>SDBT01009908.1_pt1 | contig 15423 bp, 38 predicted proteins | sample 2277101 | NCBI WGS metagenome assembly SDBT01 (sample SAMN10404973, study PRJNA504765) | marine sediment metagenome | isolation source: marine sediment core GS10_PC15, 103 cmbsf | place: Arctic Ocean: Southern Knipovich Ridge | collected 2010 | reverse complement strand
ATCTTGGGATTCATATATAAATCTCCAATATCCTGAATCAGATAAATCTGAAGCCCCTGCTGCACTTTTCATATCTGCGCCTAATATAGATTGCAATCTATGAAGTGGCATTTGATACATATGCGCAAGAATGCCTGCATAAAGAACAAATAATTTCCTGAACTCCATCTCCTTATTCCAATCATTAATTTTTTTATAATCAACTTCTCCTGCAAAAAATAGATTTCCTCTCTTTGAACCGCTTTTAGTTGTATTTGAATACCTATCCCTTACTTCTGCCTTTGCCTTTTTGAAATTGTCTGAATTGGCCTGTTCTTTTGGAAATGCAAACATTCCCTCTGGAGCACCGCCACCTGCGAAAAATAATCCTGCATAATCTATAATCATTCCAAGAGTTTCTATTATTGGTTTGCCAGCAAATTGAGGACTGAAACCTGAAGGTTTCCCATCTAAATCCATATATTTAGCATGAATAACATTTGCAGCTGGAAAACTTATAATCTCGCCAATAGTTCCCATTACCTGCTGGTCGTATCTGATTATATTTTTCTTATCATATTTAGGAGAACAAGTTGTAGATGGGATATGTTTTATCATAGGAACTCCTTCTGGGTCTAAATCATCTTCAGAAACTTTTAACTTAAATAAAATCTCTTTCATTCTCTCTTTTGATACAGAACCATTCCATAAAAATCCCTCTCCTGTGATTAACCAGTCATATCCTGCTGATTTTAATGTTTGCTTGACAAAATGTTTCTTATAGAAATCCATAGCTTCTTGCTCTTTTTTTTCAGAATTTTGTTTAGGTCTTCCTTTCCCTTTATCTTTTGCCTGTAATACTTTAAATGATACTTTTGTGAATATATCATTGTTTATTGCATTTATAATCCCTATCAATATTGCCTGTCTTTTTGTATAATCCATAGCTGTCTTTTTGTCGCCAAGCCCAGGAATTATTATTCCTTTCTGTAGTTGGGCCATAGGAACATTTAAATCTGGTGCTTCTTTTGTTTCTACCTCTTTACTAAAAAAAGGAGTGAATCTCCCTTCTTGAGAATTTGGAATGAACTCATTACCACTTGTTTCTTCCTTCTTCTCAAATAATTTTTTTGTGTTTTTAAACAACATCTTTTTTTGCTTCCTCCTGGAGATTTGTTTGATTAGCTTCTATTGCTTCAACCTGTAACTCCAAGAAATCTATTTCATTCTCAATTAGCCATTTAGGTTTAAATCCGCCCTTAAAAGCAGAAGTTATCCCTGTTTGTGGATTTGTCATAGAGGTTGTTTCTATTATATCATTATTTTTTATTTCGTCTTTCTTGAAATCAATTTCCCTCTGAAGCTGCTTTATTTTAACTTTATTGAATTTTATTGAATCATTTCTCTGTTTTATTATCTGTTCTTTGTTTGCTTTTTCCTCTTGTTTCTCTGCAAATAGTAGTTTATCATATCTTTCTTTTGATATTGCCATTCCGTCTTTGACTGGAACTGCTATTTTTGGGTTTTTGATTGTTTGCATTTTAAGTCCCTTCTTTTTCAGATGTTGTATCTCCTTCTGGTGCATCTGTAGCCGTATTTTCTATTGGCTTCTCTGGTTTGTCAGGAACAACTTCTTTTTCTTTAACATCTTTTATTAGTCCTTCTTTTATATATGGTGATAGATCCACTGTATCTTCTATCTCCAATATATGTCCTGCTGGAAGTCTGTGTCCAGCTACTTCTATTTTATTTCCAGATATGTTTTTTATTTTTTGCATATTAACCACCCTTTGTTTTACATTTCCATTCATAGATTTGCTTAACTACTAAAGTAGTCAAGCCCAACACGAATATAACAGCAATTATGAAATAACCCTTGCCGAGCCAGATAAATCTCTGGAGAATTGGAAAAATCATAGTCAAGCCGAATAAAACAAGGAACATAACAATACCATATCCAAGAATAGATTGTAGATTTTGAATAATATCTTTAGTAAGATTCTTTAAGAACTTATCTAAATACTCACCCTGATAATCATTAAATTGTATTAAATACGAATTTAATCGAATTTTTCCCCATTTAATTGGATTAAAAGTCATTAAACAAGGGTTTTACCCTAATTTATTTAAATAGTAGTTTGTAGAAGTTCAACTATATGTTTGCAGGGGTGCCCTTGTTTTCTTCTGTATTTGAAATCAGGGCATGTGCAAATCCTTAAAGCAATATCTATATCATAGATCTTCTTCGGGTTGCTCTGGCTTTGGACTTTCATTTTTCTTATTAGCAAAACCTAATTTCTTTGATGGTTGCGGTTCTACATTTTCCAATCTGTGTATATCAAATTGAACTTTACTGCCACGAACTAATTTTTCATTATTTTCCACATCTTTAGGAACTGCTATGATTAAGCCTGTTCCTGATTTAATACAAGTTGCTGTTCCATATGTCATATATATCACCCTCATAATAGGGTATTATAGTAACTATATAAACTTTTCTATAATCCACTATACATTTCTGATAATACTATTTAAATATATAATGACTATGACTACTCTTAATGAACAAAATCTCAAAAGAAAAATTCTTAGTAAATAAAAGTGTGGATAGATTAACAAATTTTTCAGGAGTTGAACCAACTTCAGTCATAGTTAGAGTTTTTGGCTGCCATAGTTGTGTTTGGATTGCCACACTATTATGTCCTCATCAGATTAAAAAAGGAGAACATCACTCAAATATGATATGTTCTCAAAGATTAAAATTTTTACAGGAGAATTGGAAATTATCTGGATCTCAAATAAAATATTTCCAGAGGGAAGAATTAGTCAAATTAAAGCTTCTTTCTGATACTATGCTGAATGACTGGGCAGATTCTGGAGAACTCCACGATAAATTTGATAAGATTTCAAAAAACATAATTACCCTCACTGATAAGATAAGAAGACAGGATGAAGGTATAAAGATTGGCGGAGAGATATCTGTTTCAGTTACGCAATTAAAAGATATAATTGATACTCAAGCAATAAATGTAGTGGGTAAAGATATTGTTAAGGAAGCAGAACTGGTAAATGATAATAAACAAAATAACCGAAAAGGAAGAGGAGTATCTGAAAAAGAAGTTTGAGGCTTTTGACACACTTTTAGAGAATAAGAAAGAAGCCTTAGGATACATGAAAAAAGATGCTACTCTTTTTGCTTATTTCTTTTTCAAGAATGATATGGGAACAAGATTTAAAGCATTATCCTGGCAAGATAAATATTTCAATTCAGTAAGTAATAGAAGATTACTCTGCTGTGCAAGACAGATAGGAAAATCCACAGTAGCAGGAATAGATTCGCTTCATAAAGCATATTTCAACCCTGGCTTTACAATTCTTACAGTTTCAAGAACAAAAGAGCAGGCCATGGAACTTGTCTATAGAATGCGAAGATTCCTTAATACAAGCAGATTTACCATTTGGAAAGAATTAATACCTAACAAGAAAGAAAACAAAAGAGAAATAATATTAAAAAGCGCAGATAAGAAAGTTGAGAGCAGAATAATAGTTGTTCCTGCGACTGACGCTGCCTTGGGATATTCAGCAAATCATGTTATTTGTGATGAAGCAGCCAGATGGGAGAATGGAGATTATATCTTTAAAGAGGTAATTGAACCAACTACAACCTGGACAAAAGGAAGTATTGATTTGCTATCTACTCCTGCTGGGAAGCACGGATTTTTTTATGAATGTTTCAATATGCCTGATATTTGGGAGATCTTCCATTTTGACTGGCGAGTAAATCCTTATCTGTCAATAGAATATATGAGACAAAAAAGAAAGTTACATACTACTATGTCTTGGGCCATAAACTATAAAGCAAAATTCGTGGCTTCTGAAAACTCTTACTTTACAACAGATGAGATACAAAATGCGATACATCGTGATGCTGGAATCGGTTGGCGTGGTGAAACATCCTGCGCGGTTGGAGTTGATTTCGGAAAGGTAAATGATAATTCTATTATATATATTGGAACGGTTATTAATAAAGATGATGATTTCAATAGACAAATCTATAGAGTATTAGACAGGCGAGTAAAACCTTTAGGAACAGATTACGCAGTAGTATTAGAAGAATTGAAAGCAATTAACAAATCTATACAACCTACCATATCTGTTCTTGACGTGACTTCAGGAGAAGTCCCATCTGACATTTTAAGAAAAGAGGGCCTTAATGTAGATCCTTTTAAATTTACCCTACAAAGCAAAGTAGAGATAATGAACAATCTAAAAGTCTTAATGCAGCAGCATAGATTACAAATACCCAATACAAAGCCCTTAATAGAGCAATTAGAGGTATTTGAGTATAACATTAGCAAGATAAACCAGGACAGAGTTAAACTACATGCGCCGATAGGATATCATGATGATGAAGTAGATGCCCTTGCTTTGATGTGCCACGGATTAAGATCAGCTACACCGCTTTCAGTTGAGTTTGTGCCTATAAAGCAAAAGCGGAAAATAATACCAAACAAACCGAGAACTGCTATAAACTGCAAGATTTGCAAGAATTTTGTTTATAGTTCTAATCCTGAATCTGGAGAGTGTGATAGATGTGCATAAATATAAGGAATATTTGAGAAGTAAGAAATGGAAGAATAAAAGGAAAAAGATGTTGAAGCTCTTTCCTTTCTGTAATAAATGTGGAGTTAAGGAAAATTTACAAGTTCATCATCTAAATTATAAGAATGTAGGGAAAGAAACTTCTATGGATTTGGTTGTTCTTTGCAGAACCCATCACAGATATGTTCATCAATACCACCTAAGTCCATTTGCACACTCGTAAGGTTAAAGGAGTAAATACTATCTTATTATCTTGTTCTTTGTAAAAGGGCTCTCTTATGTTAAATTCTGGATAATTTATTTATTGACTACTATCATACACCAAACACTCTCAATCCACCCCCTCCCCATAGTAGTAACATAATAATAAACTAATAACTATATAGTTATAACACAATAAGAAACTATATTTAGTAGTATATAAGTAGCTTATATACTCCCTATTCTTGTAGTATAGCCTCTGTAATACTATAATATGGGTAGTAGAAAAAGAAAGTATTATATAGTGGTATGCCTTACCACATAATAAGATTATATATAATAACTATGTAACAATATGTTGTTGTTGCATTGGTGAGAGTGTGGTGTATAACAACAGTACAATAGTAAGTGATCAGTATGAAACTAACTAAGATAAGTAAAGGTAGTAGTATAGGGATATACCAGATAAGGGATGATAAGAACAAACGTCTGGGAGAGATGTATGTATGGAAAAGTGGAGTCAGTAACAGGATAGGGATAGTATCAGATAAAGAGATTAGAGTAGTAAGGGAAGATAGTAAGCATATAGCAGTATTTTTATAGATTGTTATAGAGTACTATTGCTACTATACAGTAGCCCATCGGAGAAAGTTCGTATAAGTGAGGTGTTAAAATGAAACAAATAGAAGTTTATGGATATAGTTTATACAAGAGATTAGTAATATTGCTATATAGATTATTTAGTGATAGATGGGTTTGGGTAACAAAACAAATAGATTTAAAACTATATGATAGAGATGAAGAAGAATGAAAGAAGAAACAATAAGAATGTTAGCAGATAAAAAGGGAATGTCTAATGTTGATTTATTTGTTAGATTCTTTATGAGAAGATTCCCAAAAGAACACGATCAGATACATAGTTGGATAGATAGGTTTATGTCAGGAAACCCAATAAGATATATGGACTCACATAGTAAGAGGATTTACATAGAAGAAAAAGATAGATTGAGGTATGCAAAATTTGAGAGAGTGGTGAAAAATGATAGGAAGAAATAAAAGTATGCTGATTGAGAACACAAAAGAGTTTATTGATGAGTATAAAGAACAATTACTTAATTCAGATATTACAAGACATTACTTTAAAGATAGTGTTTATTTTTATTGATTAAAATAATCCCATCTGGGAGAGGTAAAACAAATGATAAAAGTTGAAATAATAGAACCAACAAAAAAAGAAGCATATAAATTTGATATAACAATAAGACTTGTGAAAGATGATGAAAGAGCTTTGACCAATCAATATGTAGCAGATGAATTGAGAAATAAAGAAATAACTTCTGAGATAGCAAAAGAGATGATAGAGAAGATAGCAGATTTAATAGAGAAATATTAATTTCACTAAATACTTGATTTAAAAATCCCATCTGGGAGAGGTAAAACAAATGATAAAAGTAGAAAGAATAGATGATGAAAAAAAAGATATAAAAAGTTTTGATATAACTATAAGAATACGAAATACTGAATATACAAAAAAAGATATTGCAGAACAAATAAGAGATGGGGGAATGAAACAAACTTCAACAGTAGTGGAAGTGATGTTAAAAGAACTCGCAAATATAATAGAACAGTCTTAAAAGGTGAGGTAAATGATAAATAAAATAATTGGTGGATTATTACTATCAATACCGTTTATTGCTCTCGGTATATATATACTAATTAATGGTGGTTGGAATGTATTTTTTAAGGTTTTTGGAACTACAGTAGTTACAGTTGGTCTTATATTTGCAGGTGTTAAGTTTTGGTTAAAGTAGTAAATTCACTAAATACCTCATAGGAGTAGCCCGATATCGTTACCGAAAGGTAAAGGGTTGCTCCTCTTTTTTGTTCAAAATGAACCCAGCAGGTGAGAAAATGAAAAATATAAAAGTTCTTAAACAAATGGATTTAATATCAAAGATGATTTTAAGATATTTACTTTCACTCTTGATATTGTTAATTATTCTTTTAATACTTTCAAATGTTAATTATGTTTGGTAAAATGAATATTTACAAAAATATAGGATTAGGAACATTAATAGGCACTTATTTAATTTTAGTTGCTACTGTAATAACAGCATATCTTAATCCAGCAAAAACAATATTAATCTCAATCAATAAGTATGGAGAGGCGCATATAGATATATTATTATTGATAATAACCTTTCCTTTTGTTATAGCTTATATAAATGAGGTGAATAAAAATGAATAAAAAAGACTATTCGGCTATTGCTGAGATAATTAAACCTTATTTTTATGGTAAACCAAGAATAAAGAAAGAATTTGTTAACGAATTAGCAGATTATTTTGAGAGAGAAGATAATAAAATATGGGAAAAACAAAAATGTAGATGTGCTGAATGTAGTAAACATAGATTTAACAGACAGCAATTTCTTAAAGATTGTGGTGTTGATGGGAAATGATAGGAAGAAATAAAGCTATGTTGATAGAGGTGAAAAATGGAAATAAGATTAGATGAGGTATGGAGTGGAAGTGGAGATGGGTTAGGAGAAGATAGACGATATTACAAGGAAGTCATAAAGAAAGAAAAGAAAAAAATAAAACATAGTGAGCATATCTGGTTTGCCTATGGATTAGTGATAGGGTATGTGTTAGCTATGATAATAGCTTATGGTGTAAAATGAAAAAACATAATGATGGGGATGATGATCTTATTAATGAATGTATAAAATGCAGTTTGTAAACTGCCCAGCACAAATGAAAAAAGCAATATTATTTATTTTTTTATTGATGGGTTTTATAACAATTACACAAGGAGATTTTGGAGTAAATAAATGGTGTGGTTGGAGTTTTTTTAGTGGTAAGATAATGATTAATACCAATCCTATGTGTGATTATGAAACAACATTAAGACACGAATTAAAGCATACATTTTATTGGAATTTGCCAAAAGCTATTCAAATAAGCTATTGTGATAGTTATGATCTAAAATATAATAGAGAATGTTGGGAGATGTTTGCAAATGAAATCTGAAAGAGAAGAAAAAGAAGTTGATGAAATGGCTTGGAGAAAGTTTAGAGAAAATACAGGGATTAAATGTTCTAATTGCGGAGACAACTTAAAGGTTGATAGATATAATAATATAATTGGTTGTGGGTGCTTATAAGCCTATCACGGAGAGGAAAATGGATAAAAAAGATTATGATGCGATTGCTGAGATATTAATAGAACACAAAAAGTGGGTTGATAAAGGGGATTGTAAAGGGGTTAATCATTTATTAGTTTCTTTATCAGATGAACTTGCTAATCATTTTGAGAGAGAAGATATACATTGTGAATGTGGGCATTGTCCAGAATGGTTTAAGAACCATAGATTTAACCGACAGCAATTCCTTAAAGCTTGTGGTGTAAAATGATATCTGAAAGAGAAGAAAAAGAAGTTGATGAAAACACCTGGAGAATGTATAATACAGGTATTAAATGTTCTAATTGTGGTGGTAACCTAAAAACAGATGGTAAGAGTATTTGTTGTGGGTGCTTATAAGCCCATCACGGAGGGGAAAATGAAATATACTGAAAAAGAAGTTAACGAAATAATTGCGAAAAAGACTAACCAGCATATTAAATTACTTAGAAATTTGATAGGCATACATAGATTTATGAATATAACTCCAGAAGAATTAAAAGATGAAATAGAAGGAATTATAATACAAATGTAAGGATGGTGGAATAAGATGGAATTAAAAACTTTAAAGGATTTTGAAGGATGTGATGAGAATGGTATTGAGATAGATTATTCTGAATTAAGAGAAGAAGCAATCAAATGGATAAAACATTTTAGGTATATTATTACTAAGTTAAAACTTAAACAGAATTTAGCAGAAACAAGTGATATACACAATAAAATAGGTGAATCTATAAAGATATTGGAACATAAAATATTATGGGTAGAAACATTCTTCAACATAGAGGATTTGAAATGATGTCAGAACTTGAAGCAAACAAATGTTTAGGGGAAGATGATTGTAAAACTTGTCCAAGATATTTGGATGATTGTGATGGTAAAGAAGATGACTAACTTCACAACTTTATGGTTTAATGAGAATATCTTGGCCTGGTGGGAAGGTTTAGACCCAGAAAAACAGAATAATATCATTGAAAGTGCTTATATTAAAGAGAATAATATTGTTGTATGTTGATAAACCCATCAACGAGGTGAGAAAATGATAAAATATGAACCAGAAGAATTAATTGAATATGAAATGTTAAAATCAATAGATGAATCATTTAAAGTTAATAAAAAACTTTGAGGTTGAAAGAAGAATTTGTGAAGAATGATAAACAAAATAGTCTATTACATTAAAGATAGAATAGCAAGATATTATTTTGGCAAAGCGACATATTTTAATATTAAAAGTCGTGGTAAATTAGATAAAATGTTGTTTTTTAACAAAAATAATCAAGATAAAAAACTTTGAGGTCGAAAAATGAATGATGAGGATTTTTTAAAAGATGTTGAAAAAGAGATTAAAGAAAGTGAAAATAGAGTCAAAGAGAACAGTAAACGAGTTGACGAGAATTATAATAAATTTAGAAAAGCTTGTGGTTAATAAAAAACTTTGATGGGCTGAAAGCAAAATGGAAAAAGAATTAGAAGCAAAACTGGATTTGATTATTAAAGAGTTGAAAGAAATTAATGGAGCATTAAAAGCAATGGCATCAAAAGAAATGAATTTTAATTATGTTTAAGATGGTTAATTTCAAAAAGCTTAAAGCATTAATTAGAGAATATGAAAGGAATACAGATTCAGAACAGCATAACTTCTTCAAGAGTTTAAAATCTGTTGCTGAGTCTGAACTAAGATTGAAACAGACTAAGTTAATTGAGGTGGTTTGAATGCAACAGAAAGATTATAAAAAAATTGCTGAGATAATTAGGTTAAATTTAACAGAATGTCCAGCTAATAAAAGATTTGTTAAGAAATTAGCAGATTGTTTTGAGAGTAAATTAAAAATAAAAAAGAATAGTATTCACGGATTAAGTCATAAAGCTATGAATTTGGATTTAAATTTGCATACTAACGGATGTATGTATTGTCAAATTAAATCAGAAGTAGAATTTAACCGACAGCAATTTTTGAAAGATTGTGATGTTTAATATGTTAAACAATCAAGAAAAGCAAAGGATATTGAATTGGTATGATAAATTTTGTTATAAAAACAAGATAGATTATGACTTATTTGATATTGAAGCAGAGATTGATAGCAATATATCCTATGATGAAAATTTAACTATATTGGAGAAGAAATTAAAGACATTTATGGATAATGGAGAGTTTATGCAGGAACAGATTAAGAAAGAAAAACAAAGAAAAGAGCATAATTCAGTAAATGTTGATAATTCATTCCTTCATAAAATATTCAATAAACCGAAGATAATTGGGTTTTGTGCAAATACAAATGAAGGAAAGACTAATACTCTTTATTATTTTTTGGACTATCTAAACCAGAGATATAAATTTAATGTATATACTTATGGACTTAGAATTAACTATGAGAATACTATAAAAATACATTCAGTAGAAGAATTAGAGCAAATAAAAGATTCTTTTGTCATAATTGATGAGATGTTTACATTATTTGATATGGATAACAGGAAGATAAAAAGGCAGATAGAGAATACAATCAGATTAATCTTTCATAACAACAATACCTTGCTTTTATGTGGTTTGGGTGAGAACTTTAAGAAATTCTTATCTGCTAAGTTGCATATTGTTATCTTCAAGAAGATAACCTATCGTGACTTAATAAACGGTAGCACAATTAAATATATTATAATGAATTATAAAGGCAGTGAGTCTGGTTCTACTATGATAAATTTAGATATAGATAAAGCAATTATATGGGATGGTAAGCATTACAACAGATTAGATATTCCTTATTTATCTCAATACGATTCTAAAAAGAAAAATGTTCCCATCTTTGTTCCTAAGAATGATAAAAAACAAAACATTTAAATAGTAGTTCGTCTAAAAAGAAGATAGGCAATAAGAATGTTACGATTAGCAAAACTTCATAAGTTTAGAAGAATTCTACTTTGTAGCTTTCTTATTGCGCTATGCTTTTGAGGTGCTAAAAAATGGTTGGAATACAAACAAGAACACAAGAAAAGATTGAATGGATTAAAAAACAAAAAGAACCATCCCAAAGTCAAGTAAGAGATAAATTCATAAAAAAATTTAATTCAAATTGGAGAACCTTTTACAATCTTATGAAATTTATAAAGAAAGGAAAATATAGGGAATATAATAAAAGAGAATGGGAAATGAAACTTAACACAGATGGGTGTTACTTTTGTAAAAAGTCAAAAAGACTCAATCAACACCATATACTTTATAAACCTGAATTAGTTGTAACTTTGTGTTGTAGTTGTCATAATAAAATACATTATTTACAAAAATGTGCAAATCGTGTTCCTAAAAGCGTTTCTAATAAAGAGGAGAAATAGTTCTTTGATTAAATAATCCCATTATAAAAGTTCTTCTTGAAGTTGTGTTCTTCTATCTCTTGGTGGTATTTTGATAGCTTCGCCATCCCAACAATATGACTTTCTTTTGGAAAAAAGTAAACCCATTTATCTTTAACTAAATAGAAAAAAGCGAATGCTTTCTTTCCTGTGTTTTTAAGATAAATAGCTATTGCAGTTGATTCACTTAAAGGCGTAATTTCTTTTAATTCGAATATCTCTTTAGTAGTATTATATTCTCTGTTTGGATTGCTAAACATCTCAGCCACATTCTTTGCACAAGATGATAATTTAAGAGCAAACTCCTTTTTCATTTGTGCTTCGCACCCATCTTTATGAATTTGAAACCACAGAATTTTCTGCATATTAGATAAACTCCATCTTTTAGTGTCATAGGAAATTTCCTGCAGATGGAGGGATTTTTGTTCCATATTCTGCATTTACCATTAAGAGTTAATTCTTTACATTCAGTTTTGAGATACCAAGAAATCTTTTTATAATATGTGAGTTTCTTCCAACCAATTTTTCCATCATAAATATGATTATGTTTACTTTCATTTATACTTAAAATTCTGCAACAAGCTCCACATTGCTTGCATTTGCCTATTCTTCTATATCCAGTATCTTTAATTAGTTTATTTATTTGTTTATTTTTCATTTTCTTTTGTGGTATCTTTTACAGCCAATACAAAATGGGTCAGTATGAGTAGCACAACCTTCTTCATAATAAAAGCAGGTGTCGCACTTTCTCTTGAATAGTTTGTGTTGGATTTCCATTCAACCTCAAAGTTTTTTATTAACAACATCCTCAAATGCTTCATTTATACACACTAAAATATCTTGATAATGCTCTTCTGATAATTCTGTATTTCTTTGATGAAACTCTAATCTCTTTTTCAACCATTCAACTGCTGATTTAATATCTTTTCTTTTTAATTTCTAAACCATTATAACAATTTTTACATATTTTTAACCTATGTTGACCTTTAGATATTTCCATCCTTAATTTTGAAAAACTATTCCAAATTGAAATTAGTGATTTTTCATAAATATTACCAAAGATGTACTTACCAAAAACATCATTGCAACATAATACAACATCCCCATTCGCCCTTATATATAAGGAGTTGATATGACAACAGTGATTTATCTTGATACCTTTCTCTATTTCTAAAGAACCCCCTAAGTTATTCAATATGAACCTCCTTTTAGACTCCCTCATGTCCAAAATTGATACAAAACTGAATACCTCCTTAAGAGAACTTAAATAGGCAACTCTATCTTTTGATATTGGATTGTGTAATGTTATCCTAAGGTCATCTATTAGATGTGAAAATCTTTTGACTTTCTTATGATTAAGAAAATCACCATTGGTGTACACTATGATAGAACATTTCAAAACAGTCTTAACATAAGATAACCTTTCATATAGTAGCTTGTCTAAAAATGGTTCATTGAATTGTACTGGGGCAAATCTACCTTTGAATCCCATATCTTTTAATTGATTTATTAATGACTTAAATGTATCTATTCCAATGATGTACTTTTTGTTGTTTTTTCTCTTGCAATAAATACAATTGCGATTACACTCGGAAGTAATTTCAATGTTACAATTTAATGGGATATCATTAAAGCCATACAGATAAAATCTTTTGACTTTGGCATTAATCAATTCTAATGCATGATGGAGATACACCTTTTGTTTAGTCGGAATATATTCCATTATGGTTCTTGCTAATATTTCTTTGTTTGTCATTTTTAGGGGAGACTTTCGAGTTTTATTAGTTTCATTTTCTTTCAACCTCAAAGTTTTTTATATTATATTAAAATTGCAATCTGGATTTAAACAAATAACTCTATGAAATCTATTTATGTTAATACTTACTTCACTCTTACATTTTGGGCAACCATTTTCTAATAATTCATTTTTGGTTATTGTCTTCTTTCCCATTTCATCAACTTCAAAGTTTATTGTTTTACAACCCATCAAACTTGCGAGGTTAGTTGAGTTAAAATATCAAAATGTGATATTTAGAAACAGGTTGTTAGACGAGTTTCTTAACCTTTCGCATTGTTGGGCTCATTTGAGCACTTCCACTTTAAACCTGATTTTCTTTCCTGCAAATGAATCTGGAAAATTTATTATTTTTGTATTTAATTGAGTAGAATAGACTTTTCCATGAACATCTCTCCATTTGATTAAAAACCAGTTTGTGAGTGAAGGCTTGCCCATATACTTTCTGGAAGTTCTTCTGCAAAGATACCAATTGCCATCTGAATATTTTTTTATGAACATTTTGCTTTATAGCCCATCAAAAGCTATTTCCAACTATTAGCCACCACTACCCATCTTGAAAGTTTTGGATTGACTTCAATTTTACAATTATCAAAAATCAGTTGTCCATCTTTAGTTGGAACTTCTCTGCATAATGATTTATATATTGATTTGAAATAATTTAACTCATTCATAGAAGAGAAGTATATTGTATATGGCAAAGTAAATCCCTTTAAAGTAAAGAGAATATCTATTTGTTTTCTTAAATCATCTAAACAAAATTCTATTTTTTTGAGTTCTTTTAAGTCTTTAATCCTTTCTCTTTCTACTCCAAGTTGTATTTTCAAACAGTCTATTTCAGTTTTTAAGTTTTTAATTTTTTTCATTTTTCCTCCCTTATCATAGGATATAAGTCATCTTCTTCAAAAAGTTCATCAAATTTCATCTTTTAGTTTGTTGGCTTCAGCCAACCTATCCTTCATATCGTAAAAATCCTGATGTTTTGAACAGTTTTCTTTGATTATCTGGTATCTTGCCAGGATATTGTCTTTATTTACTTTGTGCTGATTCATAGCATCAATTAGATTTAATAGGTCTCTCCTTAGTTTATAGAGGTTTTCTTCCTTTACCTTAGTATGCGGCTTCTTATCAGGTTTAATTGAGTTTAGAGTGCTTTCTGTGGTTTTAATGCCCTGTTCTGTGGCATAATCAGATACTTTCTCAGCTAATTCTCTTGTTGTTTTTGTCCCATCTAAAACTGTCGAGCGCTCGGCTTTATCAACTTTCAATAGTAATTGGCATCTTTTATAGCCATATCTGTTCCATTCCACTAAACTAAATTGCTGGGCTATCTTGATAGCATCAAAAGCAGTCCCTCTTGGTATCTCTACCTTTTTCTCTAAAAATGTTGTAAAAGCATCAAATTCAACTGTAAAGAGGTTTTTTCTCTTTATTTCCCATAGATAAATGCCAATATTATATAAATGTCTGACTACTTCATTCTTTGCTTCTTTTATCTTATCTACTAATGTGTTGTAACGTGCTCTTGAAGAGCCTATCTCATTCATTTCAAATCATCCTCTGTTATATTAAATTTCCATTTAAGATATAATATCAATCCAATATAATCATCAATACCTTTAGGAAATAGTTCATAGTTTCCATCTCTAAGTTCTTGGACTTCTTCGATTGCTTCTTGTTTTAAATGTTCTTTCTTTACTAATCCAAACATTGAAGATATATCATTTAAAGTTTTTAGTTTCATTTTGATTTCTCCGAAATCCCAACACTATTTGCATCTACATAACTACAATTTAATTGATGCACGAAACAAAATGAAAATGCTTCCGAATAGCTTAAAAAACTTCTACCAACAGTACAACGGCTTGCATTATAACATTTGTCATCTGTCCACCACGCAGTTACTTTAATGTCATATGATTGTGGAGAACTATAATCAGATAGAATCATTATACCTATAAAAACAAGAATTATTAACATAAAAGCAATAATTGTTTTTTTTATCATTCTGTTGGGCTTCGATAGAAGCATTCCTCCTTAACAAGTGTTTTATTTTTACATAATCCTTTTAAAGTGACATAAAATCTGTTTTCATTACCTTTATAACCTAATAAGACCATAATCTCTTCGGCTTTATACTTGCTTTTATCTCTCTCGAATAATTGTTTTATTTCTGTTTCTAACAAAACCCATCACCAATGTTTTTGTTTAACCGCAATTATAAAAGTGGCGTTAGCCACCGAGTGAAACGAGAGTAAAATTTAGCCCCGTTGTTTTGGTTCAGCATATTCAACACCTATTAAATTAAATAAATCTATTTCCT
>SDBT01009907.1_pt1 | contig 15423 bp, 15 predicted proteins | sample 2277101 | NCBI WGS metagenome assembly SDBT01 (sample SAMN10404973, study PRJNA504765) | marine sediment metagenome | isolation source: marine sediment core GS10_PC15, 103 cmbsf | place: Arctic Ocean: Southern Knipovich Ridge | collected 2010 | reverse complement strand
GAGTTTTTAGCAGATGCATCAGCTGTGGCTATTACTAGACAACCTAGTGGATTAATCTCTGCACTTAAAAAAATCAGTACAGACCATGAACCCCTGGAAGCAGCAAATAAAGCAACTGCACATTTATTTATAGAAAATCCTTTTAAGAACAAGATAAAGGGAGGTGTTGGAATGTTTGCAGGACTATTTAACACACATCCACCAATTGAAGAAAGACTTAAAGCATTAGAAAAAATGGTATAGTAAAACAATGTTGGCACTAGCAATAGCCCTGCTGCTTGGAATGGGCATCTTGTACGTTATAAGTAAGAAAATTAACAAGAGATAAAACTTTAAATTTAACTCCTTGCCCATGATTCCACACAGATGTATCATATATCCAGGCTATGTTGACCAAAAAAGATGTTGAGCATGTTGCTAGATTAGCAAACTTAAAACTAACAAATAAAGAACTTCTTACATACACCAAACAACTTCAAGAGGTCTTAGGTTACATGAAGAATTTAGAAAAAGTTGATACTTCGAATGTTAAACCTACGTATCAAACAATAGATGGAACAATAAATATTTTAAGAGAGGATAAAGTTACAGGTGGCTTATCACAAAAAGAAGCGCTCTCAGCCGCAAGGCATATCCACGATGGATACTTTGTTGCAGAACATGTTTTCGGCAATAAGGATTTAAAGTTAAAAACTAAAATAAGCGATAAAAGGAAGCAAATCGACAATTTAAATGCAATATTAACCAAGGTTGAGGCGAGCGGAAAAGTTGCTCACAAGGACCTCTTTGTAACAAAAGGTGTTGAAACAACTGCTGGTTCAAGAGTGTTGGAAGGTTTTATTCCACAATACTCAGGAAGCGTTGTTAAGATTTTAGAAAGTGCCGGTTTTAAGACAAAATATAAGCTTAATCAAGACGCTTGGGGTCATGGTTCAAGCGGAGAGAATTCTGACTTTGGACCAACAAAAAATCCATGGGACGTTATAAGAGTTGCAGGAGGTTCATCAAGTGGAAGTGCCGTGGTGGTTGCTGAGGGTAAAGTAGAACTAGCAACAGGTACGGACACATGCGGCTCTATAAGGTTACCTTCCAGCTTCAACAACGTGAGTGGAATTAAACCGACATATGGTGCTGTAAGTAGATATGGTGTAATTGCATTTGCCAGCAGTCTTGACTGTCCCGGCCTTATTGCCAAAAGCGTAAAAGAACTTCGTAAAGGATTTAAACACATTGCGGTTAAAGACCCAAAAGATGCTACTAGTCAAAGTACGAAGAGAAATACTATTAAAAATAAAAAGGTTAAAACAATAGGTTTACCAAAAGAGTTTTTTGCAAAAGGAGTAGATAAAGAAATTAAGAATTTAGTACTAGGGGCTGCAAAAGAACTTGAGCAAAGAGGTTATAGCTTAAAAGAAATTTCTTTACCACATTCAAGATTTGCTATTGCTGCCTATTACATAATTGCTCCCACGGAAACTTCCAGCAATCTGGCCAGATATGATGGTATTAGATATGGAAACGGTAGAGAATATTTTGGACCGGAAGCAAAAAGAAGAATAATGCTTGGTTCGTTTGCCTCGTCTGCGGGCTACGTGGATAAATATTATGAAAAAGCTGCAAGAGTCAGAACTTTGATAATTAAAGACTTAGAAAAAGCTTACAAAAATGTCGATGTAATTCTGGGCCCGGTTTCACCAACACCTGCATTTTTAATAGGCGAAAAAGTAGATGACCCCCTTCAAATGTATTTAGAAGATATTTTTGCAGCCCCTGCAAGCCTTTCGGGTCTTCCAGCCTTGGCACTTCCTTGTGGTTTTACAAAAACAAACTTACCAGTTGGAATGCAACTTATCGGACCAAGGTGGAGTGAAGAAATGCTGTTTAATTTGGGAGAAAGGTATCAATCTTTTACAGATTGGCATAAAAAGAAACCTGCTAAGTATGAAGACTAACATAAAACCAACAATAGGCTTAGAGGTACACGTAGAATTAGCAACAAAAAGTAAAATGTTTTGCGGTTGCTCGGCTGACAATTTTGGAAAAGATCCAAACACACAAACGTGTCCAGTTTGTCTAGGGCTTCCCGGTGCACTGCCTGTTCCAAATGAAAAAGCCATAGATTGGGTAATCATGATTGGTTTAGCTTTAAACTGCAAAATAAATCTTGACTCGAAATTTGACAGAAAACACTACTTTTATGCAGATTTGCCAAAAGGTTATCAAATAAGTCAATACGACAAGCCATTTTGTGTGAACGGATATCTAGATACATCTGAGGGTAAAGTAAAGATTACACGAGTACACTTGGAGGAAGATACGGGCAAACTTGTTCATAGAAAAATTAAAGGAAAAGTTGCTTCATTGGTAGACTTTAATCGAAGCGGAGTGCCTTTGGTCGAAGTTGTAACAGAGCCCGATATCCATTCTGCAGCTCAAGCAAAAGAGGTGGCTCAAAAACTTAGACAAAAATTTAGAGATTTGAAAGTTTCGGATGGAGACATGGAAAAAGGCTCGATGAGACTTGAAGCAAATATCTCATGGGGTCTTGATTTGGGATATAAAGTGGAGGTTAAAAACTTAAACTCCTTTAAATTTCTAGAGAGTGCAATTTCTTACGAATTGGAAAGACAAAAGAAACTTCTAGATAAAGGTGAAAAACTAAAGCAAGAAACAAGAGGCTGGCTTGTTAAAGAGGGAAAAACAGTCAAGCAACGCAGTAAAGAAACTTCTGCTGATTACAGATACTTTCCAGAGCCTGATATTCCACCAATAGTATTTAAGCAAGAATATATTAATGACATAAAAGCATCACTACCCGATCTGCCAATGGATATTTCAAATAATTTTGTAAAGAAATATAATATTAAACAAAACTATGCAGATATACTTGTTTCCGACAAAGTGACAATTGATTATGCAAATAAAGCCTTAGATATTGCAGTAAAAGATAATGTTAGCGTAAACGATGTGGCTAGCGCTATTGTCAACAAAAAAGTAAACACAGATAAAACCAAACCTAAAGAACTAGTTGCAACAATTCAGAAAACTTTGAAATATGTTGTTAAAGACACGTCGAAACTAGAAGTATGGGTAGAGGAAGCTATTAAAGCGTTACCAAAAGCAGTTGAGGACTACAAGGGTGGCAACGAAAACGCCATTCAAGCTTTGGTTGGACAGGTTATGCAGTTATCCAAAGATAAAGCTGATGCAAGTAAAGTGAAAAAGATTCTAAAAACCAAGCTTGATAATAAAAAAACTTCGTAGCAAACTGATATTAGCCAGCTATTATGCTAAATGATTACAAACCAGTAGTGAAATCAAAAAGTTTTGTTTACCTTTGGTTTTCTCAGATATTCTCACAATTGGCAATTAGCATAATGAATTTTCTTTTTTTAATTACGGTTTATTCATACACTCAGTCAACAATTGCCACATCACTTCTTTGGATATCATATGCTCTTCCGGCACTATTTTTTGGACCAATAGCTGCCGCTACTGTGGACTCTGTTAACAGAAAGAAGATGTTGATGGTTGCAAATATACTTCAGGCTTCGGTGGTGTTTATCTATGCATATTCGAGTAAGCCTGAAGTATTTATGCTATTTGCATTGGCCTTTGTTTACTCATTACTTAACCAGTTCTACGTTCCGGCAGAAATGGCATCCTTGCCTTCCGTGGTTAAAAAGAAATATTTACCACAAGCTAACAGTCTATTTTTTCTTACGCAACAAGGAGCATTGGTGCTTGGATTTGGTATTGCCGGTTTTTTAAATCAATATTTGGGTTATTCTAGGACTTTGTATCTTTGTTCCTTCATGTTACTTCTGGCTTTCGTCTCAGTTTCATTATTGCCGGATTTGAAACCCTATACACAAAAACAAAACATAGAGAGAAATATAGGAGTATTTTTCCAAAAATTGATGGAAGGATTCAGGTACATTCGTGACAATAAATACATTTTATTTCCTTTCATACTTCTTGTACTTCTTTCTGTAACAGTAACCTTAGCTATAGTTAATGCCCCAGCCATAGCAAATGACTTATTAGAAATAAATCTAAACCATGCAGGGCTGGCCATAGCAGTCCCAGCTGCGTTGGGAGCAGGTGTAGGTGCATTACTTGTACCCTTTTCGCTTAAAAAAGGAATAAGAAAAAAGACGATCATAGACAATTCTCTTTTAGCAACACTTTTGACTTTATTTACCTTTGTACTAGCTTCATATATTAGGATAGATAGTTTAAGAATAATTGTAGATATAGTTCTAATCTTCGTATTAGGACTTTCTTTTGTGGGCGTTTTTATACCCACACAAACTTTTTTGCAAGAAGTCACTCCAAGTAATTTTCGAGGTAGAGTGTTTGGTAATTTCTGGTTTGTTTCAACATTAGCCAGTATGATTCCTGTAATACTTTCAGGTGCAGCAACGGAAATGTTTGGAATAAGGTTTTTATTACTTACTCTGTTTACGTTCTCGGCGGCTGTTTATTACTATTCAAGAAAAAATGGTCAAAAAATTATTGAGAAAAGTTTCTACTCAAATGCAAAAATGACATAGACAACAGTTTTATTTAATGTAATATCAAGTTAATGGCACCAAAGTTTGTCCACCTCCATGTTCACACTGAATACTCTTTGTTAGATGGTTTATCAAAGATAGAAAAACTGATTCAAACTACAAAGAATCATGGAATGAAATCTATTGCGATTACTGATCATGGAGCTATGTATGGGGCGGTTGAGTTTTACAAAGCTGCAAAAAGTGGCGGTATTAATCCAATAATTGGAATGGAGGGCTATTCTACAACTGTTGATCACAAAGAAAAACCTGATAGAAAAAAGTTTAAAAATTATCACCTTCTTTTATTGGCAAAAAACGAAGTCGGCTATAAAAACCTAATGAAATTGACTTCTATTGCACATATCGAAGGATATTACTATCGCCCAAGATTTGACAAAGAAACTTTAAAAAAATACTCCGAGGGCTTGATATGCACCTCTGCTTGCCCACAAGGGGAGCTTGCAAGTAATATTCTAGATGATGACATGAGAATCGCCAAAAAAACTGCACAATGGTTTTTGGATGTTTTCGGAGAAGATTATTATCTTGAGATACAAAATCATGAATACGATAAATTTTTAAAAGACACAAACGACAACCAAATTAAGCAGGAATTAACGAAAATGGCTGATGTTGAAAAAAGAGTAAAAAAAGGAGTATTGAAAATATCAAGAGACCTAGGAATACCTATTGTAGCTACAAATGACGCTCACTATATTGAAAAAAAAGATGCACAAGCACAAGACGTTCTTGTTTGCGTTGCCACAGGAAGATTGGTTAGCGAGACACAAAGAATACGTTTTTTAGACAACCCATCATTTTATATAAAATCTCCGGAAGAAATGGCTGATCTTTTTCCAGATCTACCAGAAGCTCTTGAAAATACTGTTAAAGTGGCTAATAAGTGTGATCTTAAAATAAGTACACTTGGAAAATGGTTTTTTCCAAAATTTGGTCTTCCTAAAGGAAAGTCTGCTGAAGACCAATTAAGGGACATGACAAAAAAGAATCTTAATAAAAGAGTTAAAAAGCCAGGAAAAGAAGAAAAGGATAGATTGAAGTATGAATTAGATATTATATGTGATAAAGGGTATGCTCCCTACTTTTTAATTGTCGAAGACATGATTGGTTGGGCAAACAACAAAGGAATGGTTACAAACACAAGAGGATCTGCAGCAGGATCTTTGGTTTCTTATGTTTTGGGTATAACCACAGTTAATCCACTTGAGTATTACTTACCTTTTGAAAGGTTTTTAAATCCCTTTAGACCATCTCCACCGGATATTGACTTTGATGTGCCGGACAACAGGCGTGAAGAAATTATACAGTTTATGGTTGATAGATATGGAAAGGAAAAAGTTGCACAAATATGTACATTTGGAAGAATGTTGTCACGCGCTGCTGTTCGTGATGTTTCAAGGGTTTTGGGATACAACTATGCTACAGGGGATAAGATATCAAAACTAATTCCTCCACCCAAACAAGGATTTCCGGTTACTATCCCCAAAGCACTAGAAGAAACACCTCCTCTTAAACAGTTATACGACACTGATAAAGATGCAAAAATAATACTTGACTTAGCGGAACAAGTTGAGGGAAGTGCAAGACACATTTCTGTTCATGCGGCTGGATTAGTAATATCTCCTACGATTTTGACAGATTTTACCCCAATACAAAAGGAGCCTTCCGGTGAAAAGGTTATCACTCAATATGAAATGCATGCTTGCGAAGATGTTGGGCTAATACAGTTTGATATATTGGGAATTCGGAACTTAGCTATTCTTGGGGCAGCTGTTGAAAATGTAGAGGCCGAATATGGGAAAAAAGTGGATCTTTGGAAAATTCCTCTTAATGATAAAAAAACCTATAAAATGCTCTCAAACGGGGAAACAATGGGTGTCTTTCAACTTTCTGGTTCAGGGATGACAAGATACATAAAGGAGTTAGGACCAACAAGGATTGAAGACTTGATGGTTATGGTTGCCCTTTATAGACCAGGTCCTTTGGCTGTGATACCTGAATATATAAGACGAAAGAAAAATCCCAAACTTGTTAAATATCTTGATCCTAGAATGAAAAAGTTTCTTGGATCTTCTTTTGGCTTAATTGTATATCAGGATGATTTGTTGTTTTGTGCATTAGATTTAGCTGGATATACATGGGAGGAAGCAGACAAGTTTCGAAATGCAGTTGGTAAAAAAATACCAAAAGAGATGGCTGCACAAAAAGAAAAGTTTACTAAAGGTATTGTTGAAAATGGTCAAACTGAGGAGTTTGCAGAAATGCTCTGGAAGTTGTTTGAACCTTTCCAGGCTTACGGCTTTAACAAAGCACACGCTGCAAGTTATGGAATGATTGCATACCAAACGGCTTACATGAAAGCAAATTACCCCGTCGAATTTATGGCAGCACTTTTGACAGCAGAAAGTAAAGATACAGAGAAAATATCGGCAGCAGTTACTGAGTGTAGAAGAATGGGTATTAATGTACTAGCTCCCGATATAAATGAAAGTAATGTTGGGTTTACAAGTGTTGATGATAAGGATTCATTAAACAGTAGAGCTATTCGATTTGGTCTGGGTGCCATTAAAAATGTAGGTGCTGCCGCGATCGAGGCAATAACCAAGGAGCGAAAAAAATCCAAATTTTTGTCATTTCCGGATTTTCTTAAAAGGGTTGACAATAGAAAGGTTAATAAAAAAGTATTAGAAAGCCTCATAAAAGTAGGTGCGTTGAGTGAATTTGGCAACAGAGCCTCTTTGCTTTCGTCAATTGATGAAATAAGAAGCAAGGTTGTAAAGACCAATGTACATAAAGACCAACAAGACCTTTTTGGAGATGATGAGATGGCTTCATCTTCCGGTTCAGGTTCAAAAGAAGCCATTTCAAATATAGACGAATTCGAACAAGATGAATTAACAAAATTGGAAAAGCAACTACTTGGTTTTTCCTTGTCTGCAAAACCCCTTATAGATGTACTTAGTCCTTTGACTTTTAACGCGACACATAAAATTGTGGAGATATCAGACGAGGAGTTACCCGATCAAAACGTAAGTGTTGCAGTCGTTGTAAATGAGGTTCGAATCGTTATAACCAAAAAAAGCGGCCAAGAAATGGCTTTTGTGAGAGTAGAAGATGACACAGGCTCGTTGGACTTAGTGATATTCCCGAAGATATTTCAAAGAACACGTGATGTTTGGGTTGAATCAAATGCGGTTTTGGTTTCCGGTAGAGTAGACTTCAGAGACGATTCCCCTTCGATTCTTGTTGAAACAATTGAAACAAAAGACAGTGCCGCAAGGGCAAACAACCAGTTATTTATTAAAATACCAAAAAACACTGAATCTAACCAAATTAAAAAGTTAAGAAAATTGTTATTGGAAAACCCGGGTGAACAAAAAGTTACATTGGTTTTTGAAGGCAAAAAGCAAAGAATAGTTTTACAGATGGGAATATCTTGGAGTCAACACTTGACCCTGCAAATAGCAGAAATATTTGACGAAGGCTCGACAACTTCTTGATGACACGAGCTTACTCATGTAGAATACTTGAGAGTAATATGGCATTAAAGACAAAATTTGATGAAACAACAATAGGTGTTGGTGATACGGTAAAAGTCCAACAAGAAATAGTCGAGGGGGAAAAGAAAAGATTGCAATCTTTTGAGGGCATGGTTATTGGAATTAAAGGAAGAGACAAAGGAGAAAGCATAACTATTAGAAGAATTGGGACTGCACAAATTGGGATTGAAAAAATATTCCCAGTTAAATCACCATCCATTAAAAACATTGAAGTTATTAAACACGGCTATACAGGAACCAGACATGCAAAGCTTTACTATACAAGAGATAAATCAAAAAAAGAGATAGAATTGATTTACTCAAGGGCCTCAAGAAAAAATGTTACTAAAAAAGAGAAAGCCAAAACACCTAGTAAGAAAACTGCAAAATCTAAAACAACTAAAAATAGTAAAAAAGCCGGTGATAAAAAAACTGCCAAATCAACGAAAAAAACCATTAATAAAGGTAAGTAATCAATGAGTATCCGCCGAGAAATCGGTATTATAGGAGAAGACTACGCCGTCAATCTATTAATTGATAAAGATTATATAATAATCGACAGAAACTTCAGATCACATTTTGGTGAAATAGATATCATAGCAATACATAAAGATACATTAGTATTTGTCGAGGTTAAAACAAGAACGAGTAAGAAATACGGCAATCCCGAAGAGGCGGTTACTCCTCAGAAGTTAAAACATATCATAAAAACTTCTGATTATTATTGTTCAACAAACAATAAATTACCCAAGAAGAAAAGAATAGAAGTTGTTGCTTTGGAAATTACTGATAAAAGAATCGTATCATCAAAAATAATAAGGGTTTAATATGGAAGCTAGTACAATGAAAATTAAAAAGCTTGAATTAGGGCAATTAAAAGCAAATTGTTTCTTAGCAATTGACAACAAGACAAAAAAGACACTTATTATCGATCCTGGGGACGATTCGGACTATATTCAACAAATATTAAACGACGAAGAGGTTAAGCCTGTTCAAATAATACTAACTCACGGACATTTTGATCATGTATTGGCTGCAACGGATCTAGTGCTTAACCTAAACATTCCTCTTTCAATTCACGAAGAAGATGTATTTTTACTTAAAAATGCCAGCAATTCTTCTATATATTATTCAGATCATATTGAAAAAGTACCATATCCAAAACCCACTTCATTTTTAAAAGACAAAGACTTAATTAACTTCGGCAAATCTTCGTTAGAAGTAATACACACCCCCGGTCATACTCCGGGAAGTATTTCTTTGTATGGTAAGAAGTCTGATATTGTTATTGTTGGCGATCTTGTTTTTAAAGGTGGTGGAGTAGGAAGAACCGATTTTGGCTATGGTGATGATATTGCTTTGTCAAAATCTTTGCAAAAAGTTCTGAATCTTCCAAAGCAAACAAAAGTATTAAGCGGCCATGGGAAGAACTCCACAATAGAAGCACTTCAAAAATATTTTAAGCTCTGAACTTGATAAGTATTTTGTGTATTTGATCCATTCTTGGTGTATGCGCTTATAATGAATCCCGACGTTTTTAATTCCAATTCTTCATTGCATAGTGCTATAATTAACGAAGGTGAAGAACAAAACCAGAAGGTTTAATACTTACTTTAGACAAACTTCAAGTTCCTTTAAGGCTATCAGACAAACTCAAATATACTCTCATTTAAGAAGAAAGATACCAATAAAAAAAATTTCAAAAAGATCATTTGAATCAAATGTTAAAAATGCAAACAAATTAATAAGTAATTCATTTTTAAAAAAAGTCAAGATCTAAGTATAAATAATGTTTTTAATTATTCGTACTTGATTAAATCAAAGTTGCGGTTTATATTAATCATTATTCAGTTAACATTAAAAAATGGCCGAAGAAAAAAAGAATAACTCAATCACGAATTCAATTCGCGAGGAAAACAAGAGACTAAAAAAAGACAAAAAAAGAAGAAAGGTAGTAATATTTGTGTTTTTGATTTTAATATTGGCTCTTATATTCATTCTTGTGAGTAGATTTATGGTTGTAGCCTATGTGAACGGTAGGCCCATATCAAGATTTAGTGTAATAAAACAGCTTGAAAGCCAAGGAGGACAAGAAGTAGTAGATAATCTTATAAATAAATCTTTAATCGAACAAGAGGCTTCAGATCTTAATATTAATATAAGCGACGAAGACGTTGAAAACGAGATTAAAAATATCGAAGAATTAGTAAAGGAGCAAGGAATGACTCTTGAGGAAGCATTAGAACTTCAAGGACAAACAAAAAACGAATTAACAGATAATATCAGAATACAAATGATTATCGAAGCTGTTTTAGCAGAAAAGATTGAAATAAGTCAAGAAGACATACAGGCATATTTTGACGAAAACAAAGACTTTTTAGGGGAAGATGCTATTTTTGAAGAATTCAAGGATCAGATTAGAGATCAACTTGCTCAGCAAGAAATGTCCAACGCTTACCAAGAATGGATTACTAACCTTAAGGAACAAGCCAATATAAAGTACCTCATTGTCTACTAAAATTATTACTATTTTCCCTACTTTTGTATTATCCACAACATAAGCACATTATAGGTTGCGTAAATAATAATCGGTGATATAATTGTCACATGAGTGATCAAGGAGTATTCTTTCTTATACTTTCTATCTGTGTGATAATTATTACAGGCGTTGTTGTATATGTTGCCAGAGATGTAGTTCTAACTTTACGGAGAGTTGATAGTATTTTGGCGGATGTCGAAGCAACCACGCACGACATTGACTCTGTCAGGCAAGGTGTAAAAACCGGAGTATTGTCGTTGGTAAGTTCATATTTGGATAGATTTCAAAAAGATCAAGGGGGTGATAGTAATGAGGAACGATAAACAAAATATGTTAGCAATTAGTATGTTTAGTGCTTTAATGGGAGCAATTGCAGGAGCTTCAGCGGTTTTTTTGGCAAACAAAGAAAACAGAGTAAGAGTAAAACAAGCAATATTGGATTTTGAAGATGATGCAAGCATGAAAATGGAAGCGATAAAAGAAACGATGCATGGTGCAAGTGTTCAAAGCAAAAGAAAGATGGCAAGAAACCTTAAGTCACTAGCTGATCAGATAGAAGCTTCAAGTTAATAATTTTTAAGCTACTTACCACCTTGAATAAATCAACATATTTAAATCTGCATTTTTATGAATGCATGATTGATAGTATAATAATATTGTGTTAATTCTCGGTATAGATCCTGGTACAGCTACAACAGGGTACGGAATAATTAAGGTTACCAATGGTTCCTACAAGGTTATTGTCTTTGGACTTATTGAAACAGAAAAAAACGGAGAGCCAAGTATAAGACTTCGTAAAATATATCTTCAGTTGAATAGAATTATAAAAGAACAAAACCCCGATGTGTTGGCAATTGAAAAAATATTCTTTGCAACAAACGCCAAAACAGCCATTCGCGTTGGACAAGCTCAGGGAGTAATGCTTTTGTCAGCCGCAAAAAATAAGACAAAGGTATTTGAATATGCTCCTGGCACTATTAAAAAGGTAATTACAGGAAATGGAAGAGAAGACAAGAAGAAGGTCCAACAATCATTAAGAAAAGTTTTAGGTGCAAAAGTAAGAAGCAAAAAAGGAAAAAAAACGCATTTTGACAATTCTGCCGATGCATTAGCTGTAGCTTTGTGTCATGCAGAAACAATTAAGAATGGATCAAAAAAATAAGGGAGGTGATAGATAAGTGGCAAGCAAAAAAGTGGGAAAGGTAACTCACTATTATGACAAAATTGGGGTTGCTGTTGTAGATTTGAGTGCTGGTATATCTGTGGGTAATAAAATAAAATTCGTAAGAGGCGGGGAAGACATTTACGAACAAGAAGTAGAATCCATGCAAGTAGAACACAAAAAATTAAAATCTGCTAAAAAAGGTGATACCATAGGACTCAAGGTAAATGAGGAGGTAAAGGAAGGTGCCGAGGTTTTCAAGATTTAAAAAAACAAAGTCTTATAAAAGGGTCGATTGGAACAGCGCTCCAGATATAAAAAAGAGGGTAGACAAACTTGTTAAAACCCTCTCTCTTCACTGGATAAAACCTTCAAGAATATATTGTTACAGATCAAATAATTCAAAAGCAAGAGCATATGCAAGAATCTGGGGTATGTCAAAAATATGGCAACTTGCACTTGAAGAAGAACCCGCTTATGTTATAGAGGTACTATCTGAAAAGTTTGATGGTCTAAGCAATGGACAGAAAGAAAATATTTTATTACACGAAATTGCACACATCCCCAAGAATTTTTCTGGAAGCTTGTTGCCTCATGTTAAAAAACGTGGAAAAAGAAACTTTGATGATCGAGTAAGACAGCTTGTAAGACAAAACAATAAAAGAAAATAGAACATGAAGACAATATTAATTCACGGAGATTATGTTCAAAAGAGTTATTTAAGACTTTCTTTGTTTGTTGACGAAGCAAAAAAAAGAGACTGGGAAGTAATTCGAATCGATCCTAAATCATCCTTAGATCTTGTTCATAAAATATCTACACAATCTTTATTTGATATTGACAAGTTATTAGTAATCCAAAATCCCAAGCTAATTGATAAAAAAAGTCTGTTATGGTTAAAAGATAATAAGGACAGTCTTCCCGGTACACTTGTTTTCTATCAAGAAGGAAATCTTACAAAGTCTTCTATTAATTCACTACCCAAGATAGACAAGCTTGAGCAATATACATTGCCAAGAAATATATTTAAATTTTTAGAATCATTTTATCCTGGAAACTCAAGAGGCTGTCTTAATTTATATTATGATGTGATAAACGGCGAACCAGTCGAATTTTTATTTTCACTTCTTTCAAAACAAGTAAGGGATCTTTATTGGGTGATAGTTGAGCCTTCAACAATTCCATATCCTTCCTGGAGAGTTGCAAAACTTGAATACCAGTCCAAGCATTTTAAAAAGAATGACCTAGTTGATTTAATCAAAAGACTATCCAAACTAGATATTAGAACTAAAACTACTAAACAAAATCTAGCAGATTCACTTGACCTTCTAATTCTTACCAATCTACAATGAGTGTGTGAGAAATAAATCCCTATTTGGAACAAGCGGTATTAGGGGTCACGCCGAAAAACTATTTACACCTCAGTTTTGCTTTGATATAGGGAGTACCTTTGTTGATTTTTTAGCAGCAAAAGATGTTCTTGGCCCTATTGCGGTCGGAATGGACCCCAGAACATCCAGTCCTCGTATTAAAGAGCAATTGTTTCGAGGTCTTTCTACTTCTAATTTTGAACTATTCGACGAAGGTGGGACTCCTATACCTTCTATGAATTGGTTAATAATCAATACGGAGATCACAGGTGCAATAATGGTAACGGGAAGCCATATAGCATCCGAGCTTAACGGTGTTAAATTTTATGCTCACGATGAAGAAATATCGTATGAAGACCAATTGGATATTGAAAAGATTTATAGAAAGCTAAAAGGAAAAACTAAATATACAAAAAGAGAAATTGATGTTAACGAAGAGCAAAGAGCCATAGAACTTTATACCGAAATGCTTGTGGGTCTTGCCAGTAATAAACTAAGAAAATACAAAGTAGCTCTAGATTGTGCAAACGGAGCGCAGTCTTTTGTAATTCCACAAGTTCTTGAAAGAATAGGGTTGGAAGTTGTTAAGGTAAATTGCAATCCTCATGGAGGTTTTATAGCAAGAGATACAGACACTGACGATAAAGCCCAGATCGAAGAAATTAAAAGAGTTGTAGTTGATGAAAAATGTGATTTCGGAGTTGCTTTTGACGGAGACGGTGACAGGAGTGTTTTTATCAATGAGAAAGGAGAATTTGTGCAGGGAGAATATAGTTGCTCCATTATAGCCAAAGAGTCAAAAAGCGACACAATAGTTACTACAATAGCTGCTTCCCAAGTTGTAGATCATATTGGGAAAAAGATAATTAAAACAAAAGTCGGCTCTCCCTATGTGGTTGGCAAAATGAAAGAAAACAACTCAACTTTTGGTTTTGAGCAAAATGGAGGAGCAATATCTGCCGAAATAATGTACACAAGAGATGGTGGAAGTGTGATGATGAAGGTAATTAACGCATTATCTAAAACTAATTTCAAATTTTCAGAAATGATTAGCACTCTTCCGAAATACCACATGGCTAGAACTAAAGTTGATTACAAATGGGAGCTTCAAGAAACTATCTTAAAAAAAGCTGAAGAAGAATTTAAGGGAATTAAGGTTGAAAAAATTGATGGATTAAAAATATGGGTAGATAAAAGCACTTGGATTCTATTCAGGTCATCTCAAAACGCGCCTGAATTTAGAGTTTTTGCAGAAAGTAAATCGAAATCTACTTCAGAAAAATTATTGAAAGACGGAGTTAGTTTTGTTGAAAGAATTATTAAGAACAATGGTTAATCTCGACTCACAAAAATTATACAGCAATCCCGAGATTGAGGGTGTATTAAATTCTATAATGCTACTTCCGGATCAAGTTGAACAAGCTTGGGAAGAAGTAAACTCACTTAAAATGCCGGCGGGATGTTCTACGGCAAAGAATGTTGTTATAGCAGGAATGGGTGGTTCTGCCTTAGGTGGAAGAATTGTTGATTCTTTAACACCGGAAAGATCAAGAACACCCATTGAAGTTTTTACCGAGTATCATTTACCAAACTATGTAAGTAAAGATACTCTAGTAATAATATCTTCTTATTCGGGGAACACCGAGGAAACACTTACCGACGCTTACCAGGCTATTAATAGAAAAGCCCACATATTTGCAATAACAACGGGAGGTAAATTAGCTGATCTGGTAAAGAGCCATGATTTATCTTCATATATCTTAAGACCTAAATATAATCCATCCGGCCAGCCGAGAATGTCTCTTGGCTACTCAATAGGTGCAATTATGGCAATTTTGTCAAAATGTAATTTTATCCACCTTACGGACTCTCAAATGAAAGACAACATTAAGACAATGAAGGAGTTTGTTACAGAATTTGATATAACAATAAAGCAAGATAATAATATTGCAAAAAAGTGTGCAGTAAAACTTCATAATAAAGTTCCAATTATAGTAGCTAGTGAGCACTTAGTGGGTTCAGCTCATGCTTTCAAAAACCAACTTAACGAAACCGCCAAAACTTTCTCGGTATTATTTGACATTCCTGAGCTCAACCACCATTTAATGGAGGGTCTATCAAACCCAAAAAAAGTAAAGGAGTTGTTGCATTTTTATTTTTTTGAATCTGGTTTATATACCGACAGGGTGCAAAAAAGGTATTCTATAACCAAACAGGTTGTTGAAAAAAACAG
>SDBT01009906.1_pt1 | contig 15425 bp, 41 predicted proteins | sample 2277101 | NCBI WGS metagenome assembly SDBT01 (sample SAMN10404973, study PRJNA504765) | marine sediment metagenome | isolation source: marine sediment core GS10_PC15, 103 cmbsf | place: Arctic Ocean: Southern Knipovich Ridge | collected 2010 | reverse complement strand
TGGATATTCCCAAATTACTATCTGCAAGTAGCTTTGACAATTGTTCATATGTAAGATTATCTTTTTTCCTTAATATATTTAATATTATATTTCTTTGTTCTTTGTATTTGTTGTTGTTATTATCTTGTTTCTTTTTATCATTATATTTTATAAATAGTTCTCTAAGTATCGTTGGGCTATATTCAAATGATGATAATAATGGATGATTAATTACTAAGAATTGTATTTCATAAAATGAGCATTCTTTATTTTCTATTAGAAACTTTTTAATCTTTGATAGTTTCTCTAGTGGTGTCAAACCACTATCTTTTTCACAATTATAATCACTCCATTCTCTACTCGTTTTGAATTTATGACACTCTAAGCAAATAGGGTGTAGGTTGGAATGGTCATTTGTTCCACCTTCAGATATTGGTATTATGTGATCTATTTCTAGTTCTTCTGATGGTTTTTTCTTCTTACATTCCTGGCATATAAAGTTATTAACTTTTTTTATGGAATATTTTTTTCTTGGATGCATGTATGGTCTCTTCATATTATTTATAATTAAGTATAGTTTATAAATACACCTACTCTTCTTCTAGTTCATCAATATCTTCTTCCGTCTGTGTTGGAATCTCTTCTTCATCATCCTCTGTTGTCTTTTTTTCTATGAACTCTTTATCTAATTTTTCTTTATCACCAAAGTTTGCACATATATTTCTTACTTGTACGTGTGATATTTCTAGATCATATTCTCCTAGCATATTTGACATTTCTTGGTATGTCATTTTACTTATACTTCTTAATAAATAAAGAATAAGGTTTCTTTGCTCTCTGTATTTTACCTGGCCCGCACTCATTGGATTTTTCTCTGTTGCTTCTAGTGCGTTTAGTTTCTTCTCTCTATATTTTTTCTCCATCTCCTTATCGCCCAATGCGAATGGTCCATAGAATCTTCCTTTGAACGATGTTTTTACGGCCCACTTTGCTCCACTGTATGAATACGTTGCTTTCCCTAATAGGTATAGAAGTTTTTTCTTTCTTTGGTTGTACACTTTGAAATATCCACGCCTTCCGCTGCATTCATATACGTGAATTAATGCACGGGACCTGAAGAGAGCTACATACTTGTCGAGAAGAAAGAATGTTGGTAAGACCATGATTACAAATAGGTTCTTCTGACGGATTTGCATCATCAGACTAACCAAAGTACGATTCACACCAGAAAGAGATGCCCTGGAACTTAATCCGGTGAATGCTTCATCGAATATTACACATTGTCCTTTTTTCGCTTTAAGAATTGCTGCTCTAAATCCTTCTGCATCAAAAACTATACGTGCCAGGTCTAATGTTGGATCTACATACTTTCCTATCTGCAATGCAAGTGTGGATTTGCCGGATCCCTCATTCCCATCAATCGCAATGAAACAATCTTTGTCATTCTTCTTCAAATCTTCTTTTACCTTCTCTAGTCTCTCTCGTAAACGTTGGTCTACGTAATATTTGATTGTTTTATCTTGTTTCTTATCATAAATACTTACTACATTCGATTTAGAAGTCATCTTCCTCTCCATCACTGAAAGTTGTTCCCTTTCCTAGCTTGTTTTCAAGTCTCTTTAGGAAAAGCTCCTTATCATTGAGAACTTTATACTGGTCCGACCTTTGTTTAATCACATCCTTATCTAAATCATCAAAAGTGCCACTTCCATCATCTCTAAATGGACCTGCTTTAACTAACTTAGTATCGAAGGCATCAAAATCCTCTTTCATCTCTTTATAATCTGGTTCAAGTATGTCTCGTGCAAGTTCTCGCCATATAACGTCTAGTTTAGTATTCCATTTAGAGAATTGTCCGGCACATGAGCATATATTTGCATCTTTCCATAGCCCATCTATTCTAATGATAATAGAAACACCTGAACTATGCTTCGAAATAAGAATTTCTTGATCTTCTGCCATTAATCTTTAACTCTAAAGTTCTCTTTTTTAATTCCTTTCTTCTTACGCATATATTCTCTCATATATTTTCTCATCTTTTCTTTATTACCTAGTTTACCGTACCATGAATCAAAATTAGCTTTATATTTTTCCTTATGGTTCTGATAATAGGTCTTGTGATAATCTTCAGCAACTAACATGTTAATTTATAATTACTTCTGTTTATATATTAGAGGTATGATGTTGTATTTGTAGATTATTGCTATTATTTTGCATATTTTAGCTCATCTGTTCCTTTCTTGATGATTCTAAGCCGTTTTTAGGTGTTATAGTTGATTATATTGCTTGTTTTGGCTATTTTCGACGTATTTACTCGATATTTCGTTCTTTTGCGTCGTTTTTGGTGATAATTCGTGGATTCTTTCGCAATTTCGGGGTAAAATTATGGAAAAACGGTGGTTTTGTTCGGAAAAACGGGTGTTTTTTAAATTTTAAGTATTAAATAATTATATATATATAGTTTTAAAACATGTGGAGGGGCTCGCATCACTAAAAGGTTAAAAAAACGGGTGTTTTCTAGGCATTGGTCGTGGTTAGTTGCTGTTTTTAGTCTTTATCGTCGCTGTTCCAAGGCATTCGACCTCTTTTTTTTGTAAACTAGGCATGCTTGCCGGTTACTTCCAAGGCATTGGCCTTCTATAGCGTTCTTTTCAAGGCACTCGATCTCTTTTGTGTTACCTACATATAAAATCAAGGCACTGGATGATGTTGGTATAGACGTCTAGGCACTGGGTGAAAAAAGTGCCTCTTTGACATAACACTTAGTGTTATAATGGGGGTGTTTCAGGGTGTTTTTTTCGTCGATTTTTTCGATTTTTTTTTCGATTTTTTCAAATTTTTTTTACTCTTTTTTTGTTCACGAAAATAATAAACATTCCCCGCCTAAGACTTCGCCGTTTTGCTTTGCGTTTTATTGGTCAATTTATGAAACGGGACAGCACGGGGCGGATAGATTTAGTTACCCCTATATAGTCGTAACACTTTAATAAATTAAATAGCTGGGTGGGTTTACCAACCGCACCCAACCACCCCGCACCCTTTGAGATTCCCGCCCCTTCGTTTTCATTGTATCTATTCAATCGGAAGGTTTATAAAGTATTTATTCGTTATCTGGATATGAAAAAGAGTTTAAAAAATAATTACCTTATAGGATATAGGGCAAGAGGAATAAGAACATATAAGACAAAGATAAAACCGCTTGGGTTTGTCGTTGCAGGTTTGGGATTCGTTTGTTTAGGTGTTGCCTTATTCCCCAATGGTTTAGGACTTGCCTTTTATCCTGCTGGGTTTGGGTTGCTTGGGTTGGTTGGGATCAACACAATAAAGACAGAGAGAAAGATTAAGAATAAATTAAGGTTCGCCTTATGGAAGTTGAGAAGATGAGAACAGGAAACGAGATAAAACCAAAACCTTACACTCTTAATTTTTTAGATGAGGATATTAAAGTGGGGTTGTTGAAAAATAAGCGTGTTGGTATGATAAGGCGAACTGTTCGGATTCGTGGCGGGGTTGTGTTTGATGAGCTTATTTATTTACCACAGTTTAAAGGGTTTGTAGTGTTAAGGTTTGGAGGGCTTGAATGATAACCGAACAAGAAAAGATAATAAAGAAATTTGAAAGTTTAAGTTTAAACTATCACAAGATGAGTTTATTATTTAATGAGTTAGCGGGAAGTTTGAAAATTAAAAATAAAGAATTGGGTATCCATAACCCGAAGAAGTTTAGAGAGTATCTTAAAAGTTTAAATTTAGATGTTGAGAAGATTAAAAATATAAGTTTAACAGATTTAAAAATTAAGGATTTGAAAGGAGGTTTAAAAGAATAATGGATTTTGATAAACACGTTTTAATAGGTCTTGATAATGATGGTGACTTAGTAACGTTAGAATTATCTTTTCATGATTTAAACAGAGGTACTAAATGGGAAAACGATCATTATTATTTTAGCGTTCACGGTTTTAGTAGCATAAAAGAGAATGACGAAGGAGAAAGAGAAGCTAGGGAACGATTAGAAGATTATGATTATTGGGACGACTTAGGTTATCTTAACCAGACGGAACACCACAACCCAGTTTTAAATCATATAGATTTTAAAGGTTTAGCCGACGAAGTTCTAAGCGGGGATGGTTGGCAAATGACAAACGGAGAATATTATTATTTTGCACACTATGAAGAAGGAGAATATTATTTAAATCTTCAATGGATTGGTAGAGATAGAGAAAAGGTATTTGATAAGAAAGAATATAAAACTCTTTATATTGGCGATGAAGATTTAAAATTTCTCTCTAATCTTGGAGAGATAAAACCAGACTCAAAAGAATTGGCAGAAGTTAAAAAGATTCTCTCTAAATATCAGGACAAACATAAGATCATAAAAGATATGCTAGATTAAATTTTAATTATTATTACACCCCAACTTTATTTTATAGGGGTTTAGATTCAGACAGCCGAACAAATACGGCTTAATAATATTTGTAACTGAAAGGAGAAATAAAAACAAAAATGAAAAAAATAAAAGCAGAAATAAAGCTTTATCAATATGACGAGTTAAACGAAAAAGGAAAAGAAAAAGCGTTTGATGAGCATAAGGAATTTTTGGACGGAACAGAAGAAGAATACGAAAACGAAAACGGAGAAATGATAAAAGAGTTTATTGAGCATGATAAAGAAAGCGTCGAAGATTCTATAATAATAAACGAATACTTATTTTTTGAAAATGGAGAGATGGCGGATACTATCACTTATACAGGAAAGCACGAAAAGGCTGGAACTACCGAATTTAAATTTATGGATGTCGTTTATGTCTTAAATTAAGATGGGAACTTATAGCACATATATGGAGGATACGATTGAAGCGTTAAACCTGGAAGAGTTAAAGAAAGTTAAAGAAACTTTTGATACTATGGGTTTAATAAATGAAGATGGAACTCTCGACTTTGGAAATTGGAGCGGTCATAAACTCGAAGGTTATTGGTATAAATCCACAATGGAAATTTTAAGGGCTATCGCCCCGCACATAAAAGGTTATGTCGAATTTTCTTATGAAGAAGGATACCCATTTAGACTTATGTTTAGGGATAGTAAAATATTTTATAAACGTGGTGCTTTCGATTGGGACGAACAGGAAGAAGAAGAACTAATTTAATTATTTAATCCTATTTATTTTAAAGGATTGGGAAAGCCGAACAGAAGCGGTTTAAAACTTCTGTAACTGTAAGGAGAAATGAAAACAAATGAAATACAAAATAAAAGCATTAGAGCAAGAGCAACACGAAAGGCATTATATAATCGAAGCAGAGAACGAAGAAGAAGCAAAAGATTTAGTTATATGCGGAGATACTGAGGGATGTTTGCAGACTCAAGAGATGTATAATTTTGAAGTCTCTATTGATACAATCGAAGAATGGAAAAAGGACAAATAAAACTATACTATCATAAAACATATGGAGGAGCAGAATATTTATGCTCCGAATGTATAAGCGGAACGAATGAAGGAAGTCTTAACTCTAAATATATTGTCCGAATAGACGGAGATATAAAAAAGGACACTGAACTTTTCATAAAAGAAGACGCCGAAAAACCAGATTATAAAAAAGCTTATGAATGTTTAATGGAGTGTTGGGACAGTTTTGACGATACACAAAAAGCAATATTAGACAAAGAGCTAAAAGAATGCGGTTTATATTAATTTATTTTTTTAAAAGACACTCTGGAAAGACGGAGAAACATTAAGGGAGAAGGGTTTTATAGCTTGGCTATACAATCATATTACTTTTATATTCCTTAATGTTTGGCGGGGCTTATGTCCCGCCTTTTTTTATTTCTTATTAAACGATTTATGTGTTTTGTTTAATAGCATTATTCCTTATTATACACTTGTGTTATCTCTTTGGATCGCCAATGCCTTGAAGGATAAATGAATGCCTTGAGTGAATGCCTGGAACATATTTATAAAATCCAATGCCTTGAGAATAACATCGGGATAGTATAGTCTGGTCTAGTACGCTGGCCCCATGCGTCAGTAACCTCGGTTCGAATCCGTGTCTCGGTATCCAATGCCTTGAAAGTATTAAGGACCCATAGTCTAGTTGGAAAAACAGGCGGCACAATCCGTCAAACCTCCGTTCGATTCGGGGTGGGTCCATTCAATGCCTTGATACCTCTAATATTTAAATAGAAAGCTACTCGTATAGCTATGAGTTTATTTTTTGAGGCAGAGAAAGAAAAGGAGTTCGAAGCATTGGGTCTGAAAGATCAGAGTAAAAGTGTTCGTGTTTTAGACCAAGTAGGAAAGACTACTGTTAAGATTGATGCTAAACGTCGGGCCTTAGCTCCTGGTAAAAGGATTAGTTCTTCTGGTAAAATTTATTGGGAAACCCGGAAGAATCGCAGTGATCGACCTGGGAAAAAGCTTTAGTTATTTCCTAGTTCTCTGTAAAATTATATAGAGGTTGCTCCTTGCGTAGCTGCATACCACTTCCCATTCATTTCTTGCTAGAGAATTCAATAGGTTCTCAGTATCTACTACTTCACATCTAATCTTTACTATTTTGTATTCCTTCATTTTCTCCTCCTTTCAGTTTCTTCTTAAAAGATATTACTCCTGTTATTTCTATCTCGTCTTTTCTAGACATTGTTACTAACTTATATATATACTTCTGGAATTCCAATCTATCTTTTTGATTGTCCATTGGCCTATCGTAGAATAATATCTCTTCTCTGCCTTTTAGAGTCTTTAACTCTTCATCCAAATCTTCTATGTTAAATACTTTTTTCATTGCTTCGTTACTCTCACTATTTTTAATTCACATTTATTTCCATGCATTGGACACTTCTCAAGAAGTAAATTTTCTGTATCTTCAAATCTCCTACCTTTAATCTTTATAGTGTAAGAATATCCACATGGAAAGCTTTCAGTTATACTCTCTTCACCATCAGCTTTCATTAACCTTTCTATTATCTTTATGTCTTTTTTATTCATTAACTCTTTGCCCATTTTAATTGTTTTTCTAGCCTTGTTTTTTCAATATCTAATTTTAGCTCTTCTATGTCTCGCTGTTTCTTTTTTAGCTTTCTTTCTTTCCATATTATTATTAGCCAGGGTATTGCTGGCTCTTTGTTGGTTTCTTCCATGAGTATGAAATGGGCCTCGGGAGGATTTGCACCTCTCAACTACAGCGCTACTACAGTCTAACCCACACCAGTTAACTGGTGCTTCCTAGTCTAAGGCCCAACGCATACGGCAGGAGTCAAACCTGCGAACCTCTACCGGCGACTTGAATCAGAGGTCCCCGGCAAGACAGCGCTTCTTTGCTAGCGTATGTGATCAATGAGGGCGGACGGTGAAGAAAGCCCTCGTTGAATATGAACTCCCAATAGGGAGTTTAATAATAATGAATCCCCTCCTTTAATAATTTTTGATAAATTTAGGTTATACAATACCAAATATTGTTGGTGCCACAGGAAGGGGACAAATTTTGTTTTATTTTTTCTGCGACTATGATTTCTTCTTGCCGAGTTCCACAAATCTGTTCAAGCTATCATCTGTACTCTTAATTAATTCATTAATAGTATCTTTCTGTGTCTTGATTGCTTCTTCGAATTCTTTGTTCTCTTCTTCCTTATCTTCTACTTCTCTCTTTAGAATCTTCAATTCCCTTTCTTTCTCTTTAAGCTCTCCTGGCAAGTTATCCCTATTTATGATAAGAGTTCTTTTCTTTTCTTCTAGCTCTGCAATAACCTCGTATCTACTTTTAGTTTCCATTATATTATGTCCTCCTTTCAGTTCATTGAATTTCATGCTTTCACTAAGCTCTTCAGCTGCTAACAGTAAGGATAGATGTCCTTCTAATAGGCTTCCTGATTCTCTTTCTGTTTCTTTCTTTATGTTTATCATTACCATTTATAATTACGTTTTATTTATATACTTTTAGTTTCATTTTTGAGGGACGAATCTGTCAAACCTAAACATCTTACTTTTCTTTGGTCTAAAATACAATATCCTGTCTTGTCACTTATAATTGCAAAGGCATGGCTTGTTTTATTCCCTGTACTTATCAATGGCATTTTCGCTTCAAATCCTAGAGCCTCTATATGTTGCACATAGAACTTAGCCCAGTTCAGACAATCTCCACCCTCTTCCTTTAGTTCTTCTAGTGATGGGTTTTCTGAATCATCTCTTACCTTATATTTGAATATCTGATTTACGTAGTCATTGAGACAGTATGCTGTTTCTCTCATTGTTAGATTATTACATTCCTCCGGTGCAGTTACATCTTCATCTCTTATATCTCTTATTAGAGATCCTATTTCGTCTTGTGCTATGTAGCCTAGAAATACTGATGAGAGAACCAGGGCTATAGTAAGGGAGAAGAATATTATATTTTTAATCATTTTTCTTTTCCTCATAAGCTTTTTTCCTTTTAGCTTTAACTTCTGGCCGTTTAATGTATTTTTTATCATATTCTTTTTTCCTTTTAGCTTTAACTTCTGGCCGTTTAATGTATTTTTTATCATATTCTTTTTTCCTTGCTTTGATTTTTTCTTTGTTTTCTGGATTGGCGTACCAACGTTTAGAACTTTCTCTGGCCTCATCTCTGTGATCTTCTCTCCATTTTTTCTTTCTAGCTTTGACTTCTGGTTTCCTCGAATATTCTAGTGATTTTTTCTTTACCTCTGGTCTCTGATAATACTCCTTATTGTATTCCTTACTTCTCTCCCTTTCCTTTTCTGTGACTCCATGCCATTTGTTTTGTATCCTATCCCATTCCTTCTTAAATTTGCAGCTGCGATTGAGAGTTACTAATGGTAATGTCAGTGGCTCTCCTATTTCTGCTAGAACTAAGTTCTTTCTTACTTGTGCTTCACATAGTCCTTCTTTGTTTTCCATTCTAAGATAACCCCCTAAAGAATAAAGTAATATCTTCAAGACATAATCCAAATATAATTCCCAACATTCCCCCTAACATCCCCCATAATAACTTATTTGATCTTTCCTGCCATATCTGCCATAACAATCCTTCCCTATCTAATTCCAGAATTCTTTCTGCGTCTTTCCATTCTCGCTTAAACCAATCGTCTATTCCTTTTTTCATTTTTTTAAATAATCTCCCACCTTAATTCCTAAGCACGACATCCCGCATTGTTCTTCTCCATCAACCTTTAGCATCACATCTGATTCCAGAATATACATTCCTATAAGTTGTGTTATGAATCCACTAATAATCTTATTCTCTGATACTTTTTTGTAGCTAGCGTTATCTATTATTACTTGTTTAATTCTAAATTCGGAACATAGCCATTTGTAATCTTTTAATTGTTTCATTTTTTATACCCCCTATCAAATCCATCTTTAAATCCCATGTCATAAATTTTTCTCGATTCCTTACCTATCTGCTTTGTTACCAACCCTTTTATTAATCCTTCATAATATTGAGATTTCATTATTTTAGTTATCATCCTTCTGACTCTTAAATCGTTCTTTACTTCTATTATTGTTTCTCTCTCCATTTTCATTAATTGCTTAATTTATCTCCTTCTGTTTTGCGATTGTTTTCTTCCTTAAATTCTGCTAACAATTTATGAACAAATAAAGGGCCTTCGATTCAGCTATCAATCTTCTCCTGATTAATTATTTTTGACACATAGCCTAAGCTCACGAATTTCTTGTGATTACTCTTGTCCCAGTAATAAACCTCTTCAGTTATCTGACGCATGTTCTTTCCGGCTTCACGTGCTTCAATTATCTTATCATCAACATTTATCTTCTTCCTACCCCACTTATTTCCCCTGTGTGATACCGTGGCCTTTCCTGGAACCCTTCTAACAGCAGCTTTTACTCTGGCCGACTTCTTTACGCTCTCATCTTCCGCTAGCCATCCTAGGAGGTTGAGGAATAGCTCTTGCATTATTTCGTCGAAAGGTGCTGGTATTTCATAGAACGATTCGAAGAAGATCTGTCTGAATGAATGAATCTTGCATTTATATATCGCACAGAATTGAAAGAACTCTTTTAGTTTCTTCCTGTTCCTAAACAACCTCTCCCAATCCCAATCTTACAAGTCTCCTCCTTTTGATCTCTTTATTATTAATCTTAGTCTTTCGAACTCTTCTCTTTCTTTATTATCCTTCCATGCGGACTGTTTGTCTTGAAATAACAAATAATCTTTTCCGCTTATAGTCTCTATCTCTCTTATCTGATTTTCTGGCTCTTGGTCATCTGTAGAGGTTCTGATGTAAACCCATTTACTCTTTTCCACCTTTCTTCCTCCAGTTTTCCCTGCTAGTTTCTCTTATTCTTTCCCTGAACTCTGAATCGTTCTTGTATCTATTGCTCATGTACTCCCGCATGTATATCTTCTTCTTCTCACGTTGTTCTTTGCTTAGGGGCTTCTGGTTCTTTATGGACCTCTTGATTGACTTTTGTCTCTGGTCTTCATCCGAATGATAAGCAACCGTGCTTGGTGCTATTCCTAGGTTCTCTCCCACCTTCTTATTTGTTAAGCCGGCAGCTTTCATTGACTTGATTATATCCTTCATGTCTTTGGTTACCTTATTGTACTCGCTCATCTCTGGATTCCTCCCTACGTTTTTTGGCATTTCTGAGTTTTATTACTACAAAGCATCCTATTCCTATCCCGCCTACTATTGATAGTAGTATCTTCCATAATTCGTATTCAGTTTCTATAGTGATTGTGTTGTCCACGATCTTCTCTACTTCGATTGTTTCAGTTGTATTGATATATTCTGGTACGTAGACTGTTACGTTCCTATCGACATATCTTGTTTTTACTGAGCTTCCGCCGCCGCCTCTGTATACTGTACGGACTACTTCATTCTCTCTATTAAAAAATATTATCTCAAATGTATCCGATGCTTGATATTTATCAAGTACGATAGTGACATTTAATCCGTCCTGAGTCATATTTAGATTAATAGGGGTAGAATTGCCGACAATAGAATAATATTCAAATGTTCCTGGTAATGTAAAAGTTTCTGGCTCTCCAGAATAAATAGTTGCAGTTACGACTATTAACATTAAAATGCCCATTGCCGTTATTGTTATCTGTTTTTTCATTATTTTTTTCCTCCTGAATTTTATATTCTCTGAATATGATGCCCCTATAAAAATAAAGTGGGGTGTAAATATTAATTTTAGTTTTGCTTGTGTTTATGCTACAGTTGTTTCTATAATGTATTGTCCTTCTGCATAATCAGATAATTCATATACTGGAGTTATTGCTAAATCGCTTCCACTATATATGATAATATCTCCTTGGATATTATATTGAACCAAATCAGTTTCAAAGTAAAATTCACTCATCATAGACCAATCCAATGTATCGTCTCCATTGATAGCAATGCTTGGGACAGCCCAAAGCTTTGCTCCTCTGCATGAATCATAGTTATCTACTTCGTTATTACAATAGTCTGCGTCAGCATCATTGTTAAAGTCATCATACTGTGGTAAGTTTCCTATATCACTTGTGATAGCTATTACTGGTTGTGGATTATCTAATCTTCCTTCTAATCCAACAACTCCGTCCTTATAGTAAATTAATTCATAATCTACTGGGATTCCTGAAACATTGAAAGAATCACCTACTACGGTATAATCTATAGATATAACTACATCAATTGTATCACAATTAGAATCTTTTTGAGTTAATTCTAATGTTCCTACATAACTAACTTCAACATCTTCATCAGAATTATCAGTAATGCTAATTGTTCTTTCTGAAGGTGCACTATTACCTATAGTTATTAAAGATCCTTCAACTTGTTCACCGCTACTAACAGCCTCTTCAATTTCAAAAATTAAATCGCCATCAACACCGATTGATGGAACAGCTGTAAAAGTCGTGCTAAACACATTATAATATACTGCACCAGCAGTAACAGCAGCTATCATAAACAATCCTAATATACCAAATACTAAATATTTTTTATTCATTTCTCATAAACCTCCTTGCAATACTTATTAGTTTCATGTTATTTATAATTAAGTTATCTTTATAAGTGTTTTGTTTCATCGTTACTCCTTTCTTTCATCTGGCGTCTCTCAAATTCTTTCTCCGCAATATCTTTTACTATAAAATCTATTTGTCGCTCTCTGCATTCTCTAAATATTTTGCACCATTCACAATCGCATTTATCCATGGCCTCTGATACTAAACATTTATCCATCTGTTCGTCCTCGATTTAAGTTACGCCGTGGAAGTTCTCTTCCTCTGTGATTCAAATTACGTATTGGAGGTTCTCTTCCGCTTTGATTTAGATTACGAACTTCATCATGCTTGTCTAAAAAGTACTTCATTATAATTGCACATATGAATCCTGATATAAATCCTGCAAATTGTCCAATACTAGATAGATACATTCCTAAACATGTTCCACCTATCCAAAAGAACAGTCCACATATTCTATAGGCCCTCATTCTTTCTTACTCCCTTTTTTAGAACCACTAACCTTTCTTGAGCCGTCATAATCTACATCATTCCTTCTATCTGTGGTAATATATAAGAACACTATTGCCATTGCAAATACTATTCCACTCCAATACATTATTTCCTTAAAGGATGGTGTTATCAGTGTCCAATAAAAAATGAATAATAAAAATGGGGTAGTGGCCCATATATTTTCTTTGTAAAACTTCATCATTTCTCTCCTGGACTGGTTTGTTTAGAAGTGCGTCCCTCATCAGCTGCAAATATTATATAAAAGACTATTGCTAAAAATAATACTAGAACAAAGAACTTTGTTGTTTGGATATATCCGAAGACACTTGTGCTAAATATTCCTAGGAATCCTCCACTGGTGAAAGCCAACCAACCTTTCATTCTGCTTTGCCTCTTTTTACGTCTTTAATTTTAATTATATCTCCACACCCAAGACACTCTGCTACAAAGTAGCCTTTTTCAGTTCTAACTTGTAACTGAGTTTCCGGTGTACATTTATCGCAGGATATATTTACGCTTATCATTCTTGTTTCCTCGTAGATACGAATTTATTTATACCAACTCCCATACTACTCATTCCTTTTCTTTCATTTCCGTATGGAGTACACAAAATTATTACATCATTTCTCTTTCTAAATGTATCTTGAAATTCTTTTATCTTCTTACTTTGTTCTTCTGATATACAACTACAAATTAATGAATCTGTATAATTCCCACATCGATTACATAATCTCATTGTTCGTCGACCTCCACAATTCTGAACTTTCTAATATTATCAAACTCATCTACTACCATTGTTCCTGCCGCTTTCGCAACTCCAAATAGTGGACATTCTATTTCTTTATCCATTTTTAATAATTTACAAGTAATCTTTGACCACTCCTTCCAATGCTTATCACACAAGTCGGACTTCTCAGCTTTTGATGGTTTCTCAAACTTTTTAAATTCCTGGCAACCATCGCTTAACTTCCATCCCTTACAACAGTCAACTTCTCTATAAGCATCCTCTCCGCATCCAATCACATCACAAGTTATAATCGTTAGTTTCATGGCGACGCCTCTTGGACAGTATGTGAAATCATAGTACTCTTCCCCTATCATCCATTGATGCGTAGTTTTCTACTGCGAACATTATACATATCACCATAGGTACTACAGCAGCCCAATGTTGTTTAATTAGTCCAGCAAATCCTACTGACATTATTAAAAATGGTACTGAATACATATATTTTCTCATAGTTTCTTCTCCTGGACATTCTGGGAATATTTTTCCAATCTACGAATCATAGCCATAAATTCTTTTTTTTCAATTTCGTTCTCCTTAAAATTTCTTAAACCTTCTTTTAATATTCCTTTCTTATGAAGATAATTTATCCATGTGTTATTATTAAAATTAATCTTCATCTTTTTTCTCCTGGACAAATAACGAATATCCTTCTAGTTCCACTGGCGGTTCTATATTGAATCCTATTAATGCACTTGGGAATCTAGATCCTTTACCAATCTTCCCTTCATAAGATATTCTTCCTTTAGGAATAAAAATCCATGTAGCATGTTTCAAGATGACTTCTTGCCAAATCTTTGTTTCCATGTTATCACATCTAAAGATAGCAACTCCCTTGCTAACCACCCTAAAGAAGTTTTGAAACATATTATAAGCCTTTGTGAATGGTGGATTCATCCACGCATCCTTAATAAGAACGTCAACATTCTCAAAATCCGAATGATAATATCTACACTTAGTATTATCTTCTTCCGCACAACAATCAAAATTGAAATCATACTGTTCATTTAGTTTGTCAAATAACCATTGTGGAGTCTGCCAATCATCTCTTTCTTCTATGTTTCCCGTTCCATCATTACCTTTCATCTTTTACCTCCGACGTAGTTTTGACAATAAGGGAATCAAGTTCTCTTTCTATTACCTCTGCTATATGTTTCCATGCTGGTGATAATCTATTTTTTGGACCCATTAATCTTATTACAGTTGATAAAATTATTTCGTAATCGATATTGAAACCTTTCTTCAGAATGTCTATTTGCCCTCTCTCAAAATCTGATATGTGATTCCTAGATGAATCTGAATAAAAATCGTAGCTATCTTTACTTTCCAGTATATCTTTAACTATTCTTGCTGCTTCACTATCTAGCATCTTCAACCCCCAAATTGTTCGCCTCTTTGGTAGATTTAGATTCCCTTTCAACAGTCTTGTCTCTCCATCCCTTTCTTTTTGGTTCATGTTGTTTCTGCTTTTCATTTGGTTCTTGACCCATATCCCCATAAAAATGATTACTGGATGCACTAGGCATTTTGTTCCTCCGACGCCTTATTGGTATTCTGGGAATCACTATCTCCAATGATTTTATCTAATATCTCTACAGCGTCCTCATCGTCTTTTGACTTGCTATTTTTCATTATTGAAACTCCAATTATTTTGGTTCTCAAACTCTTTGCTTTTTCTAAAAGTTCTTTGAAACATTCTTCCTTGTTATAATCCTCGAAAGTAATTTGCCAGTCATAATCTTCTTTCAATGTCTTTGCGTCTTCCAGATAACTCATTTCGACTCCTCCTTGTTAGTATCAATGCGTTGATGCCACGCTTCCGAGAAACATCTTGGACATCTTTCTAAATGTTTCAATGGTGCGAATCTACATTTATCATCTCCACATCTACATACTTCTTTTTCTTCTGCTTCTGAAATATCCCTCATTTCGACTTCTCCTTGATAAAGTATGAATCACTAGGAGATAACCCAGATTGTGCATTGGAAGCTAACTGGACGGGGGCATGAACACCATTTACAGTCCAATTTAGGCAGGTAACCAACTTTCGTTTCCAATTCTCCCGACCTCCTAGTGAATATAATTTCATTCTCCCCCTCCGTATCCACTTTCTCTTTGCTTATATTGTCTTGACATTATATTAAATTCTTCAGAAGAACCACTAATATCAGGATGTAATTCTTTAACCAATAGCCTGTATCTACT
>SDBT01009905.1_pt1 | contig 15425 bp, 12 predicted proteins | sample 2277101 | NCBI WGS metagenome assembly SDBT01 (sample SAMN10404973, study PRJNA504765) | marine sediment metagenome | isolation source: marine sediment core GS10_PC15, 103 cmbsf | place: Arctic Ocean: Southern Knipovich Ridge | collected 2010 | reverse complement strand
CCTGGCCAGCGGCTGGCTGACCACTGCTGCCAAGGCCAGGGAGCTCGAAGAAAAGTTCGCCGCCGCAGTGGGCGCGCGTTTTGCCTGCGCGGTAAACTCGGGCACGGCGGCCCTGCACCTGGCCCTCGAGGCGCTGGGCGTGGGTCCGGGCGACCGCGTCTTTGTGCCGACGATGACCTTTACCGCCACGGCCGAGGTGGTGCGCTACTTGGGCGCGGACCCGGTTTTCTTGGATGTCGAGTACGGCAGCAGTCTGCTCAGCCCGGAGATTCTGGCGACGGCGATTGAGCGGTATCCGGACGTAAAGGTGCTGGTGATTGTACACTTTGGCGGGCAGGCAGCCGCCGGCCAGCGCCTGGCAAAGCTTCACCGCGTCATCCTCCAGCCCGGCGCCTATCAGCCGGAAATGCTCGACATAAAACAGCAGTTTCAGTTTATCACCAGTCATCCTGATGGTGATCCTCCTAAATTTGCCGCTAATCTACCGTCAAAACTGCAAAAAACATGGCAAACGCATGTTCATCGTTCACATGAGTTGGACAATCCCTTCAGCTCAGATATTGTTACGCGCTTTTGAAAGGTGCCAGAAGTGCTATGAACCCGCGCGCTTATCGGGATGAAAAACGGCATAATGAAACTGCCAAAAACATTGACTGAGCGGCAGACGCTGCTGGCGCTCATGGGGCTGGCGTTCTTAATATGCCTGCCGATGGTTCTTCTCAACGATCTTCCGGGCCGCGACGTCTCTTACCTGTACGCACCTATGATTCGTGAATTTGCCGCCGGCAACTGGGAGCATGCTTTTTATCATCGGCTGCCGCCCCTGTTTCCCGTTGTGGGTGGTCTGATCGCCGTCCTGGGCTTTACCGCGTTTACCGCCGCCAAGATCGCCTCGACGTTGTTTTTTTGCCTGACCTTGCTGCCGCTTTATTATCTGCATAAGTTGGTTTGGGACCGGCGGGTGGCGACCGTCGCCTGTCTGATGTTTGTCTTTTGCAGCCGGTTGTTGCAATATGCCGGTTTGGGTCATCGCTGTACCGCCAAAACATTTTTTCTGGCACTGACCGCATTTGCACTGGCAGCTTTTATTCGGGACCATTCCTGGAGAAATACCTTGTTCTGCGCCGTGAGCGCGGCCGGCTTAACCTTGGTTCGCAGCGAAGGTATCATCCTTGCCGTCCTAGTGTTGGGCTTGTTGGCTGGAACCGTATTGTGGCCCGGAAAAGAAAAAAAAGGGAAATTTGCGGCCTTGCTCAGGCCCGCTGCGGCTGGCATTTTCTTCCTCGTCGTGATCAGCCCATGGCTCGCCTATGAGTACCGGCAGACGGGTTACCTGGTAACCGATTCCCGAGAGATTCACATCTACGAAGAAGTCAAGCAGTTCTTCTTCCATTCGAACGCAGTGCAGTCGAATGACGTGTTGCCGCCAGCCACTGTACTTGAAACGCGCGCGATTTCCCGTCCTCTTGGCGCGGACAATACCACCACAGAACCCCTTCGCCAAGCAATTGACTGGAAGAGCACCTTCGAGGAAGGCATCAAAGGGTTGTTCCCGCTTTACTTGGTCTTTGTGATCCCCGTTCTCGTCTGGCGATTCAGGCAGCGGAAATGGACCCGCTGGGAAAGCTATCTGCTGGCATGGCTCTTGGGACACAATATCCTTTTTTGGGGACTGGTACTACTGATGCGGATGAATGGTGTGTTAAGGCAACGACATTTGATAGCGGCCACACCGTTGATGTTCGGCTGGGGCGCTTTGGGGCTAATTGCCTGTTACAGATTTCTCGTGCGGAAATTCCCCCGACGGGGGTGCGCACTGGCAAGTACTCTGATTAGTCTTGCTATCTGCAGCTTGGTCTGGCGCGGCACGAAAAAGGCCAGGCCGCTTGTCAACCCGGAGAAACGGCAAGAAGCCAAGGCAGTATCCGATACGGCACGCTGGTTGCGGGAAATTGGCCGCCAGCGCGTGCCGGAACGGCATCCAAGGTTGAAATCCAGCTTGCCAGTCTACCATAATGGGCGACTGCCCATCCTGTGTTCGGCAGTCCCGGCTGTTACGTTCCTTTCGGGTAGTGATGGGATTTGCCCGTCGGTTAGAGTTGACATGAGCATTGAACAACTGCAAACGTTCTGCGCCGAATACCGGGTGAATTTTGTGGTGGTTGACCGGGCCATGCTCAAAGTTTGCCCAAATTTAGTTGACCCCAAGAATCTGCCGGCGGATTTCTCGATTCAATATGCCAAATGGCACCGTATAAGACGGCCAGTTTGGCTGATCGGCTACACCCCGAACCTGAGGCCGGAACGGTCACCCGAGCGCTAAGAATATGTGGGTGGCAAGGCGTAAAATAACAAGTTCAACTTAGCAGGAGCCATCCCGGTTGAAATCCTTTCCATCTCTGCCGCTTAGCACGCGCTGATAGACTTCGGCATAGCGTTTGGCAATGGCCGGCCAATTGTATTGCTCGATGTCAACAAGATTGGCCTGCTCGTAACGTTGCCGGGTTTTGTCGTCGCTGATCAGCTTCTCGATGGCATCGGCCCATTTCCCGGTATCGCCAAGTGGCGCAATCTCGGCGTTTCGTCCGGCGGCGAGGACTTCCCGGAGCTCCGGGATGTCACTGGCGACAATTGCTTTGCCCGAAGCCATTGCTTCAAGCTGTGCGAAGGCGAAGGCCTCCCGGTCTGTGGGGAAGACAAAAAGACGGCATCCGGCGTAGAGGGCGCGCTTCTGGTCCCCGGCAATGTATCCGGGGAAACAGACGGCGCCGGGCGCCGCGCTGGGCAAGTCTTGCAGGCGTTCGCTGACCGGCAGTCCGTGCTGGGTTTCACCTGGGCCTTTATCCCGCTATTAGCCCAGATGGTGGTTTTTACAGTGCTCTTCGGCAACGTGGCGAAACTGGGTCCCGAAGGCTATCCTTACCACCTGTTTTCTTTGGGGGCGCTGGTGCCGTGGACCTATTTCACCCGGGCCCTGGGCAACACCGGGAACAGTCTGGTCGCCGGGAGGAATCTCTTAAGCAAGGTCTATTTCCCCAGGCTGGTTCTGCCTCTAACCGGGGTCGTTGGCTGCCTGGTCGACCTGGCAATCGGCCTTGCCGTCCTCGCCATTGTGACGCTTTGCTCGGGCGTGATCCCGGGGGTACGGGCATTTTTTCTGCCTGTGTTCATTCTTATTGCGTTTCTGACCGCCCTCGGCTTCGGGCTGTGGCTGGCCGCTCTCAGCGTGAAGTATCGGGACGTGGTTTTCGCGACCCCGTTCATGCTCTCGATATGGATCTTCCTTACGCCCGTGGTCTACGCCGTCAAGAAGATCCCGGCGAAATACCAGGTCTACCTCTGGCTCAACCCAATGACCGGCGTGGTCGAGGGCTTCCGCTGGTCGCTGTTCAAACATCCGACCCCGAACTGGCATTATATGGGCCTGAGCTGCCTCATCGTGCTGGTCATCCTGATCAGCGGTCTTTTCTTTTTCCGGTCCATGGAAAAAACCTTCGCCGACATCATCTAGAATATGTCCGAACCCATCATATCCGTCCGTAATCTCGGCAAGCGCTACCGGCTGGGCCTCACTCACGAGGACCTGCTGATCAACCGCTGTATTAACGGCGTCAAGAACCTGTTCCGAAGGCGGGGCGACGGCAAGGCCAAGAAAGATTTCTGGGCCCTCAAAGACGTGTCGTTCGACGTCGAACAAGGCGAAATCGTCGGCGTTATCGGCAAGAACGGCGCGGGCAAGAGCACCCTGTTGAAAATCCTCAGCCGCATCACCAACCCCACCACTGGCGAGGTCCGGCTGAATGGCCGTGTCGGCAGCCTCCTCGAGGTCGGTACCGGCTTTCACCCCGAACTCACCGGGCGTGAGAATATCTTTCTGAACGGCGCCATCCTCGGCATGACCCGGCCCGAGATCAAAGCCAAGTTTGACGAGATTGTTGACTTCTCCGGCGTCGAAAAGTTCATTGACACCCCGGTCAAACGCTATTCCAGCGGCATGTACGTGCGCCTGGCGTTTGCCATCGCCGCCCACCTCGAACCCGAAATCCTCTTCGTTGATGAAGTCCTCGCCGTCGGCGACGCCGCCTTCCAAAAGAAATGCCTCGGCAAAATGAGCGAAGTGGCCAAAGAGGGGCGAACGGTGCTGTTTGTGAGCCACAATATGGCTTCCATTGTGGAATTGTGTCCGAATTGTCTGTGGTTAGATCGGGGCAGAACGGTTGAGCGTGGAAAGGCTAGGGAGGTCGTAATGAATTACCTGACTTTTGGCCGGCCCGTGCGTGCTGATGGGGTGATTGCCCGCGGGATGCACGCACATGACCCGCTGGAAATTTGCTTCACTCGAATCTTGATACTCGGTGAGAATGGGGAACCGACCTCGGTTGCTCTCTTCGGAGAACCTTTGCATATTCGGTGTGAATTTGATGTTACGCAAGCGCTCCCTGCCGCCAGGTTGGGGATAGCGATTTTCAAACTTGATGGTACGCTTGTGTGTGCATTACATCACACGGATGATGTGACTCAAGATATTCTGGCGTTACGCCCTGGAAAGTACATTGTTGATGCAATAGTGGAGGTGCCGCTTATGCCGGGCGGCTACAGTGTAGACCTTTTTGCCAAGCCGGATCCAGGCTTTTGGGAATCAGGAGAACGAAGTATGGATTGGGTCCAGGGCGCAATGGTGTTCCACGTCGAAAAAGCGTCAAACGATGGTGCGCCTGTGCTTCATACTAGCGGCATTCTTTTGCCCTCATCACAGTGGAGTCTGTCTGCTGCTAATTATCGCTCGACACAAAGCGAAGGTACCATCAATTGAGCGTTTGCGCTACTTATGCAGTCTGACACAGAGTAATGCTGGCGACCGAAGAACATCAGACTATTCCCATTTGCCCTGTTTGTAGGAGCTTCGAGTTTCTGCCAATTGAAAAAGATGTATTCGATCTCGCTAATATACTGGGACGCTGGGAAAGAGAAGCAGGGGTCACTTTCAGTCAAGCAGTTTGGCAAGAATATACTCTTCCCGCAACGCAACATGTTACACTGTTTGGTTGCAGCGGTTGCGGTTTTGCCATGTTCCAGCCTGTGATAACTGGGAGTCAAGCCTTCTATGCGGATGTTACTGCGGAAGAAGAGCAGTATTATGTTAGAGAAAAGTGGGAGTTTTTTCGAGCAATCCGAGATATCAGGAGATTTGGAGGTCCCAGGGTTCTCGATATCGGCTGTGGCAGTGGGCATTTCTTGGATCTCTTGCGAGCCAAGGTTCCGGCGGCAGACTGCACTGGCTACGAATTCAGTCCCGAAGCGGCGGAAATGGCTCGCGCCAAGGGGCATACTGTGTGCCACGGACAATTCCCAGAAGCAGTTTTACTGATGTCGGCCAACAAGCCCTTCGACGTCGTTTGCATGTTTCAAGTACTGGAGCATTTGTCCGACCCCATGGGATTTCTTAATGATGTGCGGTCCCTATTAAGTGCAGATGGCATTCTTATTGTCAGTGTGCCGAATTCGATTGGTCCGATTCGACATTTCTCGTCTGCCTTGACTGAGATTCCACCCCATCACGTGTCGCGGTGGTGCGAATCTGCCTTCCGCAACGGCATGCCACGCCTGGGCTTTCGTATACTCAGGGTGGCACATGAGCCACTCCCCCACTATCTGTGGAATAGCTACTTGCCGGTGATGGTGAGAGGCGATATTCTGCCCGAGACAATCGGAAAAATCCTGAACAGAATGCGCCTTACTCGCTTGCTGATCTGGTTGTTGCGCCGCCTCGGCGTCAGGTGGCTTCCGGGAATAGCTGGACATAGCTTGTATATAGCGCTTAATGTGATGAGTGAATCGAGCTTGGAAGCTTAATATGTGCGGTATTTGTGGGATATACGGTGAAGCAGATCGCGAAGCGATCTCGGCGATGGTTAGGGCTATGCCCCATCGGGGGCCAGACGACACTGGCGTATACGAGGAACCAGGCATAATGCTGGGTTTCGCTCGCCTGGCCATTATCGATCTGAGTGCTGCTGGCCACCAGCCAATGGCTAATCCGGATCAAACGATTTGGATCATCTGCAACGGGGAAGTCTACAATTTCCAGAGCGAACGCAAGCTGCTGGAAGACAAAGGGCACACCTTTGTTTCCTCGTCGGATACAGAGGTAGTACTCCACATGTATGAGCATTACGGCGACGATTTTTTGTTGAGGCTGCGGGGTATGTTCGCCTTGGCGATTTATGACAAGCGCCGCGGCACCGGCAACGAACGGCTGCTGCTCGCACGCGACCATCTGGGGATAAAGCCGTTGCTCTTTAGCCGTGTCGGCCGTCGCTTTGTGTTCGCTTCCGAAATGAAGGCGCTCTTGGCGAGCGGCCTGATCACCCCAGAAATCGATCCTGTGGCTCTTCGACAGCTTTTGACCTTCGGCTCTGTTCTCCAGCCCCGCACCATGTTGCGAAAGGTTAAGATGCTCCTGCCAGCGCATCGGCTGATCATTGAGCATGGCCGGGAGCGACTGGAGCGCTATTGGTCTTTGGCCCTCGACCGGTGTTCTGGGCTGCGGACGCAACCTTACGAGGCCGTGGTTGAAGCGGTGGCAAGTGCATTGAAAGAGTCTATGCGCCTGCACATGATCAGTGATGTGCCTCTCGGCGCTTTTCTGAGTGGCGGCGTTGATTCATCCATTTTAACAGCCATCATGGCACAGGAGGCCGGTCACAAAGTAAAAACATTTTCCGTTGGTTTTGAATCGGAAGGGGCTGATATTGATGAAAGTTCGAAGGCTTGTCAAACCGCGCAGTTTTTGGGAACAGATCATACTCACGTCTTGGTAAAAGGCGCCGAGGTACGGGACCAGATTGAGGATATTGCGGCCGCTCTGGACCAGCCATCTGTGGATGGGGTGAACAGTTACTTTATTTCTCAGGCCGCCAGGCGGGCGGTGACCGTTGCAGTATCGGGAACGGGTGGCGACGAACTGTTCGCTGGTTACCCTTGGTTTCAAGCAATGGTTGCGCTCCGGCAGGAGACGGACCGGCAAGGCCGGGTGAATACTATAGTCAAACGCATTTTGGCCGCCATTGCTCAACATCCCACGCTCGATCCATTTCTGCTAAAACGAGGTGGAGGAAGATTATACAGAGCCAGGGAGCGTGGTGGCTTTTTGACTCAATATGCGAAAAACTATCAGATCTTCGGCGACTTGGGTGCAGCCCAACTGTTGTCTCCTCACCTTCGAAGAGCGGCACAAGCCGGTCGTTGTTCCTCTCACGACCTGAAGATGATCGATGAATTGTCAGGCGGATCCGTTATCGAACGGGTGACCGGCCTTTGCCTGCGGGGATATACCAATAATCAGTTACTGCGTGATATAGATGCGGCCTCGATGGTTCACTCTTTGGAGGTCCGCGTGCCTTTCCTCGATCACACGGTCGTTGATCTGGCTCTCTCCTTGCCCGACAATGCGAAGCTGAACGGTCCGCTCAGCGTAACAGCTTCGGAACACAATACATATAGGGAAACGGGGGCAAAGCGTGCCCTGATTGACGTGGGACGGCCATTGTTGCCAAAGGATTTCGATTTACGACCAAAGAAAGGCTTTGCGATGCCTTTCGCTGCGTGGTTGAAGGGCCCGCTGAAAGACGTCTTAATGGAAACCCTTTCCGATGAACAGGTGTGCCGGCGCGGCCTGTTTGATGTTAAGGAAGTGGCAGCAACCCGTGATGGCTTTCTCGCCGGGCGTTTTCACTGGTCACGGCCGTGGTTGTTGATGATGTTTGAACTGTGGTGTCGCAAGGTGTTGCGATGCAATTAACAACTTGTTCATGGGGATAAGGCGATGGGCCTGCTGACCAAAGACTTTGGCGCCGACCCATATCCGGGTAAGCCCAAGATTCTATTCGTTGCTTTGGGCAGCAGCACGCATACCCAATCGTGGATTGACCTGCTTGAGGATGCCCAGTTCAATGTTCGGCTCTTCTCGATGCCCGGCTTTCTGCCGCCCCAAGACTGGCCGGTAAGAACTTATATTACGTGTCCCGCAGGAACAAAAGTTGATCCGTTAACGCGTGTGCACTTTTACCAACCAATGCGAATCCGACAGTTGGTCGCTGAAGGGATTAAGGACTTCTTGTTAGGCATCAGGAAGAAACCACGGGATGAGCATCTCGCTCGTATAATCCGTCAATGGCGCCCGGATATCATTCATACGCTCGGACTGGATCCGGCATCGTATTTTTACCTAGATGTTCGTGACAGGTTTGGGCTTCAACGTATTGGCGAATGGGTAGTACAGGTGCGCGGCGGGCCTGATCTTGCCTTACATCGTTTGGTGCCCACCCACTTGAGCAAGATCAGGCATGTGTTACGTGAGTGTACTCAGCTAATTGCTGATAATCAGCAAAATTATATATACGCACGCGAGTTGGGCCTGGACTGTGAGCGTATCTCCTCTCTAGGCGTTGTCCCAGGGACGGGAGGCATCAATGTGGAACAGCTGACCCGGGCCTCGAAGGGTCTGCCGTCAACGCGGGGACGTCTTATTCTTTGGCCAAAGGCGTATGAATGCCCTCAAGGGAAGGCGTTGCCGGTGTTTGAAGCAATAGTATTAGCATGGGATCGCTTACAGCCGTGCGAGATCCATATGCTGGCGATGATTCCTGAAACGCGCATGTGGTATCAAACACTGCCCGAAGAAATACGACGGAATTGCCACGTTTATGATCGAATGCCACGGCCTGCAGTACTCTCGCTCATGGCGCAAAGCAGGATCATGTTGGCGCCTTCCCTGGCTGACGGTATCCCGAATACCTTGTGCGAGGCAATGGCAGCAGGAGCCTTTCCAATCGTATCTCCGTTGGATACAATACAACCGATAGTCAAGAATGAACGCAATGTTCTTTTTGCTCGGAATCTTTATCCTCAGGAAATAGCTGAAGCTCTATGCCGGGCCATGCACGATGATGAGCTTGTGGACCATGCCGCGGAAAGGAACCTGAAGCTTGTCCGTAAGATTGCGGATCGCTCAAAAATTCGCCCCCGGGTGATCGAGTACTACGGAAGGCTGGCTCGGGAGGGCAATCAAGAATAATGCCTGGCGCCATGTCCTCCAAGGAGAGAAAAGAGCATTTACCGGTCAAGTTCGCGGTCCTGTCGCATATTTTCCCGCCTTCGCCTTCGGGTCAGGCGGTGATGCTATATCGAATTCTGCGCGGTTTTGATCCGGAGAATTATTGCCTGATTGTCAGTCAAGACCGGAAAGTACACGGTTCCGTGCTCGGGCAGGCCGAACTGCCGGCGCGTCGCCACGAAATATGGGTGCACTGGCGGATTTTAAAGATTAATCTGCGGTTCACCTGGCGACTGCGGATGTTTGCGGGCAAGATTATCGATGGCTTCACCCGGCTTTTTCAGCTTGGAAGGATTGCGCGGATTCTCAAACGAGAGGGGTGTGGCGCGCTGGTCGCCTGTACGGGGGATTTATTCAATCTGCCAATCGGCTATCTGGCGGCGCGCCGGGCCGGAGTACGGTTTTATGCGTATTTGTTTGACGATTACGCGCAGCAATGGCGGCAGTTCCCGGGTTATCACTTCTTGGCGCGGCGCGCGGAGTCCTTCGTCCTCAAACGGGCCGACGGGGTTATCGTCCCCAACGAATTTCTGCAAGAGGAGTACCGAAACAGATATGGTATTGAAGCCCACGTGATTCATAACCCGTGCGGGGGTATTGAACGGGACAACGGCTGCCCATGGCCGGCAAAGCCCGACGAGATCCGCATCGTTTACACGGGGTCGATCTATCGGGCGCACTACGACGCATTCCATAATCTTTTCGCGGCGATGAAGATTCTTGACCGGCCGGACCTGAGGCTGCATGTGTATACGCCCCATACGGAAGCGAAACTGAAACGAAGGGGGATCGCCGGTCCCGTGATCTACCATGAACCACTTGGCCCCCGGCAGATTGCCCATGTGCAAAGGCAGGCTGACATTCTGTTTCTCCCCCTGGCATTCAACTCACCGTTCCCGAAGATTATCCGGACCTCGGCCCCCGGCAAGCTGGGGGATTTCCTGGCCGCGGGCAGACCCATCCTGGCCCATGCGCCCGCGGATTCGTTCGTGAGCTGGTATTTCCGGGAGCATAAGGTTGGCCCAATCGTGGATCAGCCTGACCCCGAAGCCCTGGCCCAAGCTATCCGGAAAATCATTGACGGACCGAAACAACGGCAGAAATGGCGGGACAACGCCCTGCGACGGGCCGAAGCCGACTTTGAGCCCGCGCCGGCCCAGGCCAGATTCCTGGAAGTTCTGCAACTGTCCAAGAAAGGCGAATAGACTTGCGCATCCTTTTTGTGGCAATGGCAGCCAGCATCCACACGGCCCGTTGGATTAACCAGATCGCGGACCAAGGATGGAACATTCACTTGTTTCCGTCCCTGGATGCAGGGATACATCCAGAATTGAAGGGCGTCACCGTCCACGACAATATCATCCGGCTTACTGGTCTGGACAAAAGTGTACGCCAACAAGGAGCCTGGCCTTGGCCGCTGCCAAAGCGGGAGTTGGCAAGCCGCATTCTGAAGCGATTAAGACGTAACGAGAGACTGTCATGGCTGATGAATAGCCGAGCTCGGCGGCTGGCGCGGCTCATTCGCAAGCTCAAGCCCGACATCATTCATTCGCTTGAAATCCAACATGCGGGCTATCTGACGCTGGACGCGAAGAAGCAACTCGATGGCTCCTTTCCCGCCTGGATCGTCACGAACTGGGGAAGTGACATCTACCTTTTCGGCCGTTTGCCCGAACATGCCGATAAGATTCGGGCCGTGTTGGCTGCGGCTGACTACTACAGTTGCGAATGCCAGCGCGACGTGAAACTGGGGAAGGAATTCGGGTTCAAGAAAGAGGTGCTTCCCGTGCTCCCGAATTCCGGCGGCCTGGACCTGAAATGGGCACAAAAGCTTCGTCAGCCCGGCCCTGTTTCCAAGCGGCGCTTGATTATGCTGAAAGGCTATCAGAGTTGGGCCGGCCGCGCGCTAGTGGGCTTGAAGGCGTTGGAGTTGGGCGCAGATATGCTCAAAGGTTATCGTGTGACAGTCTATTCAGCGAGTCCCGAAGTCGAACTGGCGGCAGAATTGCTCTCTCAGAATTCCGGGATTCCCATTGACATTGTCCCTGAATCTTCGCACGAGGAAATATTGCGACTGCATGGCCGGGCGCGAATCTCCATCGGTCTGAGCATCAGCGACGCCCTCAGCACGTCTTTTATAGAGGCGTTGACGATGGGCTCGTTCCCAATTCAGTCGAACACCAGCGCCGCGGATGAATGGATAGAAGACGGCAAAACGGGTCTGCTGGTACCACCGGAAGACCCCCATGCCATTGCCGCCGCAATCCGCCACGCTTTGACCGACGACAAAATGCTTGACGACGCGGCTGAACCGAATTGGCAAACGGCCTTAGACAAACTGGAAGGCAAAGATATTTCGCGGCAAGTGACAGAAACTTATGAAAATATCCTAAAAAGGTAGAAAGAACCTTGAGAGAACACCACAGTAATGCAGTTTGCTCTTGCAAGGAATAAAGACCAGTTGCCATTGCAGGAATGGCCCTGGGATTGCCGAAAAATGGCAACCAACGAGGGTTGACAGAACGCATTACCCGGAGAATTGTTCGTAATGTGCAGTTCCAACTTCGGTGGACGCAAGCAAGAGTTAACGTAAGGAGAAGTACAGTGGTGATGATTAAGCACAGGTGTTGGAGGCAGAAAGGATGAATGTGCTTGTTGTTGGCGGAGCGGGTTACGTTGGCGGCGGGCTGACGGACTTGCTCTTAGAAAGCGAACATAATGTCCGGGTGTTTGATGCGCTGCTGTATGAGGAAGATTACCGAAAGCCCGTGGATTTTGCTTACGGGGATGTGCGTGATCACGAGGTGTTGCAACCGCATCTAGATTGGGCCGACGTGGTGGTCTGGCTGGCGGCGCTGGTGGGCGATCCGGCCTGCGCATTGAATCCGGAAGTGAGCGTGGAAATCAATCAGGAGGCGGTCAAGTGGCTGGCCGCGCATTATCGCAGTCGGATTGTTTTTCTTTCAACCTGCTCAGTATATGGCGCACATGAAGAGATTCTTGATGAATCATCGCCGACCAATCCGCTTTCAGTTTACGCGGTGACAAAGCTGGAAGCGGAGAAGTATCTGACGGATCAGAACGCACTGATTTTTCGGCTCGGGACCTTGTTCGGCGTCGGCGACAGGTTTTCCCGCATTCGGTTGGATCTGGTGGTCAACGCACTGGCGGTTAAGGCCTTCCGCTATGACAAGCTGACCGTGTATGGTGGCGACCAGTTCCGGCCACTCCTGCATGTCAAAGATGTTGCTACGGCCATCCAGGAAAACCTGATGACGTCTCATGTGGGAATTTACAACCTGTGCAAGCAAAATGTGCGCATAAGCGACTTGGCCCATCAGATTCGAAATCATTTTCCCGAGGCGGAGATCGAACACACGGAGCAGAAATTCGAGGACACTCGGAATTATCGGGTCGACTCAAAAGCAGCCGTGAGAGACCTGTCATTTAGGCCTGCCCGCTCAATCGATGAGGGCATCGAAGAAATCAAGTTTCTTCTCGAGTCTGGTCGGCTGAAGGATGTCGACAATCCGAGATATACCAATCAGGGGTTCCTGTCCATATATAACACCCACCTGGAGGTCAACTGAAATGACTCAGCAAGACGACGCCCCGGAGGCCCCTCGGCTGATGCAGGGGGGGCTCGCGGTTGATGACCGTGGCGAAGTACAATTTGTGAACGAATTTGCTTTTGCCGGGGTCAAGCGGTTTTATACGCTGGCTAACCATCGCCAAGGCTTTGTCAGAGCCTGGCATGCCCACCGGCATGAGGCAAAATACGTCACCGTTTTACGTGGTGCAGCAGTGATAGGCGCCGTAGCAATCGATGACTGGGACTCCCCGGCAAAGGAGGCCGAGATCCACCGTTACGTGCTCAGCGCCAGCAAGCCGGCAGTACTATATATCCCGCCTGGCCACGCCAATGGATCCATGTCACTAACCGATGATGCTCTTCTCGTGTTCTTTTCCACGTCAACGCTTGAAGAAAGTGCGGACGACGATGTCCGATATGACGCACGGTATTGGGATATCTGGGACGTGGAAGAACGTTGAACGCGGATTTGCCGCAAGACTCATAGATGATAAGGTGAACGCTTGATGAACAAGAAAAGAGTTGTGGTACTCGGCGCCTCCGGGATGCTGGGTTCAATGGTCGTTGACTGCCTGAGCAAAGATGCTTCCTTTCAAATCACGGCTTCAGTCCGGACAAAAGAACTGGCAAGTTGGGGAAAGCAGACGGTCCCGAATGTCAACTGGGTCTTGTTTGACGCAGACACTCCAAACTCAGACAATAGCTTGGGCTTTATTGACGGATGTGAATGGGTCATCAATGCTATTGGCATCACGAAGCCGTTGATTAATGAAAAGAACCCGGAAGACGTAGCGCGCGCTGTCCATATTAACTCGATCCTACCGTTTGAAATCGCTCACCGGACGGCGTCAAGCCAAACCCAAGTCCTTCAGATCGCAACGGACTGTGTCTATTCCGGCAAACAAGGCCAATATGTAGAAACGGACAGTCACGACGCGCTTGATGTATACGGCAAGACCAAAAGCCTGGGTGAAACGCCAAGTCCGAATGTCCACCACCTTCGCTGTTCAATCATCGGGCCGGAGGCCAGGAATCACCGGTTCTTGCTCGATTGGCTCCGGTTGCAACCGCCGAATGCAGGTTTGAATGGGTATGTCAATCACGATTGGAATGGTATTAGCACATTACACTTTGCTAAGTTTTGCCAGGGTATGATCACTCACAACGTCGATCTCCCACCCCTGCAACATATCGTGCCGGCCATGCACGTAACGAAATATGATCTCCTGAAGTGCTTCGCGAAGCAGTTTGACCGCACGGACCTTTCAATAAACGAGACTGACGCGGCTGTGGTTGTGGACCGAACTTTGGCTACGAACGACGAATCAAAGAACCGGGAGATATGGGCCGCGGCCGGTTATGCTTCGCCCCGCTCGATTCCGGAAATGGTCGAAGAACTTGCTTCTTACGATTACGGTTTTTCACAGTCAGGCTAGAGGCAAATCGCGATGAAGCTCTTGACAATACTTGGTACCCGCCCGGAAATCATTCGGCTGAGCCGGATCATTGAGAAGCTGGACTTGTTATGCGAACATATTCTGGTCCACACCGGCCAGAATTATGATCCGGCGCTCGATGAGGTATTCTTCACCCAACTACGGGTCCGCAAACCCGATCATTACTTGAACGCCAGAGGGACTTTCGGCGAGCAACTCGGGACGATTCTTGCCGGGGTCGAAAAAGTGCTCCTGGAGGAAAAGCCCGACAAATTCCTGGTATTGGGAGATACGAACAGCAGTCTGGCGGCGATTATGGCCAAACGACTGGGAATCCCGGTGTATCACATGGAGGCGGGGAACCGCTGCTACGATGACCGGGTGCCGGAGGAAGTGAACCGTCGCATTATCGACCACTCGAGTGATATTCTCCTGCCGTATACTGAGCGCAGTCGCCAGAACCTGCTGAAAGAGGGCATCGCGGGTGAACGGGTCTACGTGACCGGCAACCCGATCCATGAAGTGATCCAGCACTACGAACCGCAGATTCGACAAGCCACAATCCTGGGAGAGCTGGGCCTTGAACTCGGTAAGTACTTCCTCGTCACGATGCACCGGGCTGAAAACGTGGATGTCGAGTCCCGGCTGGCCGGGCTGACAACGGCGCTGAACGAACTTCAGCGAAAATACAATGTGCCCGTAATTGTCAGCACCCATCCGCACACCCGGCAACGGATGGCCGACTTCGGGATGGCCATTGACAATGATAAGGTCCGCTTTCTGCCGCCGTTTGGCTTCTTCGACTTTATTTCCCTTGAACAGAATGCTCAATGCGTGCTCAGTGACAGCGGCACGGTCCAGGAAGAGTGCGCGATTCTCCATGTGCCCAACGTCACGATCCGTGATGTGACCGAACGGCCCGAGACCATCGAGTGCGGCAGCAACATCCTCAGCGGCGCCGAGCCCAAGACGGTCTTGTCCTGTGTGCACACGGTCCTCAGTCGAGGTACTGACTGGGAAGCGCCGCCTGAATACCTTGTCCAGAACGTCAGCGATATTGTGACCAAAATTCTTCTCGGGTTCCGGTTGCCGGGGCGGCTCTGACCCGGGCCTGACCTTCGCTTCCCCTCCCCTTCTCTTCCCTGATAACCCCCTCCCCTTAAACAGGCGGAAGCTTACCTTTTATTCGCTGTGGGTTGGCCAAGCCGCGGAAAAAACGGGCTAATCTGCCCAGTTTTCCGCCGTTTTCTTAATTTTTCGTGGTTTGGGACAGCCATTTGAC
>SDBT01009904.1_pt1 | contig 15427 bp, 19 predicted proteins | sample 2277101 | NCBI WGS metagenome assembly SDBT01 (sample SAMN10404973, study PRJNA504765) | marine sediment metagenome | isolation source: marine sediment core GS10_PC15, 103 cmbsf | place: Arctic Ocean: Southern Knipovich Ridge | collected 2010 | reverse complement strand
GCCAAGCTCGTGCTCACCGAGATGATGATAAACCAGACCACCCGCGATATGATCGCCAGCCAGTTACGCCAGGGCTTAGAAGCCGATGAGGGTTTGAACGACCTGACCAAACGCCTTCAAAAAACTTTAGGTTCCAACCGTGCCCGGGCCCAAAGGATAGCCCGCACATCCACAGCAGGTGCCGTTGACACCGGCAGGCACGAAGGAATGAGACACGCAGGCGTCGAACTGAAAAGCTGGATAACCTCCGGCGACAATGATGTCCGTCCGTCCCATGTTGCGGCCGGCTCGAAATACGCATCCGGCATACCTCTTGATCAACCGTTCGTTGTCGGAGGCGAATCGTTGATGTACCCTTCGGACCCATCAGGTTCGGCCGGTAACATTATCAACTGCCGCTGCTTGCACATCGCCAGGAAGGCCAAGGGCAAGTCTTTTGATCTATCGCATTACGCCAATATGAAATTTTACAGTTATTCTGATATGAAGGATAAATAAAATGAAAACGAAATTCTTTTTCGCCCAGGTCAAAAAAATTGACGAACAAAACAGGACCATCGACGCCGTCGCTTCCACCATCGATCTCGATCGCGACCATGATATCATCCTGCCCAGTGCCTTTGCAAAGAGCCTCGCTTCTTTCAAGGCCAACCCCGTCATCCTGGCCTGTCATCAGCATCGTTTAAGCTCGGGCTCATCGCCTGTAATAGGTTCGGCGATCCCTGAATCGATAAAGATAAGTCAAAGGATGGTCACTTTTAAGATGACCTTTGCCCAGACCGATCTCGGCGAAGAGTACTGGCTGCTCTACAAAGATAAACACATGCGTGCCTTCAGTATCGGCTTCATTCCGATCGAGTGGGAGGATAAAAAAGATGAGAAGGTCGGTTACATCCGCACCTATACCAAGATCGAGCTCCTGGAGATATCCTCCGTTCCCGTTCCCAGTAACCGCCGTGCACTTGCCCGTGCCAAAGGTTACTTCGACGATGCCCCCGATGATCACGCAGATGACAACCTAAAAGAGATCACCGCAAAACTCGGTGAGTCCATCACCGAGATCGTCAAGGACCAGCTCGATAATTTCACTATTCGCATCGAAGACTTATTCGATGAAGTCAAATCACTATTGATCGCCGATTCGGACGGACATGCAAAGGAACTGCTCGGTAACCCTTCTGAACAGTCTGATCCCGCCGGTGAAAATAAATCCGAGCAAGTGTTGGAAACTATTAACCAGATCAATGACAAACTTTAATTACAGGAGAAATAACTATGCCACCAGTAACTTTAGAACTAATCGAAAAAGGTCTTGACCAGATCAAGACCAACATGGCAACCAAGGATGAGGTTATTGAGCTCATCGACAAAAAGATCGAAGAGGATAAGGAAAAGGCCTTGGCCGAATCCCAAAAGCTCTTCGATAAGGCTGCACTGGAAATAGCCGAGATGAAAAAGCAGTCCGATGATATGGTCCGCCAGGTCAAGCTCTTAAGAAGCACCCGTTTCGCCGCCGTCAAAACACCCGATGGCATGTACAACGGCGTATGGGGCTCCCTCGAGATGGCCAAAAACTTCGGCCTTTATGTCCTTGGCCCCGTCCTTGGCAACTCCGAAGCCAAGGAGGCTTTTAATGCCCTCGGTTTTGAAAGCAGGTGTATCACCGCCGCCGGCAAGATAATAAAGGCCATGAGCGGCGATAACTTAACAGCCGGCGGCGCATTGACACCGCAGGAGTTCATCCCCAACCTCATCATCCTTATGGAAAGCTACGGTGTTTTTCGCCGTAACTCCATGGAGTGGCCTATGGGCGGCGAAAGTTCAAGCGCACCCTGGCAGTCCAGCGATGTCACCGTCTATTGCCCCGGTGCCGGTGCAACCGTAACAAAGAGTGATCCCGGTTTTCGCAGTGTCGGCATGCAGAGTCAAAAGTGGATGACCCTGACGGCCATCGATTCTGAATTGACTGAAGATTCCGCCATCGCCATCGGCGAAGTGGTCGGCCGCTCCATTGCCCGTGCCTTTGCCAAGAAGGAAGATCAGTGCGGCTTCATCGGCGATGGAACCAGCACCTACTTCAATCAGCAGGGGGCAAGGCACCTGCTTCGTAACGTCGACGGCACCGTAGGCAATGTCAAAGGCCTGCGTGTCCAGGGAACACCAGGAGCATGGTCTGCAATAGTCAAGGAAGACATCCTGGCGTTACCCGGCCTTTTACCGGGTTACGCCGATGACGGTGTCGATGCCAAGTGGTACTGCCACAAGAACTTTTTTTACTCCGTCATGATCCGCCTGGCCCTGGACGCCGGTGGTACAGCCGCCCATGAGATCACAGCCGACGGTTATCTGAGAAAACCGTCATACCTTGGCAGGCCGGTTGAATTCACCCAGGTCATGCCGAGTGTAAAAGCAGGTGCCGACCACTGTCCGCTCCTTTTGGCCAACCTGCGGTTGGGTTCGTATCTCGGTGACCGCCGTGCTTTGACCATTGACCAGTCCAAGGAAGTGTACTTCACTACCGACCAGCTCGGTATTCGCGGCACAGAGCGTATCGCCCCGACCGTTTACGGTGTAGGCGATACCACCGATCCGGGTCCGATCGTCGGTTTCTGGGCGGACATCGCCTGATCGTTGTTGTTTTTTTCAGAGCGGGGCACAGGCCCCGCTCTTTTGGATCTAAAGCCAGGGAAGGTGAAGAAAAGTAAACGTAAGTTAAAAATAAAAAATTTTGCTAAATAACTGAAAGGTTTAAAACATGAACCCACCAATCCAGGAAATGAAAATAGGCATCCTGACACCCCCGCAGATCAAGAATAACGGCGACTTCGACACCAATACCTACATCGACACCGCCGGCTTCGATCACCTTCGCATCCTGTTCATCCTCGGCGTCATCACGGCATCCTCTCCCGTCGGTTCAACGGCTGAGGGCACCGCCCCGCTCGTCGAGGAATGCGATACCACAGGCGGCTCCTACACCGATGTCTCCGGTGCGGCCTTAGCCGATGCCATCGCCGACTCCGAGGATGGTTTGCTCTTTGCCATCGATATCGACCTGACCAAGAGCCACAAGCGTTACATGCAGGTCCAGGCCCCTCATTCAGGTGACGGCACCCCGGGTGCCGCCCTGTGTATTATCGGCATCCTGTCCAAACCCAGAGGCGCAGGTCCGAACACTGCAGCCTTGCAGGGTCTGACCGAACACATCAAGGCTTAAAAAGTTTAACAGAATAACAGAAAAGAAAAGTTTTACTATCCGCTCGTCTCTGTGGCGGGCGGATATCTTGAAAATGAAATTTTAAAGTGAGGTAATAACATGTACATCAAATTCAAAATAACTTATTCCGGCGAACTCGGCTTTTTCGAAGCCGGCACCAAAAAGGACCTGCCCGAATCCATCGTCGATCAACTGCCGGAAAAATACTACGAAGAGACCTGTCCACCATGGGAAGAGAAGATCGATCCTGATATGATCGCCCGTGACAATGCCCATCAGGATTTTCTAAGGCTCCAGTCCGATGCCAACACTCTAAGGTTGAGGTTAGAAGAAGCAGACGCCAAACTCGACACCCTCGTGCCCATGGCAGCCAAAGCCCAGGAAAATAAATCCAAGAAAAAGAACGCTGCCGAAAAAGCGGTAGCGGCAACCAGTGATCTAAAAGCCAAAGCAGAAAAAGAAAACGCCACCGACAACCAAAAAGAGGCCTATCAGACCAAACTCAAACGAGCCCATCAGCTCATAGCCCAGGAAGATACAGCGAGCCTCGAAACCATGTTAGCCCAGGGCCTCGTGATGGTCGCAACGGCAAAACACGGCCTGTTCGGCAGAGCCTATGAAGCCGCCAAGGCCCTGGCTGATTCGGCCAACACCAAATACGAAGAACTCCGTGCGAAGATCGAAGCCAAAACAAAACCCGAACCCGAACAGGAAACCGAAGATGAAAAAACAGACAACCAGCCGTCAGTCGACGAGCCAACAGCAGCGGATGACACAAACTCCGAAGGACAAGCAGCATCGACCGGAGAAGCCGGGAAGTAATTACAAAACTAAGTGAGTTTAAAACCAGTTTAAACATTTATTAATCGGTGGTTAACCAATGTCCGAATTAGTAAAAAAAACAACCTCAGCCGTGGCGGTCGATGAAGATCTAACGATCCTCCTTGACTGGCTGAACATCGAGCAGCTCTCAGGCTTTACCATCATCGTCGATAACGCAGGCGGCGGCTCAGCCGATGATATCACCGACGTCCAGATAGATACCTCAGACGATGGCGGTGTGACCGTAGCTACCGATCAGCACGCAGGCGTCCCGGCCGTTCCTGTTACTGATGGCAATTCAAAGACCGCAACTTTCACCGAGACCGCCAAGTTCATCCGCGTCCGTGCCCTGTGCGCAGCCGGTGAAGATACGACCGCCGACTGCATAATTCTTGCCGATTCATCGGTAGGCCGTATCTGCACACTTGCAGATGTCAAAGACCGCCTCGGTATAACCAAAACCGACTACGATACCGTGATCAGTAGGATCATCACCGGCCTCGAAGAAAAGTTCAACAGCTTCACCCGCCGCAGCCTGGTCCAAAACGCTGCCGATGTGACCCAGTACTATACAGGCTCCGGCAATCGCCTGCAGCTAAACCGCTATCCGGTAATTTCGATCACTTCAATTAAGGAGGCCCTCGATTACGATTTCGATTCAGCCGATGCCCTGACCGCCAACACCGACTATCGCCAGGTCAATGCGGGCAAGAACGGGATCATTTATCGATTGTACTTAAACTGGCAGCCCAGCGAGGATGCCATCCAGGTGGTTTATCGCGGAGGTTTTTGCGCAGCCGGCCAGTCACCCGGAACCGGCGAGACGGCGATACCTGCTGACCTGAGAGAAGCCGCTATCGAGCAGTCATCGTTCATCTTCAAACGCCGCGATGACATAGGCCTTGCCTCTGTCGGTTTCGAGGGCGGCTCGATAAACAAGTTCAGTGCCATGAAACTTCTGCCGATGGTCGAAGAGACCCTCAAAAGATACCGGAGGCCTCAGCTATGATCATGCAGCTGGAAATGGGGCCGGGCTTTGCCCGGGTCGTCAGCAAGTTAGGCTCGATGGGCGATGCCGTCGTAGCTGCATGTTCGGCAGGTCTTAAAAAAGGTGTAAAGATCGCAGCCGGCAAAGTCGCTTCCGATTATCTCTCCGGCCAGGCCCTCAAACGCCGCAGCGGTAACCTGGCCAGGGCCGTTGACGGCTGGATGGCGGGTGACCTCGATGGTGTCGTTGGTGTCAAGCCCAACTCCGCCGTCTCGAAATACGCATGGCTCCTGACCGATGAACAAAAAACCATCACTCCAAAGAACGCAAAGTTTCTGACCATCCCCATCGGTGAGAACTTAACCTCCGCAGGAGTAGCGAGATACTCCTCACCCCGCCAGGTGCCCGATGGCTTCTTTATAAAGAGCAAGGGCAAATTACTGTTCGGCTACAAAAAGGGCAAACGCGGCAAGTTCCGTCCGCTGTTTGTTCTTGTTAAGAGCGTTTTCATCCAGGGCTCAGGAGCCCTGTACGATGGTGTCTTTGATTCTCTCGATGATATCGCCGGTGAAATTGAAAACGAGATAGGAGCAGCTCTCTGATGGCAAAGACCAAGGGGATGACAGCAAGGATCGAAGATTACATTGTCGGCGTACTGGCCGCCTTGAAAGATGGCGATAAAGAAAGTGTCTTCGAAACCGCCGAGGTTTGGAAGCACCAGTTAAAATCCGGATCCGAATCATTTATGGGCCTCGAGCCGTTCGCATTTGTTTCCTACTGGCCCGCCGACGCTGCACGCGAAGGTGATTACGATCTAAGGCAGGTACTTATGTTCAGCATACTGATAGGCCTCGAGTCAAAAACCGATGGCATCGCAAGGGTCGGTGATAACAATCACCTCGGAGCCAGCCGGATCAGGGACCTGGTTGTAGATGCTATCGAAGATGCCCATCCCGGAGCTGAATTTAATTGTGATGAACTCGAATTTGTCAGCGAAACCGAAATAGTCGATTCGCCGAAAAAATATGCCACCGAACTGCACTTTCAGTGTAACTGGTTAAATACGGATTAAAAAAATTAGGAGAATTTTATTATGGCAACAGTAAACAATCGTTTAAAAAAACCACAGGCGGTAACCATCAACGCAGTTGCCGCCGGCGGCTCGTTGACCGCCCAATTGCAGTTCGGCTACGAGATAGTCACCCGCACCGATCCTGATGGTCTCGAGATCCCCATCAAAGACAGGGAGGTCCAGTTCGTTCGCGGCTCCATCGTCACCCAGGACTGGATTCACGCCATCGACTTGTTGACCGGTGCTGTCGGCACTCTCGTTTTCTACGAGCGAAACTCAGGGGTTGCAGCGGCAACCGGCTATACCAAGCACACCATCACCAACCCCGTCATCCACCGGTTCGCCATAAGCATCAGCAAGGGCGGGTACGCAACCTGCGCTTATGATTTCGAATGCAAGGCAGCCGATGAGACCAAGACTATCGCCGATATGTGGGTCCCCCTGGCCGCCCAGGCCGCCCCGACTTATGTCGATGCAGCTCGCGGCGGCGTCCGTATCGAATCGGCTGCTCACGGCGGTAGTATCGACATCTATCATTCGACCGGTTTTGATCTGTCGCTGGCTATGAATCTTGTCAAAGCCTGCAATGACAGCGATATCGGTTACACCTGTGTCGATGCCGAGCTCAACGGTATGTCCTGCAACGGCTCGATAAGTTACCAGGATGGCTCCATCGCCACGGCCAAGGTCATAGCCCAGCAGCTTGTCCTTGCCGCCCGAGCTTCACTGGTAGTCACCGTCCGCCAGTCAGGCGGTGCGACAAGCAAGACGATCACTATCGCCGGTGTCACGTTCGATCAGGGAGCAAGCAACTCAGATGTCAACGCCTCCTTCACCGAGTACTCCTCGGACTTCGAAGTAGGTAACGACACCGGGACGCCTTTGACCCTCGAGGGTGACAATAAGATCATCGTCATCGCCAATGCTGCATAACCATTAACTCCAAAACCAGTACGAGTAACGAACTATGGCTGACAAAGATGTAAATATACACGTAAAGACCCCGGGTGCTAAGCAGTCCAAGCAGAACCTTGACCAGCTCGGTAAAAGCGCAAAGAAGGTCGGCGATAAAACCAAACAGGGTGCCAGGACCGGTGCCGATGGCATGAACAAACTCTCCGCCGAGACCGGCAAGACTACCGGCAGGTTTGCCAAGCTCAAGTCGTCTATGATCTCATGGGCGGCTGGCCTTGTCGGCGTTGCTGCTGCTATCAGGGCAGTAACAACACTTATCAGGATACAGAAAGATGCCTTAATAGAGCATGCCCGAATCGCCGCCGAGCAGCAGAAAAAAATGTTGGCCCTTCAAGCCATGGGGACTTTTTTCGAGGAACATCCCGAAGCAAGAAAAGAGGCAGCCGCCTACGCCGAGTTCGGCCGTCGCCCGTTTCCAGAAGTCGCCGAGGCGTGGTATGGACTCGAAAGCAAGGGTGCGGGCCTGACTAAAGAGCAAAAAAGAGGCATTATGAGGGAATCGCTTGAGCTCGGTCGTCTGGAGCCGGAATCCGACCTCAAGAGTATAGTAGAGGTGTTTTCCTTATACGCCAAGGAAACAGGACAGAAAGACATCAATCTCGTTCAGAATATATTAAAAGCGACATTATCAAAGGCTGGAGCAAGTCTTTCTGAACTCGCACAACAGTTTACAAAATTTCTGCCCGTTGGTGTGGGCGGTGGTCTTACCGGTGCCGAAACGGCGGGTATCTGGGCTTACGCAACAACCCGGACGGGAGCTCCGGAACAAGCCACAGTGGGCATGCGCAATATCTTTGCTGCCCTGCAGGGCAGAGGTACCCCGGAAAGTAAAGAGCTTTTGGAGCAATTAGGCGTTACTTCTGATATGGGGTTTTTTGAACAATTAGGTAGGCTTGCATCGCAGAAAAAAGCGGGAAGATTTGGCGTGCCGGAGGCCGAACTTATTGCCGGCAGAGAAAATTTCTCGCTGCTGCTTTCAATGCTGACAGACCCAAAAGCTATGATGGAGACTATTGGGGACGTAACAGGTAAAGCCAGGCCTGACATTGATATAACAAAGGCGAAACTTGATGAGATAATGGGAACAGACGAGGTAGCCAGGCTGGAGGAGGATCGCAGGCTGTTTAACATCAAGATAGAAAATCTCAAGGCCACCGATGTCGAGTCGCTTAGAAAAACCAACGCGATCAGAGCCTGGGAAGTATTCCAACGAGAGGCGGGCATGTCTGAGGTAGATATTGCTTTGATGCGAAAGATGATGGAATTGGGTGCATATGTGGGCGTGGGATCAGAGACGATGTTAGAAGACTTAAGAAAACAACAACTCAAGTTCAATATGGAGCCCGCAGCTGAGACCTTCGGCCGCCAACAGCAGCCGGTTGTAATTTACGATAACAGTATAAAATATTACCCCCGCACCGGCGATCCCGAGTCGGGCCCAAGATTCAGTCAGGAATAATAAATGGCAACTAATTTAGGATCGATTTTCGGCAGCGTTATCAAGGTCGGCTACCAGCCGCCCCAGGCCCATCGTCAGTACTCAGGCTTTGCAGGTGCCCACGGCCTCACCGCCATGCACTTAGGCTCTCGCGGCTATCCTGTGATCATAACCGGCAGAATGGGCGAAAGCGGCGCAAACTATACAGCCGCCCGCGCGGCCCTGGCCGCCTCGATAGCAGCTATCAATAATTATCTATGGCTCGACGCCGCCGATTACTCCTGGCAGGGCGAAACTTATACTTACATGGTATTCGAAAGATTTCAGATCGTACCCAACAACGGCAAATATTTTTCATGGACAAAGGAAGGTTACTGTGTCTGCAACTTTATATGTTACGCGAGGTGCCTGCTGTGACTGTAGCTGATTCAAGATCGTTATCGAGGACCGCCCAGTTTCTGGTAGTCGAATCCAGGCGTGGCTCCGGCTCACCGCCATCGTTCGGTGCCCAGTGGGATACTTTGTATGCCGCTAAGGTTGACCGCACCGAGATCAACGCAGGTGACAGGCCATCGCAAGCGGTCGTATTGTTCCCTGCGCTAAGATGGGATGAAACACTCGAACTCTACCAGGGCGATATGATCAGGATCAGGACAGATGAGCCCAAATCATCTGACAGGACGATCATCTTCTCCGGTTTTGTTGCAAGTTACCTTTCCGATTTTTCAGGCGGCACCGAAAAGCACAATGCTTTCGAGCGAAACGGTGTGGTTGCAAAGGATTACCGCTGGCTCCTGGCCCGGACATCGACGCTCTTCGGCCAGATAGCACGCGGTCCCGATGACTATACCGATTACGGCACACCTTCCCAGGCCCCGATCGATAATTCAAGCACCTACCTCTCCGGCCGCCGTGCCATCTTTAACCGCAGCGGCAAACCCAACCGCGACCCGGTCCACCTGACCGTCGAGGATTCAGCAGGTAATACTCTCTGCGAGACACCCATCTTCGCGAGCCCTTCGACGGCGGTCCCCTGGACCGCCCGCGACATGATCCGCCATTTACTCAGTCCCTTATGGAACAAGGCATATAAATATATCCCCATCCCCGATCCCAACACTCTGGCCGGCCTCGATCACTCAGATTTCGACAAGGTCATAAATCATATCGTAGTTGACTCTCTTAACATCATCGAGTCGGTGGCTCTTGTTTGCAGTCACTTAGGATGGTCCCTTCGCGAAGATTACGCCAATGATGGCTCGGTAAACCTTGTCTTTTATAAATCAGCCGCCGCTTCATCTTACACCCGCAATACAGCCAACCCCACCATCCGCCACTGGCTCCACGCCCCGGCACCTGCTGAGACCATATCAGCAGCCGTAGCCCAGGGCCTAAAGATGCTCTGGTCGATGAGTTTGATTGAGGATATCGACCCGGTTGTCAACAAAGCATGGGGCCTGGGAGCTCCGCACCGTTTTGAGATCACTACAGAATTGGTCCCCGCATGGCTCGACACCGATTTTTTGCCCGACACCGAGTTCCTGTACTTTACCGAGTTCCAATTGCAGGATGAATCATCCCCCGATAACTATGCCTTTTACAAATACTATCATGCCAGGGGCTCGAGTTTTAAGCGTGATGTCGGCCGCAAGTGGACCCTCAACGAATCCGGCCGGTATAGTTCATCGACTACTTATGACCGGGGCATGCCCTTTGATTTTTCAACCGTTATTCCGGCCGAGTATATTCTCGATGCTGATGGCAGCCGCCGTTACGCACCGTTCGATCGCGGGTTACTGCCCTGTTTAACGTTCGATAAAGATACTTTAAACTCAGTCGGTATCAAGGTCGAATTCAGTTTCGATTCCGGTGCGACCTGGCAAACAATCCCCGCTGCGATAAGTGCACTTCCATCGGAGGCGGGCATCTATATCGACGATCCCAACCTTGCCGAGCTGGTCGATAAGGCAGAGGCTGCGATCTCAGGCGGCTCTCTCGACGGTGAGCAGCTCAATTTCTTTACATCCCTGGCAGATGACAAACTCAACAGCCGTGTATTTAAAGATGGCGACTGGCACACGCGCGTAAGGATAACCGCCTCGATCCAGATGGACCAGCGATTGTACGGTGTATCGAACCCATCGGCCTCATCGGGATCACCTTTTAATTTTGAAAAGGTCTATAACTTTTCCGATCAGTACACTCTAACCGAGCGTACACCGTCGAGCTCTTACGATGGTTCCGGCCTGGCCGCCTGGGATACCAACCAGCTTGCAAAGCTCGAGGCCCACATCTCGGCGATAAGAGCAGCCAACGAAGATATGAGTTTGAGCGGAAGGTTTACCCTGGACCGACTATGGCTCGGCGATGGTGATGGCCAGCCCGCCTTTGCACTCGGCGATTCGATAGAAAAGATAACCGGCCGCGAGTACAAACTGTCAGCGGCGTTGAACGATACCGAGGTCTATCCGGAGATCGTCCGGATAGTCTATCTTCCCGACAAACAGAAAATGCAAATAATAACAAGAGATCTGCGATACGCAGAGAAGGTCATCAATTAATGCCGGCACTTATAACAATACAATTCGTTGTCCCTGCAGGTTACGATGAAGGTGACTATGCAAAGTTATGCTCTAACGGCGGTTCGGGCAATGTCGATTTTGACACACCCGTCGATAACAGCATCTATCCGTTATTCCCCCAGGGAGCCGGTATCTACGGTTTCGGCCATGGGCCATTCGGCCATCATCGTTTCGGCCACGGCCACTCTATGAGAACACCGGGTTTCGGCCATCTGCCGTTCGGCCGGCACCCCTTCGGCCATGGTACGACGGTCGTCAAGGCCCAGGATAAGGTCACCCAATGCGGCTCCTATAAATACGGCCTTGCCTGTTACGACAAGCTGGGCAATCAGCACGAAGGTGCACCGGATGAGGAATCGGTCGAAGTCCACATAGCACCCCAGATCCCGACCGGCCTCAAGAAAAACAGCTACGACAAAGCAACGGATGTTTTAATTTTGGATGTCGCAGCATAATTGAAAGGAGTTATCATGTTTTTAATATTTGTGATCGCAATATTTGCTTTATGCATTGCTATGATCATCTGCATCATCAACATACTCTTCCACCGCACCCGGATCGAGCGGTTGGAATGCAGACAGAACAGCCCGACCGGTGATCACCGATGGATCTTCAAAGATACCGGTTTTACATCCGGCCCTGGTCGATTGCCGGGACATTCTTTTAATTTCCGCTGCCGATGCGGAGCCAGCCGGAGCGTCACCTGCGAAGATCTTACTGAGGCCGAACGGGCTTACATAAAGACCCTGGGATTATCACCGATGTTCACACCGCCGATGCCGAAAGTCAACCAGCCCCAGCCACCAAAAACAGAAGACCATCGTGAAACATGCGCCAATCCTAATTGTACTGGATGTTAATGTAAATTTAAAAACAGGTGAAAAATGTTCAACGGATATCTTAATTTTGGATGTCGCGGCATAGAAAGGTGAACGAATGACAGTAATAGAAATAATTGAAAAATCAAAAGAGATTCATCAGGACTGGCTGGCTTATTTTAAGAAACACCCAGAGGCTCAATCCCTGAAAGAACATAAAAACATCGGTGACATTGAATATCACAAAACGTGTATAAGAGAATACGACCAGGCTATTGCCGACATTAGGCAAATCCAGGCTGAGAACAAAGAATTGAGAGGTTCGTTGTTGCAGCACAGAGGGGATTTGCATTGTGGTTCAATTAGACCGTGTGGAACCTGTAGGAGAAGTGCGAAAATATTGGGCTTGAATGTACCCAACCAATGCGCAAGAGAGTATTGGGACAAAAGAGCCCTGGAAGGCGGTGATTGATGCCGAGCATTGAATGTGCAGGATGTGGCAGAACAACCAATACTGCCTTGTCCGATTGGACAAACAGTATCGATACCGGCAAAGCCACCCGGTGTTATGCGGCGTGGGATGAAGAAAAGAGTCGTTGGGTGGAGGGATGTGGAATAAATGATGAGGACGCTGACAGATTCAGTGTGTATTTTGCTAAAAAACGAATTTTAAAAGGTGGTAATAATGTTCAAAGGAAACTCTGAAAAAGTAATGGCCGACGCCGCCCGGATCGTCCAGCGGTTAAGGAATACCGATATTACTCAAGGTACCCTGATGAAGGAGTACCGTTGCGCATATTCGACCATCATGATAGCCGTATAGCAAAAAAGTTCTTTTACAAGTTAATAATTTTTCCGCGAAAAGCGGCCTTTAAAAGCCCATTTTGTTGGATTTTAGTTTTTTTCCTGTAAAATACTTGAACACTTCCCGTTTAAGGTGTATATTATTATATGAGTCAGGGACGAGCAATGAGGGTTATTTCACCTAAAATCGAGATCTTGGATAAGTGGCCAGAATGAAAGGATGCCCACAGATGAAAACACAAGAAAAAGAAATCAGTGAAGTCTTCGACGAGCTCGGAATCCAACAGGAGGAAGATATTGCTTATGGCAACCCGGAAGAGATTGCATCTCATTTAGCGTTTTACCCCATCACAAAACCTCATATCATCATTGCTTCGGATTCAACTGTAATGGAGCCGCCAAAGCATGCCTAACTGGAACAAGGTTCTTGATGAAATAACCACCATCCATAACCAGTCCCCGAAAGCTCTTGATACTGTCCGGAGGAAATATTTAAAGCGTCTGTATCTGCACACAAAGCGAAACACATTGGCATATTATTCCGGGTGGCTAAGCAAGCCAGGCGGGTTTGAATCAGGCCTGAGCGACTATGATAAAAACGGATTCATGACCACAATTCACGAGCTTGACCGGTCTAAAGGCCTGGACCTGATCTTACACACTCCCGGCGGCCTTGTGTCTGCTACTGAATCAATCGTTGATTATTTGCACCGTATGTTCGGCGATAATATTCGGGCCATCATTCCACAACTCGCGATGTCCGGTGGAACTATGATCGCCTGTGCCTGCAAAGAAATCATTATGGGTGAACAATCAAACCTCGGCCCCATAGACCCTTAATTCGGGGGCATTTCTGCACATGGCGTCCTTGAAGAGTTTGAACAAGCCAAAATAGCCATTGCAAAGGAACCTCGCACTATTCCTTTATGGCAGGCCATAGTAGGCAAATACCCCCCTGCATTTATCGGCGACTGCCAGAAAGCTATGAATTGGGCACAGGAAATGGTTGCCAGGTGGCTAAAGAATAACATGTTTAAAGGTGAGACTGATGCCGATGCAAAGGTTGCAAAAATAGTTGCCAATCTGTCTGATCACAGTGCACATAAAAGCCATGACCGACATATCAACATAGATGTTTGCCAAAATGATTTAGGCTTAAAAGTGACAAGACTTGAGGGCATGGATAAGAAAATGCAGGACTTGGTTTTAACTGTTCACCACGCATACATGCATACTTTTTCTCAATCTACTGCTATTAAGATCATCGAAAATCATAATGGTATTGCCATGGTGCAGCAGCATGGCCCACTGCCCAAGCCCCACCCCCGACAATCCCATTAATCAGTAATCATCCAGCACTCATCAATCCCCAAAAAGAAGCGCCGACGCGGGCGGATGTTTCGTCTAACCGCCTCCCAGGCAGCTCGAACCTGCCAGGAATTTTTTCACGCCGGCTCAATCATAGATGTCAAAATGTTTCGAGAACGGATTCTCACAATGCCAAGCTACAGTTTCTTTCCATGGCAGGGAGGCAAATCTAACACGGCAGCAAAGCTCTGTCAATTACTCGCCGACCATAAATGCTACGTCGAGCTCTTCGCAGGAGCGGCCAACCTCTTATTTGCCAAACCCAGATCAAAGACCGAGGTCATCAACGATGCCAATAACGAGCTGACCAACCTTTTCAGAATAGTCCGGTTCCACCGCCGTGAGTTTTTAAGGGAGATTTCGCTAATGACCCACAACCGCCAGACTTTTACCGACTACCGCAGCCAGCCGGGCCTGACCGACATCCAGAAGGCCGCCCGCAGCTTCTTTATCATAAAGACCGCCTTCGGCGGCAAGGGCGGTACCACGCATCCCGCCTTCGGCTACGGCACCACAGGGCGGGCACATTTTAGCAGGAGGGCGTGCACATCCATCAACCGCTGCCACAAAAGACTTGACGGTGTCTATATCGAGAATCTCGATTTTGCCGACTGTATTAAAAGATACGATCGCCCCTGGACAGTCTTTTTCTGCGATCCCCCGTACCTCGATTCAGCCGATTACAAGGCCCCCTTCGATATGACCGATCACCAGAGACTGGCCAAAACGCTAAAAGCCATCAAAGGTAAATTTTTATTAACAATAAACGACCATCCAACCATCCGAAAATTATACGAAGGACTGCCAACCAAAAAGATAAACGTAAAATATTCGATCTCCCGAGACAAAACCGCCAAGGCCAGAGACAGATCGGAACTGGTAATAGCAAATTACCCACTGCCGAGACGGTGGTAATTGAATAACTTGTTATAGAATACAAGCAGCCGAACACCGAAAAAAAGGTGCCAAAATCGGCCGCTATTTTTACGCGCACAGTTTCTATATCACCTAAATTAAACCCGACCAATTTCCTTTAGTACTTCCGATTTCCGGCTGGCCATTTCCGCCCGGCCTTCCGTTTAACCGCTGTTCGATCACGCCGTACACGCCCTGTGTCCGCCGTTTAAAAGCTCCTTAAACAATTGCCATATTGATATAATCTATGCCATCTAAAAAGAACACCGCCCCAACAGCGGCCTCCTGTGCCATTTTAATCCAAGAATATTTCACCCCGCCCGCCCCCAACCTTTCCCCCTTTTCACCCCCCTAACCCACGTTTACCCCTGCAACTTCGGGTATTCCCGCCAATCGGAACTTTCCGCCATTTCCCCCTTGGTTTTACA
>SDBT01009903.1_pt1 | contig 15427 bp, 11 predicted proteins | sample 2277101 | NCBI WGS metagenome assembly SDBT01 (sample SAMN10404973, study PRJNA504765) | marine sediment metagenome | isolation source: marine sediment core GS10_PC15, 103 cmbsf | place: Arctic Ocean: Southern Knipovich Ridge | collected 2010 | reverse complement strand
ACCATCTTGTTGTTTGTCTTAACACCTGCTGCCAATGCCGTAGCCGCAGCGGCCGAATCCGTTACCACACCGTCAGCAGAGTGCGTTCTCACAAGTCCCACATAAGGCATCTTTTCCATAACAAGTCTGCCGTCTAATCCCTTTGCGGTTATCCGCGCTGCCGCCACCTGAGCCGCACCCATACCGTCCCCGATACAAAGAATCACGTTCCTGACACTCGAAGATTTAACAGGCGGCAATATCGCTGCTCGGTGATTGTCGCTGCACAAAGCATAATTGTCTTCACCGACCCGGCAGCCGGTCAGCGCAGTAAAAACCAAAAGCAATGTCACTAAGACGTTTCGCATAAGACCGTATCCTGTCCGAAAAGAACGTTTGGATTAACTGGCCAGTTCTTCCTTTAAGCTGACTACCTGCCTGACCACCTCATCTGCCGCCTTTTTGATAGCGACTTTTTTACTTTCCGCTTCTCGCCGCAGTTTTATCTCCACATTACCTTCCGTGACCGCCCTTTTGCCTACGGTAACTCGAACCGGTACGCCGATAAGGTCCGCATCTTTGAACTTAACCCCGGCACGCGCCTGACGGTCGTCGAATAACACCTCAATGCCTGAACCAAGTAACTGTTTATAAAGCTGCTCTGCGACTTTAACCACTTCAAAATCGTCCTGGTTGACACAAGTTACAACCACCTCGAACGGCGCGATGTTTACAGGCCAGATAATGCCGTTTTCGTCATTGCCGGTCTCTATGGCAGCGGCGATAATGCGATTAATGCCGACACCGTAGCAGCCCATAATGCAGGCCTTTTCGTTTCCCTTTTCGTCGAGGAATCGCGCCCCCAGTTTTTCACTGTATTTTGTACCCAGCTTGAATACCTGTCCGACTTCTATACCCCTTTTGAAAACAAGCTTTTTGCCCCTGTAGGTGTCATCCTCAACAGCATTACGAACATCAGCAACAATAACGTTTCGACCTTCGAGCGGAAAATCCCTGCCGGGAACAACATTTCTCGTGTGGTAATCGGTTTTATTTGCGCCGGTAATACCCACAGCCATCGCCGCCACGGCGTGGTCGATAATAAAGGGTATATTATTCCGAAGTCCCACGGGGCCGGCAAATCCTACAGCTGCGCCGGTAATATCATGTATATCCCCTTCGCCAACCAGGGCAACGGCCCCTGCCGCTGCTGTTCGCAGCTTTTCCTCATTGACCTCATGGTCGCCGCGAACCAGCACCGCAGCCGGCCTGCCGTCAACCGAATAAATCAGGGTTTTTATCATTTCTTCGGGTTTTGTCTTGAGAAAATCACACACCGCCCCAATGGTACCGACGTTGGGAGTGTGCACATCCCGCAGCGGCGGCGCATCTTTGAGTGCTTTTTGTCTGGGCAGCGGGTCAACCGCCGCCTTCTCCAGGTTGGCCGCGTATCGGCCGTCTTCGGTTTGAACAATTACATCTTCCCCGGATTCGCACGGAACAGTGAACTGGTGGGAACCGCTGCCGCCCATTTCTCCCGACTCAGCCTCGACAACTGCATATTTGAGCCCGCATCGTCTGAATATTCTGCAGTACGTCTGATACATGACCTTGTACGTTTCATCGAGATTTTCGGCGTCTGCGTGAAAGCTGTAGGCGTCCTTCATTATGAATTCTCGCGACCGCAGCACCCCGAACCTCGGCCGGAACTCATCCCGGAACTTCGTGCTTATCTGGTAAATGTTTACCGGAAGCTGTTTGTAGGAGTTTATTTCCCCGGCGACAAGAGCCGTAACCACCTCCTCTGCTGTTGGCGCAAGGACGTTTTTTCGCCCGTGCCTGTCCTCGAACCACACCATTGTCGGCCCGTAGTCAACATCCCTGCCGGTCGTTTTCCAAAGCTCCATCGGCTGAATTATCGGCATAAGAATCTCCTGTGCGCCGGCTGTGTTCATTTCTTCGCGGACTATATTTATTACTTTCTGCAGGCACCGCACGCCAAGCGGCAGGTACGTATAGGTGCCGCTGGCCAGCTTCCTGCACAACCCCGCCCGTATCATCAGTTGATGACTGACAATTTCAGCCTCAGCCGGTATTTCCTTTACCGTCGGTATCAGCATTTGGCTGTATCTCATATTTGTGTCCTCTATTGCAGTTTTAGTTTTGAGTTTGTTAATCAGCTCAAAACTCAGCACTAAGCACTAAAAACCACTTCTTATAGCCCAAAACCCCGCCTCACGCAAGCCTAAAAACCTTTGCTCTGACACTGCACAACACCGGTTTGCTTTTGCGACTTGCTTACACGTGCTTTTTACCGGGCAGAAAATCATTGCTTGCATAAAACTCGCCGAGGCAATATGATTCGTGACTGGTTAATCAGTGACTCACGAGCCATCGATCGAGTCACGGGTCACGAGCGACGGGCCACCAATTAACCATTTAACCAACCGGTGGAGTGAGCTATGGCACACAGATTCATAAACGAAATTCAGCCCGGCGAAAACATAATCGACATTTATCTGATAAGGGACCCCATCCTGCGAAGCACTACAAGGGGCGATTTATATATCGCAATGCACCTTTCCGACCGGACCGGCCAGTTGAACGCAAGAATGTGGCAGGCTACCGAAACTGTTTATAAGACCCTGCCAAACCCCGGATTTATCTATGTGCACGCAAAATGCGAAACATACCAGAACAATCTGCAGATTATCGTAAACAGTGTCCAGCCCGTTGACCCGGACAAGGTCAGCCTCGATGACTTCCTTGCCCGCTCCAGTAAAGATACAAAAGAAATGTTTCAGCAGGTAAAAGCCATTGTCGCCAGGATAAAAAACCAACAGCTAAAGTTGCTCGTGCAGCGGTTTCTGGCTGACAAAGAGCTTATGGACAAATTCTGCAACGCACCCGCGGCAATAAAAATGCACCACAATTATCTGGCCGGCCTGCTCGAACACACCCACAATATGCTGCACGTAGCCGATGCCATATTGCCTTTTTATCCCGAGCTTCAGCCTGACCTGGTCCTTGCCGGTATTTTTCTCCACGACATGGGCAAAACAGCCGAAATTTCTTATGACATGGCGTTTGCGTACACCGATTCAGGCCAGTTGATTGGCCATATCGTTCAAACCCTGCTTATGTTAAACGGCAAGGCCGAGGCCCTCGCCGCCGAAGGCAAACCCATTGACCCCCATATCCTCGATGCGCTTGGCCACATTATTTTGTCGCACCACGGCCAGTACGAGTTCGGCTCACCGAAACTGCCTGCTACTGCGGAGGCCTATATGGTAAATTACATTGACGATTTGGATGCAAAGCTCAACCAGATAAACACCGCCATTGACAGCGAACAGAGTGATTCGAATTGGACGGCCTGGAAGAACGCCCTGCAGACCCGTTTGTACAGGAAAAAAATCCAATAAAATGCACCCGGCCCTGCGCCCAATCAGGCCGCATACATTCGTTTGCATGCAGCAGCCGTAATTGTCGCAGCGTCTTAAATTTCTGCCCAGGCGATGCCCCCCCATAAAGGCTGACCGCCTGGGCAACCTGGGGTTTTGGCTGGGGAAAGCCACGCTAGTTTTACCAGATTTAGCAGAAGTATCGAATAATTCAGTGTTTTTCGCACACCTTTTCACCGCTGATGTGACAGCGTTATGTCACCCCTTGTAGAAAAAACGTGCTAAATCAGACAAACGCGTTGCAAAATTAGCGCCTGACTGGACGACGGAAGATGGTTTTTCAGAAAAGCCTGCGGCATTTATATGTTTTGATGTGAATTTCTGTTCAGCACTATACCGCAGTGCCGCCACACTCTTACAAACTCCGGGTGCGACAACTGCTGCCTGCCCAATACCGGGTCTGCAATTATTACCTGGGTATCGGATACTTCTAACACCGCTACGCAGTGGTCTGAAAGAAATGCGTCTTTTACAACCACAAGTGCCGCTTCTGCCGCCTTCAACTGGCTTGGCGATTCGAAATAGCGGTATTGGCATTCAAGGCCCTGTGCCGCGTATCGCCGCTGAAGCGCCTTGTACAGGCATTGCGGCAGTGTGCCGGTTCCGGGGCTCGAATAGGACAGCACCGCCAATTCTCCTTCCTGGGCTGTAATACCCAGTTTACCCAAAGCTGTCACCGCAGCAGCCGGCCCACACGTATAATCGGTCGTTTGCAGGCAGATACCGTCCGTGCCGAACTTTGTCTCAAGGCTGGAAAGCCGCCCGCGAATCACCGCAGGCACCGCAAAAGGCAGTATCGAGAACCGCACCACTGCAATTAGCATCACGCCGCACACTATTAACCTTTTGACCCTGCTGTCTAAACGCGAAAGCGGCGTAGTAAGCCCCATAGTGACTGCAAATGCCAGAATAACAAACCTGACCCGCCCTGCTGCCATCCAGCAAAACGGCGGCGTAAAGGCAAGCGAATAGTACATTGTCACCATAATCTGGACTGCAATAAGCAATAAAGGCAAAAAGTACCCTAACGTCCAGAAGGGTTTACGAAGGCGTGAGAAAAACCAGCCGACACCGATACCGCAAATAGCTACGACAGTAACACCTAATGTTTCAAATATACCTGTCATTTATCCCCCCTCGCTAAGCTGGACACCTTTTCGGAGTGGTTTTAATATACCACAATGGCCCGGCAAAATCAAGCAAATAATCGTAACTGGCCATTGTACAAGCACTTACAGCTCACTTTAAATGGTTATAATTCGGCGCCGTAGTAAACATTGATGATTAGGCAATGACCGCTTATAATCAATGTCTGGTAAAAAATAAATGAAAAATACCGACAAAATATATACCGTCACTGAAATCAACACGCTGATAAAAGCCGTGCTGGACGCCAACCTGCCCGGCAGGGTCACAATGACAGGCCAAATAACCGACTGGAAGCTGCACCACAGCGGACACTGCTACTTCGCACTGAAGGATGAAAACTCGAAACTGCCTGCTGTTATGTGGAAAAGCAGATATAACAGCGTAAAATTCCTGCCTGAGAACGGCCTGGCTGTTATCGCGACCGGCTGTATCGAGGTCTATGTACCCAACGGAAAATACCAGCTTATGGTCAATAAGCTGGCACCCGCCGGCAAAGGCGCATTGCAGCTTGCCTTCGAGCAGATGTACGAAAAGCTGCGGACAGAAGGCCTTTTCAATGACGAATATAAAAAGCCCCTGCCGGCCTGGCCGCAGCGCATCGGTATATTAACCAGCGAATCCGGCGCAGCCGTACAGGACATAACCCACAGCATACACAGCAGATGGCCATCCGTAAAACTGCTGCTGTACCCCGTTCCCGTGCAGGGCGAGGGGGCCGCTGAAAAAATCGCAGCTGCTGTGGACGATGTAAACAGGCGAAACAGCAAACTCAGGCTCGATATACTTATTGTGGGCCGCGGCGGAGGGTCGCTGGAGGACTTATGGGCGTTCAACGAGGAAGTCCTGGCAAGGGCCGTATTCCGCTCGAAAATACCGGTTGTAAGCGCGGTCGGCCACGAAATCGACACCACCATAGCCGACCTTGTAGCTGACGTGCGGGCATCGACGCCCACCAAAGCCGGCATAGTGACTGTCCCCGATATGTACGAGGTCCTCGACAGGCTTGCGGTTATGCAAAGGCGGCTTGCCAGCCAGGCAAAGGCGGCTTTACAACTGGCAAACCAGCATCTCGAAACGATTCTGGCAAGCGAGGTGTTTCGAAAACCGCTTTCAACGGTAAGGAACAGGCAGCAGTTCCTGGACGAGATCGAAATGCGGCTCAGTAACAATATAAGATACCTGCTTGCTGAGATGGGGCAAAAGGTGCATCTGCTGGCCGAGCAGGTGCGAAGAATCGAGCCGCACAGACTGCTGAGAGAATACCTTACTACCGTTTACAATCTGCAGAATCGGGCACGTATGGCAGCCCAGCAGGTAATCGGCGGCTGTCGGCTGACCGTCAGCACTGCTGCAGGCCGCTTAGCGGCATTGAATCCGAAGTCTGTCCTGCAAAGGGGCTACAGCATTACAACCAACGCCAGAACCAGCCGGATTGTCAGGCTGTTGGAGGATGTGGCTGTGGCCGATACACTAATTACCGAACTGGCTGACGAGAATTTGATTGAAAGTAAGGTGACAAAAAAGCAAAATAAAGCACAGCGAAGTTAGGGTCTATTTATGGCTGCTAAAAAAGAGAAAACCGACACAGGCAAAATGAGCTTCGAAGAGACAATCAAAGAGCTTACCGCCATAGTCGACAAAATCGAGCAGGGCAGGATACCTCTGCAGGACAGTCTCCAGCAGTATGAACGGGCTATGGGCCTTATAAAGCACTGCAGAACGATATTACAGCAGGCTGAAGAACGCATCGAAAAGATATCCGAGCCGAAAGACAGAAAACAAACAGCAGAGGACAAAGAATAACCGACAGATTTCTGACTTCCGTCTTCAGACTTCTGACTTCTGTTTTCTGACTTCTGTCTTCAGACTTCTGATTTCTGACATGACATGCGAGCGTGGCGGAACTGGCAGACGCGCAAGGTTTAGGTCCTTGTGTCCTATTCGGACGTGGAGGTTCGAGTCCTCTCGCTCGCAGTTTTTCATATTCCACCTGTCATAGAAACAATACCGGTTTATACTGCGGAATTATTTTGACTGCGGCCTGCGCTGCCGTATAATGTCCAATGAGCACTTTAATTGTATACAGCTAAGGGGGGTGGGAGACTGATTATGAATGGAGTCACATTTGTCCGTCCTCTTTTACTGGCGATTTGCTCGCTGCTTAGTCTGCCTTTCTTTGCCGGCTGTAACGTACCTAAAGAGCACTTAACGGCCTTTAACAAGCATTTTGTAAACCTCGACTACGAGAATTCTGCCCTTTACGCCCAGAAAAAGATAGGCAACCGGACAAACCCCAAAGGCGAGGACCTGCTGTGGGCCTTACAGCTTGCCGCCGTTGAAAGAATCCGCGCCGACTACGGCAAAAGCACCGAATACTTCGATAAAGCTGAGCAGATGCTGAAGTTCTATGACGAAAGGTCCGAAATCGGCGATGCCATCGGTTCCACACTTGCCAGTGACAACGTAACTCCTTACAAGGGCCAGCAGTACGACGGCATAATGGTCAATACATACAAGGCCCTGAACTTTATGGCGCAGGGCAGGATGGATTTGGCCAGGGTGGAGTTCAACCGTGCACTCGACAGGCAAAGGCGCGCAAAGGAAAAGTTCAGTAAGGAGATAAACAAACTCAAGACGGAACTGGAAGAAAAACAGCAGCAAAACGACTTTACGAACCAGAACGTTGAAAACCCCAAAACGCTTGAACTGTTAAACCAGAAGTATCCGAACCTCTACAATTTTCAGGCTTATCCTGATTTCGTTAATCCGTTCACCACCTACTTAGCCGGCATATACTTTAATCTGGTCGGCGACCACGACAAGGCGGTCTATCTGCTGAAGGAGTCCTGCGGTATGGTTTCCGACAATGACTATATAGCACAGGACCTCGATATCACCGAGCAGATACTTGACGGAAAAGGCAAACTTGAAAATACGGTATGGCTGATTTTTGAAAACGGCCTGGGACCCGTAAAGAAAGAGTTCAGGCTGGACATCCCCCTATTCATTGCGATAAATAAAATCAAATATGTGGGAATCGCCCTGCCAAGACTGGACTTCAGAGAAAAAGCCTATCCGTATCTGCTGGCCGAGGTTGACGGTAAGGACTTTAAGACCTCCCCCGTCGCAGACATGGACAGGGTCGTACAAACAGAGTTCAGCAAGGATTTTAACGGCATTCTGACCAGGGCCATCATATCGGCCACAGCAAAGGCCCTCGCGCAGTACGCCCTTCAGGAACAGGGCTCCAACGCGGCCTCGCTTGCGTCTTTAGCAGTGGCCGTGTACAGCTTTGTATCCACTGCCGCTGATGTAAGAATCTGGACAACTCTGCCGAAGGATTTTCAGGTTGCAAGGTTTAACAAGCCCAAAAACGGTGTGCTGAAAATCACAGCAGCCGATTCTGTTGTCCTGAATGTTGATATACCCCCTTGCAATAACGCAATAGTATATGTTAGAATAATAGCCAATCAGGCCCCTGCGGTATGTGAGGTTATGGCTTTTTAAATAAAAATCCTTTTTGAACGGAGCAATAATATGAAAACTGCGACCAATATACTGCTTTTTATGTGCACAGTGGCGCTTACGGGCTGTTTTGAGCGGGCCGGCGACCCGAGAATTCACGTCAGAGAAGAGGTCCGAAGCGACAATCTTGTCGATAACATCGTAACCCGACCCGTGGCCCACGCCTTCAGCGCGTTAATCGGCGAAGGCATTGAAATTACCCAGGCCGATACCAGAAGAAACGATGCCGGATTTCTTGAGCTTCATATCAACGGATACAACCGCTCATACCAGACAAAGCGATTCAGATACAGGGTCGAGTGGCTCGATGAAAACGGCTTCCTGCTCGAAAGTAAGACAAGTGTCTGGCTGCCGGCCTCGGCGATGGGCAAATCACCGTTCAGCCTTAAAGCTGTTGCGCCCAGAACACAAGCAGTCAATTTCAGAATGGATACCAGAAAGTGGGAGTAAATTATGAAAGCAAAAATATTGGGTATTATTTTAGCTGCTGTTTTATTTGCCGGATGTGCCCCGGAAACGGTAAACATCGACGTTGTACACGACGACGCTAAGGCTGTCCTGGCCCTTGATTACCGCGATTTCGACCAGGCTGCCAGCCAGATGGTGCAGTCGGTGCTGGGCTCGGGCGCTCTTAAAAAGCCCGGCGGCGGCAGGTATGTTGTCGCCACCGGCCGAATTATCAACGACACAATGCAAAGAATCGACACCGACCAGCTGATGGCCAAGGTCGAAGAGGAACTGCTCAACAGCGGCCAGGTCGTAATGACCTCAGCCGTCGGCGGAAAAGGCGCGCCGGACAAAATGATTTACCAGATGAGAAAAGATATAAGAGATTCGGACGTCGGGGATGAGTTCAGGAAAGACACCCTGCCGGCAAAACAGCAGCTCATAGCGCCTGAACTGAGCATCTCCGGCAAAATCTTCCAGAGAAACATCCGCTACAGCAAAAACCTCCAGCAGGTCGAGTATTATTTCCAGCTCAAACTCACCGACCTGACAACCGGCCTGCGATTCTGGCAGAAAGAAACGATTATCGGTAAGCGAGGAAGCAATAAGTCCGTAGCCTGGTAATCGAAATTTGATTTTATGACCTAAGCGGGGTGCAAAATGAAAAGAATTTGCATGTCTTTCATTATTACGGCGCTGCTTTGCCATTCGGGGTTCTGCGCCACAAAAACAATCGTTCGCACTGTCAAAGGTCACGGCGTTACCAGAGACGAAGCTATCAAGAAAGCTCTGGCCCAGGCCGTAGCCCAGGCCAGGGGCGTCAGAATCAGCTCCGGAGATTACGAATTCGGTTATCGCTCTGCTTCAGCGGACATTGAAAGAAAAGATACAGGAAAAACAGTCGCGTTTGACGCCGTATCGGTCCAGACCGGCGGCTCGGTCCTGAGAACCGATATTGAGGGACTGGTCAAGACGTACGAGGTTCTAAACGAGAAAAAAATCGACGATACCACCTATGAAGTCACCCTTAAAGTCTGGGTATATGACTACGAAGCCCCCGACCAGACCACCAGATTCAAACTTGCTATAATGCCCATAAAAACACTTTCCCGGAATTACCGCTTCGGCAGCTTCACGGCCAAGGCCCGTGACGTGGCGCGTAAACTCGCCCAGCAGCTAAGTGTACGCCTTACCGAAACAAATAAATTTGCCATTTTAGACAGGGAATACATCCTCGATTTTGCGCGCAACAGGAACATCCTGCTGTCCGACGACTCTTCGCTTGAAGAAAAGGCCAAGCTCGGCAAAGTGCTCGGAGCCGATTATATGATTGTGGGAACCGTCTCCGATGCACGACTGAAGATAAAAGAGAAAACATCGAAGATTATCGGTGTTGCCATAAGAGAATATGAAGCCGATTTTGTCTTTGACTACCGGCTGATAGTCGGCCCCACAAGACAGGTCAGACTGGCTGATACCGTCAGCATCCGCCTTGAAACCGATGAGGTCAAAAAACTGGTCAGAGACTGGGAACCCGAGGACCTGGACTACAGGGAGATAATAGACAACCTTACCGCCAGGGCCGCCAACGGCGTCGTCGGAACCATTATTGACAGGCTGTTTCCGATACGCATTGCGCGTATAGATAAAAACGGGCAAATTATTATCAACCAGGGCGGCAGAAGAATTATCACAGGGACATTGCTGGATGTCTTCACCGAAGGCGACGAGATAATCGATTTTGATACTAAAGAGTCGCTCGGCCAGACAGAGGCCTTGATTGCAACCATAAGAATCGACAAAGTGCTGCCGAATATCTCGTATGCAAAGCTTGTCAAGGGCGATTTGCCGAAGATTTCTGAAGGCCTTGTCTGCCGACATAAAAAAATTGCACCCCAAACCATGGAAGGGGCAAAAAGCAACATAGAAAGAACCCGCACAGGCGGAATAAGGCTGCCTTTCGACTGAACATCTGTTTTTCAGGTTAATATTTTCTGTTAGAGCACGCATGAAAATGATTGCAGCAGCTTTGAAATTGGGTTTGATTGGGTTTGTTTTCGGCACTTCTGCAAAGTCGACATTTCCATAATCCTTTGTCAGTACAGAGCTTACGTTCATTTGAGTATTCAGCAAATTGGGTTTGTTTTGCATAATTAATCGTCGCTGGTCGCTCGTCTCTCGTCGCTGGTGTATTGTATCTCGCATGAGTAAGCCAACAGGAAATAGTTGAATGTTCACTTCGGTAAACTCAGTGTAAACTCCGTTCGTATCTGGTTAGTCAGCGGTGCTATATGGCTGATACGTTTCGTGCGTGTCTGGGCGTTGTTGCCCCCAATGCTGTGTATTATACCACATTTAATGTTAAATGTAAAGGGAAAATTGTGTATCTACATAAATACGAAATCCTAAGCACTAAATCCTAAACCCCGCACCAATTTACCACAGCACTTACCTTGTAAGTGCTGGGTAGCCTAATTGGTACGGGACACGTAATATCGAATGTTCAAAATACCAAATCCCGAAAAAACATAGCCACAGAGGGCACCGGAAGAAAGTAAAAAGTAAAAAGGCAAAAGTAAAAAGGCAAAAGTAAAAAGCAAATTGCAAAATTACAAAGCAAAATTCAAAAAGTTTTGGACGGGATAACAGGATAAACAGGATTTTTGGCCGGCCCTTGCGAACACGGCCCTGCCTTTTTTCGATGCAAGCACCTGCAAAAGTATAGGCCAGTGTTCGCTAAGCCATCGCTTGATGGCCTGCTTAAAATTAAGCAGGCCGGCCAAAAGTCAACGCAGATTAGCTCTGCCACAGGTAACGCGGATTAACACTGGTGTTTTAGACAGGATAACAGGATATTTTGGCCACAGAGTCCACAGAGGTTTTAGCTTTGACGCGGCCTTCAATGACCCCGCACCAATTTACCACAGCACCAAACTTTTTGGTGCTGGACACGACGTCAGTGGCCTAATTCGTGCGGGGCAAGCCGGCCTTTGTGCTCCGGCGTATAGGCTCTACAAAAACGAGCTTTTTCAAGCCTACACCGCACGAGCACAGTTGCTGCGCAACGAATGTCAAAGCCTTATAATCGTTTACAAAAGAGATTGGTTGGGGGGCCGGTGAGATAAAGGAAGTAATCTGGCGGGGTAAATGGGAGAAAGTTGTTGTTAAAATGAGGTTTTTATTGACGGGAATTGCGGTTTTGGGTAGTGTGTGGTTTGAAAATGAAAGGTGGTAAAGGTGTAAAATTATGAGTGCGGAATCAATTCTTAGAGAATTTCAACGTCGGCAGAGACTTATAAAACATCTGAGTGTTACTGAAGCTGATGCACGCTTGACAGCGTTTTTGAATTTTCTGAATTCGCATTCCGAGACTAAAGATATCATACAAGATGTGACATCGAAATTTCCAGTGTATGATCTCATTAAAGGGTGTAGCGAGGGGAAACCTCCTCATGCAGGAAAGCTCGAGGAGATAGTTTCTGTTGGCTTGTATTTAATGGATGAATGTAGCAATGGGAAACATTTATATGATGTCGCGCGAAAACTTGGGATGTACCCATCAACAAAGAGTCGTGCTGCAGCTAAATTGCAGGACTATGTAGACGAGGCGGAAGATAGATATATTACTCCTGCACTTGACTTTATTGAAGATAAGTTAACCGAGGTAACGACTGGTGAACAGAAGAGCGATAAGGGTAAAGTTACGGGTGAAATTAAGACGGGAGCGCGCGCAGCGGCAAAGGTGGTTAAGGCCAAGAAGAATGATGTAGAGTCATTGGACAAAACACCTGATGAACTAACTGTAGAGGAGGCTTCTATTGGTACTTCTAATATTCCTGACCAACCTACCCCCTACGATGCCCTCGGTTTTGAACCTTACACTACAGCAATTGCAGAATTTCTCAGTAATGAGGATACAAAACCGCCGCTCACACTTTCCATTGAGGGAGAATGGGGTAGCGGGAAAACTTCTTTTATGCTGCAACTTGGGAAAAAGCTAAAGGAAAAGGATGGATTGGTTGTCACGTTTTCTCCCTGGAGACATGACAAAGAGGATTCACTTTGGGCAGCTTTTGCTTTGGAGTTTACTCGCCAACTTTCAGAGAACCTAAAATGGAAAGATTCTTTGGTAACGGATTTCAAGTTGTTATGGCGTCGTTTTAATTGGCGTGAAGGATGGCTTGAAGTTGCAAAAGTCACAGCAGTCTGGTTAGCGTATATTTCGGTTTTTTTTAGCATAGTTATTACCTTATGGGTAGGAAGGCTTCCATACATTGAAAATTGGGCAGTGAAGATGCTTCTAAGTGGAGCTGGTGTACTTGCGGTCATTTACATGGTTTTTCGAAACCTTAAAAAAATTGTGGGTAATCCGCTCAAATACGACCTTAAGAAATATGCCCAGGCACCAGATTATATAACTCGCATTTCATTTATCGAGCAGTTTCACAAAGATTTTAAAAAAATAGTAGAAACGTATGCGGTCAACAAAAAGGTTTATGTTTTTATAGATGATCTCGACCGTTGCGAAGTACCAAAAGCCGCAGACTTAATGCAGGCAATAAACTTAATGATATCGGGGGACCCCCAGTTGATTTTTGTGATTGGTATGGATCGTAAGAAAGTGGCAGCAGGCTTAGTAGTAAAGCATGAAAAGTTGCTTCCTTACCTTAGTTCCCAACAGTCAAATGGTCTGAATGGTCTTGATTATGGTTATTCATTCATTGAAAAGTTTATCCAATTACCATTTAGTGTCCCGCGTCCTACAGAGTCAGATATTGAGAATCTAATGGATGAAATTGCAGCGACAGTGAAGCAGGGAAAGGAGGAGCCTTTGCCTGAAAAACAAACAGATGATGCCGGCAGAACAATCGGGGGCATCCAAACAGCTAAGAAAGGTTCAGAAGAAGAACAAGTCGCAGAACCAAGACGAGAAATGCTGCATCTAAAACCTGGTGACGATTCACCAGAAGTTCGCCAAATAGTCCTGATGGCCGCTCCTGTTTGGGATTACAATCCTCGGAGAACTAAGCAATTTATTAATTTGTTTCGACTTAGAGCATATATTGCGAGTGAAACTGGATTGTTTGATATACTTGAAGGTGAAAATCAATTCAATCGTTTAACTTTAGAACAACTTGGTAAATTTGTGGCTATAAGTATGGCCTGGCCGTCTTTAATTGCTGACTTTGATCAAGACCCTGATTTATTGAAAAGGCTTGCAATAGCATCAGAGAAAGATATTAAAAAGGAAAGTGACTATGCCCAACAATGGTTCAAAAATGAGAAGTTGATGAACTTAATTCACTATGTCCCTAAAGATGTGAAAGACTTCGAAGATACGAAATATTCTTTTTTATATGTAAACGTGAAAAAGCTTTTAGAAATATCTCCAGTTGTAAGTCGGAGGGAAGATATTGTAAAAGAAGATTTAACAACAACCAAAAAAGAATACAAGGTTTTTTATAACGAGCTTCTTGATCGTTTGCGAAAAAGCAACTCAGGGATTAGATCGCGGCAACAAGCTCTTCCTCAAAGTTGGCTTACATTGCCTAGTGGATATGGAGACATCCATTTTGAATGGGCATTTCATGGCCGTCCGAGAAGTTGGTTTGAAGTGGGTCTGCATTTTGACAAGTCTATTATGGAAGAAAACCGTAAACTTTATAATCACTTCCTTAATATCAAAAAGGAACTAAAAAGAAAGCTGAAAGGTTTGAGGTTAACTTTTGAATTTCCTTGGGGAGCAAAATCGGCAAGGATTTACACCTCAAAACAAACAAGCGAAATAACCGAAGAGCTTAAAGATTGGGCCGTAGAAACAATGCTGGAATTCTACAAAGTGTTCAAACCACGCTTGGACGAATTTATGAAAGATAATAGAAAGGCCAGCCAACCAAGTTTGGGTTAATACACAGGTTGAAATAAAACAGGTGGGGTAGAAGCTAAAAGAAAGGAGACCTGTTGTTTTTAGATTAGTGATTATTTTAAGGAGCTTACGATGTATGCGAAAATAATTTGCCTGACAGTGTTTTTTGTGCAGTTTGTTTGGCCGATGTCGGTGGATGTGTTGGGGGATGAACCGGCCGCCTGCCAACAGGCGTCCTGTGGAGAGCGAAGCCGAAGGACCAATTCCCGTCAATAAAAACCTCATTTTAACGGCAACTCTCTCGCTTCCCTTCGATTTCACTCAAGGCAGGGCAGGCCTTTGGCCTGAGACAGTAGAGCATGGAATTTTTCCTGTTTTATACGGTCAAGCTATCTTCAATTTACTATTTTCTATTTGCGATTTACTATTTAGGTAATTTGTTCCGGCAGATGTGCTAATGACTTTTTCATACGCGGTATTATATCCATTACCAGTAAAACTGCAATATGTAAAATGCAAAATTGGGGCAGTCGCCTGGCAATAACAAAAGGCAACCCTCAGGCAGGCCTGAGGGCTAAGCAAACAAATAGAGGTTGCTGTTCATATAAAATAAAAGTATTATTTACTTATGGAGAAAAAAATAATCGGATATATGCTTACATGGACAACATACGGAACATGGTTGCAAGGAGATAAAAGAGGGTATGTAAAAAACGGGATAATACTCAGTGCAAACCAAAAACTACAAACTGCAAATAGAAACAATCAGAAGTATCCACCTGTAAAATTAAACACAAACCTAATACTAATTGTCAAAAATGCACTCGAAAAAGAAGCTGAACGAATCGGCCAAAAAATCTGTGCAACAGCCGTGTGTTCAAATCATGTACATCTTGTTCTGCAAAAAACAACTGAAAAAATCGAAAATGCTGTGGCGAGATATAAAAATAAATCCACGTACGCCCTGAGGGCAATAGGTATTGAAGGGAAAATATGG
>SDBT01009902.1_pt1 | contig 15428 bp, 14 predicted proteins | sample 2277101 | NCBI WGS metagenome assembly SDBT01 (sample SAMN10404973, study PRJNA504765) | marine sediment metagenome | isolation source: marine sediment core GS10_PC15, 103 cmbsf | place: Arctic Ocean: Southern Knipovich Ridge | collected 2010 | reverse complement strand
GAATTCTTGGATGCGGTAGTACCCCACCCAGCCCTCGAGATATTCATTGAGGTCGCGGACTACCTGGTACATCGATAACCCATTATTTCGCCGAGTCCGGGTTCGGACCTCTTGCACGAAGCGAATTTAACTAAAATATGTATAATTATGACATTATGAGATTGGAACGATATTGTCCAGAAATACTAAAGCGACTGATTAAAAAGAGGAAAATCGTCACCATATCGGAGATGAAAGAGGCATTAGGCACAACTGTCGATGCCACGATCTTCAGAAAACTCAAAAAATTATCCTATTTGAGAAGTTACTCTCATCGTGGAAAGTATTACACGGTGCCACAGGTTGCACGATTCAATGAGCAAGGTTTGTGGTGCTACCGAGATGCTCATTTCTCGACACACAGATCCCTGCTCAAAACGATTGAGCATCTGGTGGAGCAATCTTCTGAAGGATACTTTGAGCTTGAATTGGAGAGTCTTTTGCACGTTGGCATCAGGGTCGCTGTTTTGAAATTGCTGAGGGAAGATAGGATTTCGAGGCAGAAGGTGTCGGGGTGTTACCTTTATTGTTCCTCAGATGCGAAGACAGCCAAGCTTCAATACTGTGCCAGAGAGGAGCGAGAGAAAATTTCAGATTCCACGCTAGAAGGTATTGGTTCAGAAGTTTCGTTTCTGGAGGGCAAGACTCTGGTGGAATCATTTGTCAGTATCCTGGATGAGAAACAACGGCGTCTATACGCGGGACTTGAGTCCATCAAGTTGGGACGCGGAGGAGACAAAAAAATCGCTCGACTGTTCGGAATAGATGTCCACACAGCAGCCAAAGGTCGTGCTGAGTTGTCTAGTGGCGAGCTACAAATGAATGGCGTTCGTCGAACGGGTGGGGGCCGCAAATGCTTGGAAAAAAAAACGCCCGAAATCAGAGCTTTGATAGAAACTTTAATGGAGCATGAAACGGCCGGTGACCCCATGAACGGCTTGAAATGGACAAGGAAAACCACACAGAATTTGAGCACAGAACTTAGGGCGTTAGGAATTGAAAGCGTTAATCGGACAACTGTTGCCAGACTGCTCAAAGGGGTTGGTTATTCATTGAAAGTCAACCACAAGAAGAAAGCTCTGGGAGTGAAGAAAACACCTGAGGCGCGAGCACAGAGGGATCAACAGTTTAAGAAGTTTAAGCATCTCAATCGAATTCGAAATCAGTTTGTGACAAAAGGAAATCCTTGAAATCCTATTATCAGTGTAGATTCAAAGAAGAGGGAGATGTCAGGAGATTTCAAAAACAACGGATCATCATGGCGCAAGAAAGCCTTTGAAGTAAGTGATCACGACTTTCGCAATTATGCCGAAGGAATAGCAGTAAACTATGGCATTTATGATGTGATAGCGAACAGAGGGCACATGTTTGTGGCTATCTATAAGGACACATCCGCTTTTGCGGTAGATTCTATTGCGAAGTGGTGGAAGCAGGATGGGGCGAAAAGATATTCGGGATGTAAAGACCTGCTCATTTTAGCTGATGCTGGAGGTAGCAACGGGTACAGGGTCAGAGTATGGAAATTTGAGCTCCAACGAAAGCTTTGTGACGCTTTCGGGCTCTCTGTAACGGTTTGTCACTATCCTGCGGGTGCCTCCAAGTGGAACCCGGCGGATCATCGCTTATTCAGCGCCATCAGCAATAACTGGAAAGGGATACCGCTGAACAGCTACGAAACTATATCGAAGTACATGAGAAGGACAAAAACCACGCCCAAAAAAGGCCCGGACTAAAAGTCAAAGCAACTTTGGTACGAAAACGGTATATAAGTGGACAAAAAATATCGGATGAGCAAATGTCTCAAATTCAACTGAAACAGCATGACGCTCTTCCTTTTTTGAACTATTCTTTGTCCCCAAAAATGTGAAGTTATTTCTTGTTGACTCCTAAGGTTGTTGTTATGGGTCAGCGTTGATCTCGGAGGAAGGTCGCTCAGGAGCTCGGCATCTTGTCGCTACGCAGGTAGAACTCGAAACCCTCGGAGCTTTCAAAGAGAGAATAGTCGGTGGCGAGGTAACCCATCACATGCGCAGCCCAGTTCTTGAATCGCGAGATCTCAGTCCGGTTGATGGCAGCGTTGTGAACGATGACAAGGGGCGGCCGCTCGATCCTGATGGCTTCGACCGTTCGTCGTTGCCAGCCCGGATCAGTAATCAACAACGAATCGTCGACGTACAATCTCCGTAAGAATGTCCTTCGGTTTGTCACCACGTTGAAGCCAGGGCAGTACGGGAAACAGAGCAAAAAATCGTCCACCGCAACGTGCTCCTCGGTGATCCGTGTGACCGTCGTGAGAAGACTGTTTTCCCAAGGAGTCAAGACGACCTCAACTCCATTCGCGCCGAGAAACCTCTCGGTCCGACCTCGGACAAGGGCGATCGAACCCGCACCCTGCTCATGAAGCCCGAACCAGGTGTAGTAACCGCAATGGATGACAAAGACTACGACGGTGAGAGTTCGAAGCAGGCGATAGAGCCGCCAATTCGAGATTACCTTTCTCGCGTCCTCATCAGCCTGAATATCTTTGGGCCGAGACTCTGATCGAGCAACAAACGCGACGACAAGGACTGCATAGCCAGGCATGAACTGTGAAAGGTGGTTGATGTCCGGCCGGAAAAGAAAAAACTGTGGGAAAGCCGAATACGCCAGGCCGAGAAGCGCCAAAAGGCCCAGCGTATCGTTTCCAACCACAGGGCGTCCGTGAAGATGCTTCCGTATGGATTGGATGCCCAAGAACGTTAAAAAGGCCACAAAAGCGACAAGTGGGGCGTATGTCAGCGCCGCAAAGGCCTGATCTGATCCACCCAACCAAAGTGTATCAACGGGAACCCGAGCGAGCGCCCGGCCGGCATCTGCCGGGATGTCCTGGCCTGCCACGGCGATCGATCCCTTTTGCAGAAGGCTCGATATCTGGGTGAGACGGGAAAAAGGACCTATCAGGCTTTCCAAAAAAGGAGCCAAATACCCACCACACAAGGCAAGGAGGAGTAACGGTAGGGTGAAAATCGAATATGCGGCCCCGAGAATCCCCAGTTGTGCGAAGATCCGAGCTCCGCGGGCCCACCACGATCGCAAAACCGTAATGGAGAGGGTTGTAAGTGCCGCTATTAAGATGAATGCGGCGCTCATCCCTAGCTCGGGCCTGATGTGATGGGTGGCCGCGACAACGAGAGAGCACGCGAGAATTCGCCATGGCTGAAGTGATCGATCTTCAAAATCGATACCGGATACGCACAGCATATTGGCGAGGACGAGCAATGGAATATACGTCTTGTGCAACGTTCCGGGTACGATCAAGACAAGAAAACCTGCTACGGCTGCGAGCCCGAGGCCACCAGTGTTCTTTCGGATAGTCAAGAAGGCGAAGAGCGAGATCATGAGCGCCATTGCTAAAAAGTACAGGCGGGCCACAATAAAGCTGATTCCAGTGAACTTGAACAGTACAACGATCGGGAGGTACCACATCAGGCCGTACCCGATCCTTATGTCAGAAAAAGGAAGCTCGCCGTCGAGCAATCTGCCGGCTATGAGGACCAAGGATCCTTCATCACCAATATTGAAACCGTGGTCGTAATATCGGGAATAGTAGGTCAGACCGAAGATGATCAGAAGCCCCAAACACACGATGTCCTTGACCGTCCAGCGGGCATAGCCGGGATGGCTCAAGGCCTATCTTTCCCCTTGATTTGAGAAGTCCGTGCATCCTTCCAGCAGGGCCATTGAGGCGAAATTATACTCCAAACGGCAAACTGGCAGCCCTCGGGTACCAACTGTATCGGACCCAGTCGAAACCAAGTCGCGACAGCATCTCATCGATTCTCACAGTACGGGAAGCCGTTCACTGCTGCTGTTTTCCACCTGTGCGTCGCGCAGCAATATGACTGCCGCAGAGTTGATTAGCCTCGGTCGTGACACCGTAAATCACGTGACGAAGGTCCTCATAACACCACGGCAATGCTCGACTGCGGCGATCGGCACCGCCGAATTGCGATGCGAGCTCGGCTCTCTTCGGGGCCCAGCGACAGGATTCTTTCCAAAAACTCCATGACCTCGACCGTCGTGTATAATCCTATATTACGGGAAATGGTAGAGATACGAAATGACATTGGGGCAAATTGGAGCCACGACAATTTACCCATACGTATTTCACTGGCTCGATCTCCCTCAGGGCCCACATCCCCATCGATCCATGATCACGATGCATCTGAGCGCGATGTTGATCTGAGGCTGGCTTCTTTCCGTGTTCTGACGAGAGGCGATTGTCTGAAGTGGGGCTCGTAATGGACCTCGAAACAAAGGCTTTTTACGATGACTATTGGCCCAAGAACGTCCCCATATTCGAGGAAACCCGTAAGTACATGATCAGCACCGTTTCGGAGCGAAACGTTGCCCACGCTCTGGATGCGGGGTGCGGTCACGGGCTCTGCAGCATCTATCTCTCGGAGATTGCTGAACACGTCACAGCCACAGACCTGTCGAGTGACTCCTTGGACCTGGCTCGACATGAGGCGGCCCAACATGTCAAGAACAACATCGAATTCATTCACGAAGATCTTCAGCACTGCAGCCTGCCGGATGATGCCTTCGACTTGGTGTGGTGCTGGGGCGTGGCCATGATGGCTCCCGACCCGATCAAGGTGATCGAGCATCTGATGCGCGTTACCAAACCGGGAGGTGTGTTGTACCTCGGAGTCTACCTGAAGACCTGGCTCTCTCCTGTGCACCAGTTTGTCCGGCACTTCTGTCGGGCTTTCATGAACGGCCCACGTCGCAAACGTCTGGTGTGCGCGTTTTTTGCCCTACTAACGCGGGTCGTGTGTTTTCTTCGAGGAGAAGAGATTAACCTCCGAAGCGACAATCGGACGATTCAAGCGCAGGTGGAGGACTGGTATTATCCGCCATTCAAGAATTTCTTCTCCATCGAAGAGATTGCGTACCTCCTTTCCCAAAACGGTTTCGAGCCGACGTGCATTCAGGATCGGCTCGGCCGATTGAAGAGTGCGACCATCTTCGTCACAAAGGGGATCAAGAAGGCGAAGCCGCACTCGACGACTTGAACGTACGTATGGCAAAGGATTTGACTTCGGAATGATAACGCCGCTGGGGAAATTGAGGTTTAGTTGCGCACGCATTCGGCCCCCACGGGTTTCGATGGGCTGCAACGAGTACCTTTTTGAGAAAATCGTGACATGAGCTTCAATCAGTTTGAAAAAAGAAACCGAACGGCGGTATTGAGGGACTCGTGGCCGGTTAACACCGCGTTGGATTCCATCACCATGCTGTATTGGCGTTTCCTCGCACGATCCGAAAACGATCTCTTCCTCTGTTCGTATCCGAAAAGTGGTCGAACATGGCTACGGTTTCTCCTCACGCACTACCAGATTCGGCTCTGCAACGCAGATTACAGTCTCAACCTAAGAAACTTCGCTGCGGTGTCCCCGAACTTCACGCTGGTTTCGGAGTTCCGTTTGCGTGACCTGCCGGATGCCATGCCCATTCGACGGCTCCTAGGTACGCATTCCGAGCTGCCTTTTCTGTTTCGCGGGTTGCAAATCATCTTCCTTTGCAGAGACATTCGAGACGTGTTGGTCTCGTTCTACTACCATCGCCTGGCTCGTAGGGAGTTTCAGGGTGATCTCGATTCGTTCGTCTGGTCGCCCTGGGGGCTGCGGCATGTGATCCGATACCACAATCGCTGGTGTCGAGCGTTGGGCAAGATCCCAGACGACAATGTTCTGGAATTGAGCTATGAGCGTCTCCACGTGGACCCTTCGGGTACTGTCCGCGACTGCCTGCGTTTCATGGATCTTCCCATCGATGATGCGCTGGTGGATGAGGCGGTTGTGTATGCTGGGCAATGCAACATGCGGAAGCTCGAGTCGCGATGGGGAACCCTAGACTTCTCGACAGAGGATCTGAGCCGCGACTCCAATGCGTACCATGTCCGAGGAGCGCAGGTGGGAAGTTATCGGGAAGAACTCGCCCCTCACACGCAGGAGAGAATTAGCAGAACCCTCCGCAGGGAGTTGGTGGATTGCCGCGGGTACAACTATTGAACGAGAAATTTGATACTGCCGACCATAGAGGGACTGGTCGTAACGAGAAAAAGTGGTTCCGGCTCTTTTTTTGTCTCTCTGTATCATTGGTGCTCGGTTTCTGGCTATTCCAGGTTGTCGATGTATCAGCGACTCTCCACTTGTTAACAAATATTCAATGGCCTCTTCTGGCCGGTGCAGTACTGTCGCTGATGCTGACCCACGGACTGAACTGTCTTCGCTGGCGTTGGTGTTTGCTCGACGAGGGTCAACGCATGCCGTTCTGGGCGATTGCGATCTCCTACTGGACCTCGATGTTTGTAGGCATGGCTTTGCCTACTGAATATGGCGGGGATATGCTCCGCATAAAAGACGTCTGGGATCGTATCGGGAGCGGTTCAACGGCGATCGCGAGCGTTGCCTGGAGTCGGGTCAGCGGGATCGGCGCCACGTTGTATGTTTTCACGCTCCTAGGTCTGACGCGACCGGCACGGCTGAAGGAACTCTCAATAGTCTGGCCGTGGGCCATTAGCGCCGCGTTGTGCGTCGGAATTGCCGTCATCATTATCGGCGGTCGGATCCCCGATCATGCAAAGCGCATGTTGACGTGGACTGCTCTTCCGACTCGGTTGCGGAAAAGTCTGATCGATGTTCTGTCGAGAGTGGTGACTCTCGCCACACACTGCACCTATGCTTGGCGAATTGCAGGACTGGCCGTACTGGCACAGGCAATCATGATCGTCACAAACACCCTTTATGCCTGGGCGTTAGGCCACCGTGTGACGGTGTTTGACATGGCGCTGGTCGTGCCGCTCGTGATGGTGTCCAGCATGCTGCCCGTCAGCTTCGGGGGTCTCGGCGTCAAAGAAGGAGCCTTTGTCATTGGTCTATCGGCCATCGGCCTTTCTCCCGAGGCCGCGCTTTCTGTCGCGCTGCTTAACAGACTCGTGTTGGTCGCTCTGGCGTTGACAGGTGGGCTTCTGTTTCCGTTGCGGCGCAGGTTGTTGGAGAGCTAGGAAACCATGGTTGATCGATCTGAGCTTCACTCCAGGGTCAAGCCGTGAGCAATGACCGCTACACGACTTCGGCCTTTGCGAGGTCGTGGAATACTCTCCCCCCGGGTCGGTCTACACTCGCGATCAGTTCGAGGAGTGGCTTTACCCCGTGAATGAGGGCGAAGTTCGCAAGGCCGATGTGCTCGAACGCGGCTGTGGCAATGCCAGTCTGTTCATCAATATGACGAATTGGTCTCCGGCGTTCCTGGAAGGGGTGGACCTCGGCGCCGCAGTGAAGCCTGCGAGGAAAAACATGACCTCCGCAGTTTTTCCGGCTGGAAAATCACGGGGGCTGATCTCACCACGTTTACGGGGCCGGGTAATGACCCCGTCTACTGTATCGGTGTGCTGCACCACATGAGCAGCCCACGAGAAGAGCTCGGAGCCGTAATCAGGAATACGAAGCCTGGTGGCCGCTTCCATTGCTGGGTTTATGCTAGAGAGGGGAACGGTCCGATTTTGTGGTTGGTCGAACCGCTTCGTCGCTTGTGCTCGCGTCTCCCGTGGTGGATAACTAAGTACCTAGTTGCAATCCCGTTGGCACTTCCTTTTTTTACCTGCGCGAAGGTCATCGCGCACCTGCCACGCAGCCAAACCCTCAAAGGTCTGCCCCTATACGAGTACAGTCCCTGGATCGCCGGGCGGGAAATCGGCTTTTTTCGCAATGTGGCGTTTGACCAATTAGTGACACCGCGGACTCGATATTTCAGTGGAGAAACGATTGCAAGGTGGCTTGCCGAGCACCCGTGCGTCGATCGCGACGGTACCTACATCATCGTCCGAAACGGCAACTCGCGGAAGTATGGAGGTAAGGTCCAGTGCGCCTCCTGATCGTCAACTATGAGTACCCTCCAGTCGGTGCCGGCGCCGGCAACGCGAGTTGGTCTCTAGCGCAGACGTTGTCCCAGCGTGGACACCAGGTGAGCGTCATAACCTCGGCATTTTGCGAATACCGCGGCGCGAATGTTGAGGCGGGAGTCCGTGTCCACCGCATCCCCGCAGGGAGGAGGAGGCTCGATCGTTCCACAAAGTGGCAGATGCTGCGCTTCGCTGCATCCGGTTTGGTGTTCGCTCCACGGGTCGTGCGCACCGAGAACCCCGAGCAGGTGATCGCCTTTTTCACGATTCCTTCTGGCATCGTGGCCTATTGGCTCAAAGCACTGTATCGGCTTCCGTATGTGATCTCGCTTCGCGGAGGGGACGTGCCCGATCTGGTCCCCGAGCTGAACCTAATCCATCACAGACTCGCATGGTTGCGCCGAACGATCCTTGGATCGGCGCGAGCCGTCGTCGCGAACTCCAAAGCCCTTGCCGAGTTATCCGCCAGAGTCGATCCGTTTCGAGTGGAAGTCATCCCGAACGGCGTTGACAGCACAATGTTTCGGCCGCCTGACCTAGAGCCTTCCCTGGATCCTGATTCCCCTCTTCGAATCCTCTTTGCGGGACGCCTTCAGACTCAGAAGAACTTAGAGCTGTTGCTCGACGAGTTGGCTCGATTGAGCAGTGAAGGTCGGATTGGTTTCAGGCTCCACGTGGCGGGCGACGGGCCGCTCGGCGAATCGTTGCATCAACAAGCTGAGCGACTTGAAATCGGCCGGCACATCGTTTGGCACTGCTGGGTCGAAAAACCTGCGCTCATCACCCTGTATCAGAACGTTGACTGCTTCGTGAACCCCTCCTTGTACGAGGGATTGCCAAACACCGTGCTGGAGGCCATGGCTTGTGGGCTACCCGTGATCGCGAGCCGGGTGCCAGGCCATGATGCGTTGGTACTCGAGGGTGAAACTGGGTTCCTTTTTGCCCTCGAAGAGCCGATGCAACTGGGTCGTGCGCTTGGAAAGATCCTGCGAGACCGTGCCGCGGCTCGGCGATTGGGGGCCAAGGGTCGCGTGCGGGTCCATGAGATGTTTTCGTGGGACGCGGTGACGACACAATATCTCGATTTGCTCGAACGGGGACGCCACGGGCCCGAACTGCACCTGTCCCTTTGAGCAGGGCTGCCTCATACAGACCGAGCGATACGGGTCAGTGGAGGTAGCCTAGGCTCTTCAACTGTTTCTCGAGCTCGAGTCGTTCTTTTTCTTGCGAATCGCGGAACGTGAGATTTGGACTTGTGCCTACCGAAGGCAGTTCGATGGTTGAAAGCCGGGTGTATTGCTCGAGGAGCGAATCAAAAACGTCTTTGTTTTGGGATTCGATGTTGTGTTGTTCCCCCGGGTCCTTGAGGAGGTCGAATAGCTCACGGATCAGGTCGCCTCTTCGGTAGTCATAATCGGGACTGAGCTGACTGTCCTCAATCCGGTAGCCCGTAATGGCTTTGAAACGGTCGGAAAGAATGGCCCGGCTTTCGAAACTCACTCGATCCCCGTTGTGACGGCGGGTGATTGATGTGTAGGCAAGAACTGGTCGAACCTCCGTCTCCATCTCAGGTTCCTTGTTCTTCATAATAGGGATCAGGCTTCTCCCATCAAATCCTCGAGGTTCTGCCTGAGTGAAAAAGTGCATCAGCGTAGGAAACACATCGATCAGCCGCACCCTGTTGGGAAACCGGGAGCCGTGGTGTCGAGAAAGTTCGCTGCGTTCCGGAAACTTGATGATCAGCGGAACCCGCAGGACTTCGTCGTACAATTGGACGGAATGCTGGGTGCCACCGTGTTCGAGGAACTCTTCGCCGTGGTCGGCCGTCACCACAATGAGAGCGTTTCCCCATGAACCGTTTTTCTGGAGATCGCGTTTCAGTTCCCCGAAGCCCCTATCCCAGTCGAACCCCTCAGCGAGGTAGTACTCGCGCAGCCGGGCGCCCTGCTCAAGAGTCAAAGGCTTCCAGTACCAGTCGTTCTCGCGTGGATCTGGCTTCGAGTGGCGAGTCAGGCCAAGGTGGCTGAGAGCCTCGTTCGATGGTCGGTAGGGTGCATGGAGACCCGCCACATGGTTGTAGACGAAGGCCTTTTCGTTCGGAGGATATGTCGTTGGCAGCCTCCTCTCCTGATACTGAAATCCCTGGATGAGACCATCACCTTCTCGGACATGGGAGGTAAACAGGTTGGTGTACGTGTGGAATTTCAATCCTGACAGGTATTCTGCAATCGTAAGAAATCGAAAATCCAACCCGCGACACAACTCGATTCCTTCCGGAAAAATGTTGAGGACGCAGTGTTTCACCCCGAGCCGGGAAGGCCAGAGGCCGGTGAAAAGGGAGGAGACGGAGATCTTGGTGAACGGTGCCTGAGAATAGGCATTGTCGAAATAGACGCCCTCTCGAGCGAATTGATTGAGATTCGGTGTAACTGGTTTGCCATTATGGTGATAGCCTATTAGGTCGTGGCGCAGAGAATCAATTACGAAGAAATAGATCAAGTCTGGGTGATCATCGGGAACTTTTTCCTGTTCCCGACATGCCACTCCGAACGCCAGCACGGTAACCAAGACAATTGCAGTTTGTTTGATCTTCATCAGGTCTTAAACCTCGGGAGCGACGCCACAATTGGTGGGCATCTACACGAAACCTCGAAGAGACCAGCCGAAACGTCCTCCCCTCAGGAACGCCTCGCCAGAATATCACCGTTCTCTATTTGAGGTAGCCAAGCGCCTTCAGCCCCGAAACCGTCTCTTCCGGTAGAACCGCGGTCTCCGCCGGTGGGAAATCAACTCTCCAAATGTACACCCCACGCCGACTCCCAAATTCGGTGGGAAGGCTGTCGCGCATGAACAGGCCAACGCTTGCCTCGTCGGCGGGTCCGAGCTGGAATCGCTTCGTAGTAGGGCTGATTCCTTTTTCGCCCAAAGATACCAAGCCCCTCTCCGGCAGCTCGCCATCGATTCGCAGGTCGAAACCGATCGGCGCGTCCGGATCGCCTGGACGGAAATGGACATGTAGAGCTTCACCGCGGAGGGTGGCTCTGATTTCGAGACGATTGCCTCCGCCTACCACCTGAACGGGCACTGTCGACGGGCCCGTATCGCCGCCGCTCGGGCAGCGGCCTGCAAACCAATCCGTCGAACGCAACCGTTTCATGGACGGCACGCAATGGTAATCGACGGCGCCATAAACCGCCGACTGCATATCGACTCTGGTAGTAAACTCGGTCACCTTGTCTCCCGGGTCGAAGAACAGATGCCAGCCGGCGGTCTGGGAAAGCACAGACCGCTGGGTTTCAACACGGAGTCGGTACGCAAGTTCGGGATGGTCTGCGATAACGTTTTCCCGTTCTGAAGGATCACTGTGGAGGTCAAACAGTCGGCATCTCTGTCTGCCTTGGTCAGATTTCGGACCTTCGTAAATAAACTTGAACCGATCCTCGAATCTGATTGTGACCAGGTTTGGTCCATGGAAGGAGACCACCGACGCGTGTGGCGGATCGGTCGACTCGCCGCACGCCAGCGCGAGAAGGCTCTGGCCATCAAGCTGTTGAGAGCGACCGATGCCGCAGAAATCCAAGACAGTCGGGAAGAGATCCACAAGCTCAACCTGGGTGTCGACGGTGAGCGGCGCAATTCCCGGCCCGGCTATGGTGAGCGGAACGCGAATGGTCTCTTCAAATAGCTCTTTCCCGTGGCCGGGCCGACCATGATCCCACAGGGCGTGCGCGTGATCAGCCGTGACGATCAACAAGGTATTGTCGAGGGCACCGATTCTGGTGAGTTGTTGCAAGAGTGTGCCCAGGTGGTGATCGGCATGGCTGACCAGACCGGCGTAGCGCTCGAGATAGAAATCGCAACCGATTTCGTTTCCGATGAGGTAGCGGCGGTTTTCCCCCTCGCTCGGTACCACGCCGATCCACTGCTTGAACGCACCACTGTACATCACGTCACATGGCGCAGGCGGAAGATAGGGCTCGTGCGCGCCAAGAGTGTGCACGAATGCAAAAAACGGTTTGTCTTTGGGGCACTCATCCTCGAACCACTGGGCGAGCTCGCGGAAGGTCTCGTCGCTACGGACCAGAGGCGAATCGCTGTAGCTCCCTTCGTAGAACTGAAAGCCTTGAGAGAATCCTGACAGCCTGTGGTACTGACCACGATCCGAGGGTGGGAAACAGGCAGTCGTGTAACCTTCCCTGCGCAGGACCTCGGCGAGTGTGTCAAAACTCTCGGAGAGCGAATGGACCAGCGGTCTCCCGGCATCATCGCGAAGACCGAATTCCTTTGCCGAACCATACCAATCCGCATGTCGCATGGCACGTAGACCGGTGAGAATGCTTGCCACCGAGGGACGTGTCCAGCTGGAAGGAGCAATGGCAGCGGAGAAGCGAGCCCCACTAGAGGCCAGATGGTCTAGGTTTGGGGTGAAATAGATTGCTCCACTCCAGAGGCCCGAATAGGAACCGACAAAATCTGCCCGCACCGCGTCGAGGATAATAATGATGACATTGGGTCGAGTTCTCAGTTGATCATCCGGCCCCGTCGCATCATGCCGAGGGTTACGCTGCTCGATGCCCGCTCGAGTCGCCCACCACGCCGTTGCAACCGATAAGCTGACAATGACCAACGCCAATACGGAAAGCAGGACGAGCTGACGATCGGGCCGCTCGCTTTTAGATCGACCCCTCAGGTCAGACTCCCTTAACGGCTGCGGTGTGCCATAATGTGCAAGCCTCCTCGGGTATTATTGCACAGTCCGACACACGGTTTCACGTGCCGAGAACAATGTTAACAGGGTCTGCGATACCGTGTTGAAATCAGTCGGCCGCAACCTGTTTCAGACCCTCTCTCTGACCGGGACTCGAGATTGCTGGGCGCGGATGGCCAAGGCTTTCGGATCTGTGAAGCAACGGGATGATCGGATAAAACAGATCGCCGAGGTATGAAGGGGGACCCATGTGTGGAATCTGTGGCGTTGTGAGCGAGGAGGGACTGCCAAGAGAGTCCGCACATTGGGTTCGCAACATGTGCGATGCGATTGCCCATCGGGGACCCGATGACGAAGGTGTCTTGGCGGATCCAAAGGCTGTGCTCGGTGCGCGTCGTCTAAGTATCATCGACCTCAAAGGGGGCAACCAGCCGATCACCAACGAAAATGGAACTGTCTGGGTCGTCTTCAATGGAGAGATCTACAATCATCGCGAGCTCAGATCCGACCTCGAGAGCCGGGGACATCGCTTCGCCACAAGGTCGGACACTGAGGTCATCGCCCATGCCTACGAAGAATACGGCACCGATTGCCCCAAACGCTTGGCGGGGATGTTCGCCTTCGCGATCTGGGATCAGAAGCGATGCAGCCTGTTCGCCGCCCGGGATCGATTGGGTCAGAAGCCGTTTTATTACGCCGAATGCGCTGGAAAACTGTGCTTCGGATCGGAATTGAAGGCACTGCTACAGCTGCCGGGATTACCAACCGAATTGGACGAGGTTGCGCTATACCACTACCTTTCTTTGCAATATGTCCCGGACCCCTGGAGCATCTACCAGGGTATTCGCAAGTTGCCGGCGGCCCATTGGCTTTGCTACGAGAACGGACAGCTGAAGATACAGCGCTACTGGGAGCTTGATTTTGAGCCCAAGCTCGTGCTCGACTCGCGAGAAGCAGCCGACAAGCTCAGGGGGTTGCTGACGCAAGCGGTTCGACGGCGTTTGATGAGTGAAGTGCCGCTTGGTGCGTTTCTCAGCGGCGGTATCGACTCGTCAATCGTCGTTGGCCTGATGGCTCAACACTCAGCGACGGCGGTCAAGACATTTTCGATAGGTTTCACCTTCGAGTCCCTGAACGAACTACCCTATGCGCGAACCGTCGCGGAACGTTGGGGTACGGACCACCACGAGATCATAATCACTCCGGATCGTTTCGATGATGTTTTCCCAAAGTTGGTGGAGGCGTTTGACGAGCCTTTCGCCGATTCAAGCGCTTTTCAACCATACTACCTGGCCCGGGAAACCCGGCGCTACGTGACGGTGGCATTGAACGGCGATGGCGGGGACGAGAGTTTTGCAGGCTACCCGCGGTATTGGCTCGATCGACTCGTTCGGCCGTATGCGCGTTTGCCGACTACCGTGACTCAGCGTCTGGTTCCAGCCCTCGTCGACTGGTTGCCCGAACCGCGGCAGGTATCCATTGAGGCCAATTGGGTGCTAGGACTCAAGCGCTTGGCCCAGGTAACGCGGACCTCGTCCAAAGCGAGCATCATTCGTTGGGGTTCTTTTTTCGACGAAACCCTCAAGGCTCAAATACTTGCTCCAGCAGTCCTTGAGCGTCTGATCGGCATCGACACCTGTGAGCTTCTGGCAGAGGATTTCGACAACGCGAGTGCCTCCTCCGTACTGGATCGGACACTCGCTGTGGACACCCGCAATTACCTGTGCGGCGATATCCTCGTCAAGACCGATCGAATGACAATGGCTCACTCGTTGGAGGGTCGATCTCCCTTTCTCGATCATGAACTACAGGAGTTTATTGCCCGTCTTCCTGCGGCCTTCAAGCTTCAAGGACGCCTAGGCAAGGTCCTCCTGCGAAAAGCACTCTCGGGAATCGTACCGCCGAAAATAATGAAACGCCCTAAACGCGGTTTCGGGGCGCCTGTTGAATCTTGGCTAAGGGATGAGATCCAACCGGCTGCGCAAGACCTCGTGCTCAGTTCCAGCGCGAGGATCGGCGATTACTTTTCGCGGAAGGCCTTAAAAAAAATGTTCGATGAACACACATCCGGGCGGAGTGATCATGGTCGTCGGATTTGGGCCCTGTTGATGCTCGAGGGATGGATGCGGCAACGACGTTCCTGAACCCGTCCTCCGAGACTCTTCGAATCTTGGTTCAAGGGCGCGAATGACGGTGAAGAGCTCCGTCATCCGCCACCCGAATATGTAATGGACCGAGCACCGTCACGCGGTCGGCCTGTTCTCGTTGTGAGAAATGCTACTTGCTCGAAACTTCTAATTCCGCAAGCCGGGCTTCGAGCGTCTTGATCACGGCGTTGACCTGTTCGATGTATATGTGTGCCTTCTCCAACTCCTCCAACATGGCCTGACTGCGAAGACCAATGTTGATTTCGTGTGTGCCAAAACCGTCGGGAGTGGCAGCGCCAACGGCGGGCAGGTGCTTATTTTTGTGCATATACTCGGCGTGTTCCTCAATAGACTCGAGCGAGAAACTCGGGTCGAAAACGAAGTCGGGAGTGATCGTGCCGCTGACTACGAGGTTGCCAACTATGTTGACTTCGTTGGCAACTGGTGTCACGCGGTCGGAATCGACTCCGATCATGAGAAGGTTTGCGTTGGCCCCAGGGCCGACCCTCACCGGAATCCTGCTCCCAGTGTGATCCCTGATCTGCAGCTGACCGTTGGCGTGGGTCCTGATAATCCAGCTTTGGCT
>SDBT01009901.1_pt1 | contig 15429 bp, 9 predicted proteins | sample 2277101 | NCBI WGS metagenome assembly SDBT01 (sample SAMN10404973, study PRJNA504765) | marine sediment metagenome | isolation source: marine sediment core GS10_PC15, 103 cmbsf | place: Arctic Ocean: Southern Knipovich Ridge | collected 2010 | reverse complement strand
CTTTGGCCTGGGTGCGAGCATCTGATGGAGCTATGTGAAAGACGGGCTGTAGCGACCAAGACTAGAGAGCGGGGCTGAGAACGAGATAGGAACGAGGAGTGGACATCGGACGCGCTCTATCTGTCAGATAGAACTACAAATAGCTTGATCGATGTCATGGGTTCTAGTTTTCTGCTAGAATTTCTCTCGGTGATCTGTCCCCGCTCAAGAACAAAAGGGTGAGTGAAGCGCACTCTCATTCTGGGAGCAACTATAAAATGTTCCCCTCTGTTCGGAAGGACATCGTTGAAGTCTACCAAAAGAACATTGACATAGAGTACAAGTCTCCTGTTCGGTTGGGACAGAGGAAGCAGCTAGAGCTGGACCAGAAGAGGAGGGAGGAGAGAGAACTTGAGACTTATAACCCGTGTCCTGTCCCGGTCCCAGAAATGGCGCCTCTTCAGGCTGGTTTGCGGTTCGAAGAGATCAAGCTCACATTGCGCAAGTACTTCTTCGACGAGAGGAGGATGCGTGCCGTGCACTGTGCGCTCGCCGTTGTGCTAAGAGACGGCCCCGGTACTAATGCAGTGCCTGCGCGCGTTCGCTCGTGGTTTGAGGATCCCAGACCGATAGGTGCACCTTCCGTCTCTGGGGTGGCGCTGCTAACTAAACTCAGAGACAACCGCGCCACCTCTTCCCCTGCCGAGCTTGTGGTGAAGGCACCAAGAGACCCCAACGAGAGTCTGGTACACGAGGCTGTTGTCGGCCTCAGGCTTAATTCGCTCCGTGCGAAGGTTCCCAACTTTGCTTATGTATTCAACGTCTTCAACTGCTCTCCACCGTACACATCCGAGGGAAAGGACAAGAAGCAAAAGGTCGGAAGCTGGTGTCTCCGGGACAGCCCGACTGGGGTGTCTTACATCATCTACGAGGGCATCTTCCCCTCGGTCTCGCTTAAGAAGCACGTAGAGACCTGCTCGTTCTTGTCATTCCTTGGTATATACCTGCAGATTGCGGATGCACTCGAGCTTGCGCAGCGTGAGGTAGGCTTCGAACATGGCGACCTTCACGACGAAAACGTACAGGTCCGGGACATGGCGTCTCCCATATCCCTGTTCTATGACACTTCGGTCGGCGCACGGTACATCGAGACAAGCGAGATCGCCACCATGATCGACTTCGGCCTTTCGCGTGTCCTGCTCTCTGACGGCACTTCCGCGGGTGTTTACGGCTATGAGAAGTACGGGAGGTTCCCTGACAAGCCCCTTCCTCTTTTTGACTCCTACAAGGTTCTCCTCATGAGCATGCGAACCATGCTCCAGGCAGGGAACAAGGCCTGCTTTGCCGGTGCAGCAAGAATTCTGCGCTTCTTCAACTCTGTTGACCGGCCTGAAGTAATTGTCAAAGAGCAGAGTTCGAGCTACTACAGTCTGCCAAACGATCCCGTGTTTGGTGGATACCAGATTCGCGACCTCCTTCAGTTCATCGAGTCTGATCCTGGCATACCCAGAGTTGCAACAACAGTCCGGACTGCGGCACCTCTCTACTCCTGCGAAGCAAAGCCGGGAGAGGGACCAGGCTGCATGACAGACGAGCAGGCTTTGGCATCCATCGGCCTAAGCGAGATAGGGCGCCCCTTAACCCTTCTGGATCTATATACCGCTTATGTTGACACCACTGACGCATGGGCGAAGACGGAGATAGCAAAGAAGGGAAGGCCGACCTACATTACGTCAATCAAGCCAGCGATTTTCAACCTGGAGTCTGGGGTGGCCAGGTTCGTGAGTGAGTGTGAGAGACTGCTTTCTACATTTCCCAGTACGTCAGATGCCTCGAATGGCGCCTTCCCGAGCTTGGAACAAGTGGATCAGCTTGTGATGTGCGAGGCCACGGCCGCTGACCAGGATTTCACCGCGGAGGTGATATCAGTGCTCGGGCGCGTCTATTTAGACGATGCGATAGTTGCCAGAGCGTATGCTGTCCGTGAGAAGATAGACAAGATCAGGACCGGGCGCATAGACCCATCCATCCAAGTCATGAGCGATCTTTCGGATCTTTCCGAGACCCCCAATGAGTTGCGTGGTGTGTACTCGAATGCCAAGCGGGCGTTGCTGTAGGTTGGTGATGAAGAAAGTGTAAACAGTTACACTTAGATGCGGCATTCGCTCTCTGCCCGAATTGTCTCAGATCAGCTTTGCTAAGCTTCATCTTACCGCATTCGTCTTCTCTTCGAATTGTCTCAGATCAGCTTTGCTAAGCTTCATCTTACCGCATTCGTCTTTTGCTCGGATTGTCTCAGATCAGCTTAGCTAAGCTCCAGATTAACGCATTCGTCTTCTGTTCGAATTGTCTCAGATCAGCTTAGCTAAGCTCCAGATTAACGCATCTGTCTTCTGCGCAAAAAAAGTAATAAGAAACCCCAGCTCACCACATTGACCACTTGCAGCTAAGAAATTCCAAGTGACCACACCGACTACTTGCAACAGGAAAAAATCGAGCTTGAGTTCGAGAACTACTGACAGGAAAATGTTAAGCTTGAGTTCGAGAACTGACTGACAGGAAAATGTTAAGCTTGAGTTCGAGAACTGACTGACAGGAAAATGTTAAGCTTGAGTTCGAGAACTGACTGACAGGAAAATGTTAAGCTTGAGTTCGAGAACTGACTAACAAATTCCAAGTCACCACACCGACTACTTGCGACTAACAAATTCCAAGTCACCACATCGACTACTCGCAACTAAGAAATTCCAAGTCACCACACCGACTACTTGCTGCCAAGAAATTCCAAGCCACTACGTCGACTACTCGCAACTAAGAAATTCCAAGCCACTACGTCGACTACTCGCAACTAAGAAATTCCAAGCCACTACGTCGACTACTCGCAACTAAGAAATTCCAAGCCACTACGTCGACTACTTGCTGCCAAGAAATTCCAAGTCACCTCATCGACTACTTGAAGAACGAGAGCGACCGAAAAGTGACCGCATGTGCATGAACCACGAGAAAATGTCTTCTATCGACCTCATATGCACTGATAACTGGTGGCTAATCTACGACTTCCTCCTACGTCCCGCAGATAGGTCAGCACTTCTTCGGGTATGTCTGCACCTCAACGAAATCTTCTCTGGGCATTCCCCCTATGACTGGGGCTTATTTAGACCCACATGGCTGCAAAGAAAGGCCTTCTCTGCGATCAGTGAGTGTTCTAGATTATACCTACGACACCAGAGCGACGATGGAACGGATGCAGCCGCATTGTGGGAAGCGAAAAGCATTATGCAGTTGGACACAAAGTCACCCACCGGCTTCCTTGTGATAGTAGCGAGACCGAATCTCCACCAGAAATGGCTTCACTGGCTTTCCGTTATCTTTCCGGAGCGCTCAAAGGTTAGAAGTGAGACCGAACCACTTGCAATGACCTATAATACGCTGATTACGTATTCTGACAGCGGAATAGCCGAGGGAGTCGACATTTTCATCTTCTCTTACCCATGGATGTTGCACACTCTGCTAACGAGGAACTTCCTCGTTAGCAGAAAGAACAATATGCTGATTGTGGATCACGCCAGCAAATATACATACGCTGATATCTCGCGCGCGCACTCAAGTCTGAATGATGACTACGCAAAGGTTCTTTTCATGGGGATTGATCCGCCAAGCGCAGTCATTCGCTCTGGTAAAGTCCTATATGGTCACAGGAGCTTCCACCGTGGGCAGCAAATAGGGAAACAAAACACAAAGATAGTCATGGATTATGCCCAGCTCAATTTCTCTAGTATTGTAGCGCATCTTCCTGATGTAAGGACTAAGATACTCGTTTATAGACGACAGCGAGACCCCTTTTCCGCCGTGGACTACAAGGATAATCTTATCAAGCTGCGGAATGCAGTAAGTGAGTATAAAAGCGTACTCTACGTCGGTCAGGATATCTTCTTTGCTAAAGACAGAAATTGCCATGTTAGAGTATCTACATCGGACACACGGGAACTCGGACTCCATGTGTCCGATGCGTCCGATATGTTTGAATCCCTTGGCTACGAGCTCTACTTCTGGCGTGAAGAGTACGAAGAAGCTCAGGGGGTGAAGAAAGTATTCATTCTTGGCAAGGATACATCTTTCCCACTTTTCTCTCGGTTCGACTGTGTTATCTTTGCTGGAGGGTCGTCCGCTTGCGCTTCGAGAATACTGCGAGAGGTGGTGAGTCTTTCTGGTCAAATTAGGGAGGTGCAGGTAATATATCTGCGCTCGGAGATAACAATGGCATCAAGACTAGGCGCATTGTCTATGGAAGCGTCTTTCTCATTCCAGGAGCTCACTGGGGTCCACCCGAAACTCTCATGTGTTGTGCGGAAAACACATCTTCCCTCCGAGGAGGAGCTCCTTTCGCTTGCCGACGAAGAGGTCATCCTCTACTATGCCGAGTACGACGTGAAGGAAAAGGTGCTCCAGTGGGCTACGGAGAGGACAGGGATACCACCTTCTACACTCTTTGAAGCATGTAAACGGCGTAGAAGACAACGTAGGAGTGGTAGGAGTGCCCCTCCTACACTTCAGGCTCGTTTGGCATGGACTTTCTGAACTTAGGATGTATGGGTGCCTGTGATCCTTATGGGAGTAACAGAGTGTAAAAGTTACACTTTAATGCAGTAATAGGAAGCAATGAAGCTGTCGGGTTTCTTTTAGCTTGGTTGACATATCACCCATTAGGCCGATGTCATCAGCCTTATCGCGTACCTACGCAGTAGTAGCCTCATCTTATGGTGTGGCTACTACGCAGGCTGTGCACCCGAAGGGAGAGTGCGCAACACTGCGCAGCTATGCAATAACGCGTTCGACTTCTGCTCGGATTCCTAATCCAACAATTCCAAGTGACCACTTCAGCTACTTGCGACTTACAAATTCCAAGTAACCACATCGACTACTTGTGACTTACAAATTCCAGCTCACTGCATCGACTACTTGCGACTAATAATTCCGGGTCACTGTATCAAGTACTTACAACTTAGAAATTCCAGCTCACTGCATCAACTACCTGCAACCAACAAATTCCGAATCACCATATCAAGTACTTACGACTTAGAAATTCCAGCTCACTACATCGACTACCTGCAACCAACAAATCCCGAGCCACTAGATCAAGTACTTGTGTTCTGCTCTTCGGGTAACTAGCTTGCGTGATAGACCTATATAATCAGAGGGAGTGCCTGGTGGGAAGGACTGTATGGGATGACTTCCACTGCTCAAAAGAATGAGCAGAAACGATCAATGCTGCCAAGGATATCAAAAACAGATGAAAAGAGAACGAAGCGATCCTTCTGACAAGAACCCGTCATCGGCCAAGAAGAGACGCTCAGGACCACACAGCCCCTCTAAAGAACTGCGTGCGTTGCTGTTGTCGACTTATCCCCGGGGGCCGTCAGCATCCTCGTTGCTGAGAATCCCCACACCCTACACCGGGGATAAGTCAACAAGGAACGCTATGGGCCCCCCTGCTTCGGCACCAGCCCACAGAAATAACCCATCAACAAGTTTCAGTATCCACCCAGGGCCTTTACCACCATCGAAGAAAGCCAGCCTTCTTGCTTCAAGGTCATCAAAGAACCTCCTGGGCCCTACTGCACAACCATCAGTGAGGCTCAGTCTCCTTTCGCCAGTGTCATCAAAGAACCTCCTGGGCCCTCCTGCTGCGCATCCATCAACAAGACTCAGTCTCCTCGCACAGATCCATGCGAAGAAATCCGCATTCTTACCCTTTACCTCTGTGACAGGACCCACAGTCTTACCTAGTACCTCTGTGACAGGACCCACAGTCTTACCCTTTACCTCTGCGCCAGGAGCTGCATTCTCACCCAGTACCTCTGTGACAGGACCCACAGTCTTACCCTTTACCTCTGCGCCAGGAGCTGCATTCTCACCCAGTACCTCTGTGACAGGACGCGCGCTCTCACCCAGTACCTCTGTGACAGGACCCACAGTCTTACCCTTTACCTCTGCGCCAGGAGCTGCATTCTTGCCTAGTACCTCTGTGACAGGACCCACAGTCTTACCCTTTACCTCTGTGACAGGAACTGCATCTTTCCCTAGTACCTCTGCCGTAGGATACGCGCTCTCACCCAGTGGGCCCTCAGTCTCGCCCAGTACCTCTGCGACAGGACCAAAAGTCCCACCCGGTGTGTCCGCGAGAGGATTCACGGTCCCGCCCAGTGCCAACAAGAAAGAAAGAAAGAAACGCGAAAGCACGGTGAAGCCAAAGAGGCAGTCGGTTCTCAGCTTCTCAGAGTCCTCACTTGTCGGGTGCCGTATCCCCTCTGAGCCCGCATCTAAAGAAACTGATGAGTACAGGTGCAAGGTGGACGCCTGTTCGTACTCAACCAACAAGAAGCCCAGGCTTGTCGCTCATTACGACGAGAAGCACAAGATTGAGTTTCTGTTCAAGTGTAATGTCAGAGGCTGCAGCTACACCTCGAAGAAGAAGAGCAGCATTGAAGAACACCGGGCTGCCAAACACCACCTTAACGTAACATGGTACAAGTGCGATGCTGTCGGGTGCGCCTACAAGGCAAAGCGAAAGCGCTCGATAAAGACTCATAAGCAAATCTATCACGATGTGGGTGATAACCAGTGCGACTTTTGCGCTAATCTGAGGAATTCATGTATCCCCTTCCCCGATGAGGTAGATCCCCAGCAGATACACGAGATCTGCCAAATCTGCTTCAAGAAGGCGACGGGCAAGAGCTCTCGTGTCGAGCTGACATGGTCCAACTACACCGACCGTGTCCTGGGGTTCAGTGGGCTCCTCTCCTCAGACCTGGCACTCAGCAAGGTTGGTGGGTGCCAGCTTTACCGCCCGGACAAGCTATATGTTGACAAACATTACGTCGAGATAGACGAATGCGACGAGCACCAGCATAAGAACGGCGAATACTTGTGCGAAGATAGGAGAATCAGCGAGATGATCTTAGAGCAGGGAATTCTGGGGAAGAAGGTGCTCATCATCCGCTGGAACCCTCATACATTCAAGAGGAACGGGGTGAGGCAGCAGGTGAGCGAGAAAGAACGCATGAGAGTCTTTTGCGCACTGAAGCTGCACCTCAGGAAGATCCACGAAGACATTCCTGAGAAGCTCCACATCTACTACATGTACTACGACAAGAACAACCCAACAGTAACGAAGGCATTTCCGCACAGCTTCATCTACAGCGAGGCTGACTTTCCAGTGGTTCTTCCTTCCCCTCCTGGGTTGCCGGGTCACCAATCACCAGTCTGACTTATGGGTCAGCACCTACTCTTTGTGGCGTCCACAAAGTCACTATAGGTTGTTTAGTTGGTCTGGGGTAGACCTGTCTGGAATCAATGCGTCATATCATAAAGTGCGGGCTCTGATGAGCGCGGTGCACTTAGGACTTCTGCGGGACCGATAGGTGTTAGTTCCCACTCAGGACCCAGCCCAGCTTCTCTGATCAAGGAATTTCCACCGCTCTCTGAGAAACTGGCTGCACCTAGAAGCGGTTCGCCGATGTAGTACTCACCAGGAGGTCTGATGTGAATATAGTGTGGATTCTTCTTGTGTTTGATTGTATATTTGCTTGACATCTTTCTAACTGGAAGCTGACATAGTGTCTTTTCGTTCACCAAGACAGATCACTTGGGGCGTTTTATTCTGTCATATTGACAGAATGTTGTTAACAATTGGCTGTGACGTTAAACAGAGGGGTGCTAAGCCTGTATGATGGTTGTTTTGACTATCAGAAGCCCCTTCCGGATATCCTTTGATGACACTTGGTTGCATCCTTCCAGTCTGTTACCATAGACTTCAATAACCAATCCACCGCCCATGATAATGTCGTACCCACTTGAATCTGGTGACTGGGACACTTTATTGATATATACCATCATTTCGTCGATGCTAGCGAAAGTATGCTCTTCGTTTAACCACAGCGACGGGTAGAGTTCTTTGACAATTTCGATTTCATCCTCTCGTTTGAGTTCGATGGTTCGGGTACTGACTCGAAATACGCCAGAATACTTTACGACGACTTCTATGGTTGGCCATATGTTGTGGTTATCTACTTCTACTGAATCCCCATCATCATAATCATCCTGTGGATGATCAGGGTACTCATGCCGCCAATGTTTGTGCCATATCCTCATCACTGGATGCCGCTCGACCATCTTCGATGGGACACCCAAGCCATCAACTAGAGCGCGCACGTCGTTTCCGCTTTCTTCAATTGTGTTGATTGCTGCATCTCTGAGTGAAAGCATGTTTTCACCCTGTTAGCTGAGTAACCATTTTCTAACCAAGGATTTGCGGGACTGAGGGTGAGATCGAAAATGACAAGCACCTGTTGAAGACGTTGACACAACTGGGACCAAATCGCCGTCTTGACACTTCATGAGAGCGACTTCACCACACATTACACTATACCGTGCAAGCTCTGGGTGACTGCCCGAGTGATGGAAATACACCCTTCGGAACTCTTTTATTGGTCTAATGACTACTAGTTCTAATGAGGCCTTAGTGGGCACCGGTTAGTCGCTGTGACTAAGCAACCGTCTTCTTGTGATGTTGCATGCATAATGTGCTCTTTCTTCTTCTCTGTTTCCACCTGAGCTGCACTCAACCAAAGACCACACAAACAGACTGGAGACTGACTGAGGCTTGCTGTAGAGGACACGGCTGCATAAAAGGACCCTCTAACCAAGGTCTGAAAGTTAGCCATCACTAGAAAACAATGAGCAGCACAGAAGAACCCAACACGCAGCTGAGTGAACTAAAGGAAGAGAACTTGACATCGAGATCAAGGAGAAGCGAACTATCTCTACTGGAGACGGGAAAGCTGATACCAGGTATCGAACAACCAAAACGGACCTTTTGTTCCTCACCGAAAGAAGAAACATCGTTCAGTCGAAGGTAAGGTACAGGGAAGACAATAACGTAGAAACCGCCACAGTCTACAAACCATCTGCGAAGGGCGTGCGTGACGTGCTAAAGAAGTTCGAAGAGGAAAGAGAGGACATACGACTGGAAATCACGGAGATAAGGGGTCTGATCGCGTAGGACATGGTTAAAGGTCAATAATGTGTCTCTCTTGGCAGAGATGGTCTGGAAACAGCTGGAGGGGGTGGGCGATCACAGCCCAAGCCTAGGTGAAAGGGGTTTTCCTGGGATACTCGTCGACCAAGCCTGATAGGTGCGACTGCCTCCCATAGAACCGAAGAGTAAGAGCCGCACTCTTCTCGTGGAAGTGAAAGAGATGAGTACGACTCATCTCAGCCGGAAGCGCGACTACCAAAAGGGCACTAACTCTCGTAGACGTGGAGGAATCGAGTCAATTATGACTCTGCAAAGCGCACGCTTGTGGAAGTGAAGGAGATGAGTCGTACTCGTCTCAGCCAGAAGCGCAAACGCCGCTGTCGGGATTGATGTCAGAAGTCGCACTTGGGCCCACCGAAAGCATACTTATCTCGGCCGAAGGCGCGCAGCCTCACCTTGGGTACTTATATCTCTCGGATGCGCGAATCTGTCTTTTTGCTACCAGTCGTGCGGACCTTTGCTCAACGATTCCGGGGTCACTTTCACGCAGTACTCGAAGTCGATGAGCCTGAGCTCCCCGTCCTTGGTGACCACGTTCCCGGGGTGCATGTCGGTCTGCACGAAGCCGGCGCCGACGAGTTCGAGGTACAGCTCCCAGACTCTTTCCCTGGTTTCTGGTGGGGTGTGCAGGAAGGGACAGAGCACCTTCGACTGCAGCGACTCACACACCCCGATCAAGTCGCGGTTCCATTCTCCGAAGACCGCCTCCAGGTCCCGACCAAAGTTATCGATCGCCAGATAGTAGACGCTCTGCGTAACTATTGGAACGCCGTCCTTGACCAGAGAGAAGGAGATGTGCCCACTTTCGAGCAGTGTCGGCGAGATGGTGCGTCCCGAAGCCTCACAGGCCTCATACACCAAGACCTCGGTCACCCAGCCGAAAATGTCGGCCTCCCAGAAGGTCTTGCAGAAGGAGGCCGGGCCAAGCCTCTTCTCGACCTCCTCCTTGGCAGTTCTTGCAATGAGGAGGGTGAACTCGACTCTCCCGTCGCTGGTTCTGTAACAGGGGGCCTTGCAAAGGAAGACCCCAGTCGGATCGAGAGGGCCCTCGTGCCCCAACACGAGGTCGCAGCATAGGCACGTTCCTTGTGTGTGAGCGAGTACCTCGTCGAAATAGAGCTTCGGGTACGTCGAAAACATGGGCAGTATGCCGGCGAGCTCGAGGAGAACTTTCGGTAGGCGCTCGGTGAAAAAAAGCATCTCTCTGTGGTGTACATCCCAGGGAAGCAATTCGCCCATCCTGACCATTATTGTCTCAATTAGATCTCTCAGTGTGCACAGAGGCGAACCAGAACTCCATTTTGCGCACCCACTCGAGTCAGTCACATGTTTGGCGAGGCTGGTTGGGCTGAAGTGGCGCAGAGTGCGAATGGCATCCATCCACAAGAGATAAGGCATCATCTCCCGCCTGTATCGCCCACTCAAAGGGAGAAACGTGGGGTCCTCCTTGGCAAACTCCTCGAGCTTCCCGGGTATGATCGCCAAGAACAGACCGAACCAGTCCTCTTTCTGGAGTCTGGCCTCACAGACAGCGAACACTTCGGCTTTCTGTGCTATTATTCTTCCGACAAGCGCCTTTATGTGCCTTCCCCTATGCTTCCTCATCTTCTCGACGAGGAAGAGCGTCCTGGTGATGTCGGCGATGATGCCGGGGTTTGAGGCCGAAGGAGACGCCCGTGTAGCCTGCATTTTAGCCGGGCGGATGAGCGGGAAGCACTTTCCGTCGAGTCCCGATCATGTCACTTGCGGTGACATTTGTGTGTTATCTTGCGCCAAGAAGGTGAATGCCGGCTACTGGGCGTCCGAACGAAGAAATGGCTGGAATTCACCAACTCTCTCTGGAGTCTGAGTGATTCAGGCGTCAGGCGGAGGCAGGCCTCGAAGTCTATAAGCTTGAGAATCCCGTCTTTGGAGACTACGTTCCCTTGGTGCAGATCGAGCTGGATGAAGCCGACGTCAAGCAGCTCGAGGTAGAGCCCCCAGACTCTCTCGTATCTCCGGAAAAGCCTCGGGAAAATCACGGAGAACGTTTACCTTCAGCTCTTCGCTCACACCCGGAATAGCTCCCCTGGTCTTGCCAATGACTTCACATAGGTCGAAGTCGCATCTGTCCATCGCGAGATAGTATACCACTTCGGTGGTGAGCACAGCGCCGTCCTTCATCAGGGAGAAGGAAAGCGAGCCACCTTCGAGGAGCTCCGGGGCGAGTTCGCCCCCTGCAGCTTTGCACGCCTCGTAGACATCCATCTCGGTTGACCAGCAGTCGACGTCGCATCCCAAGTACGCCTTGCAGAAGCAGGAGGGCCCAAACCTCCTCTCGACCTCATCCTTCGTCACGGCCATCATAAGATCATCGAGGTGCAAGGGCCCGTACGGCGTCGCAAAACAGGGTACTTTGCGTGTCGCCACCCCCGCCGACACGAGGTCGCAGCACAGGCATCTCCCCTGGATGTGGAAGAGTACCTCGTCTTCGTAACGCCTCAGGCAATGGGAAAAGGAGCCGTCCAGCCTGGCGAGCTCGAGGAGGACAGACGGAAGGTTCGTCGAGAAGAAGTGCGCCTCGGTGTGCGAGCTCCACCAAGACAGGATCTCGTCCTTCCTGGCGATCACAGTGTCCCCTCAAGAGCCCAATAAGGTCACTGGGTGGGTCAATGGCGGACAGACTGGAGCTTATGATATACTCGGCGAGTTCGGAGGCCTTCTTCCTTCCTTTCAGAGGCAAGGGCAGACGGATCGTCTTCATCCAGTAAGGGTAAGGCATTACCTCTCTCCGGTATCGCTCCCTGTAACAGAGGAAAGTGGCGCCCTCGCCAGAGAACTCATCGAGCTTATCCTGGAGTACGCGAAAGAGTCCCCAGAACTCCTCCCCGTCGACGCAAAGGGATAGAAGTCGACCTTTCGATCCAGCACAGTTTGAAAAAGGCTCCTCATGTCCCCTGTTCCATCCCCGAGGCGCTTCCCGACCGGTATGGTCGCTTTGACAATATCGCTGACGATCATTGGCATTTCAGGGATTAGCGGCTGCATTTTGGGGAGAAAGCCAAGGTAAAGCGCTTTTCCCGACGGATTCATATGACGACCACGAGAAAGGCCGCCCTCTCCGTCCGGCTCACGCAAACACTTTTCGCCAAATGACGTTCCGTCGGCTCAGTGCTCCAGGAGCTCCAGTGGGCTCTTTCTCCTGCACTGTTTCAGAGACTTCGGTACCCAAGCAGTGACTGGGACTGCACTCGACCAAAGACTACACAGACAGACTGGCAACTGGCAGAGGCTTGCTGTAGAGGACACGCCTGCATAAAAGGACCCTCTAACCAAAGGACCTTCTAACCAAAGGTCTGGAACTCAACCATCACTACAAAACAATGAGCAGCACAGAAGAGCCGAACTCACAGCTAGATCAACTCAGGATAGAGAAGTCACTGCTTGACATCAAGATCAAGGAGAAGCGAAGCGAACTATCTCTAATGGAAGACGGGAAAGCCGATCCTAGGTACCTGACAACCAAGACAGACATTTTATTCCTCACTGAAAGGAGAAACCTCGTTCGGGTGAAGACACGATACAGAGAGGATAACAACAAAGACAACGTCAGAATATACAAATCGCCGAAGGTAGGGGTGAAAATCGTGATAAATGAACTCGAGGAGGAGAGAAAGGGACTGGGGCTAGAAATCACAGAGCTGAGAGGACTAATCGCCACAGAGCAGAAGAAAAAGAAGTCCAGCAAGGGGGATGTCACCATCTCCCACATGGAGGACAGACTTGTAGACCTGAAGTCCAGAAGAAAGAAGGTAACAGAAAAGATAGGCTATCACAGAAGGAAGCTGAAAAAATCTCAGGCCCGTTTAGGTGGAGATCTGAAAAAATAAACCAGTCCGACATGTGTTAAAACAGATGTTTACCAACAGCGATCGAAGCCGTATGTCTAATACTATTCGTGACGAAATCGTACTATCTGCAAGAAGCGCCACTGGACACACCGATAACGGGAAAGTCCAGAGAAGCGTCGATAGGACATGGCTAAAGGTCGACAATGTGTCGCTCTTGGCAGAGATGGTGTGGAAACAGCTTGATGGGGTGGATGGGGGACTGAACTTATCTTACAGACCCATCACTGACCTCTCATCCCCACAGAAGTTCAGGATGAGGATAAGAATCACCGAGAAGCTGCTTGCTGCCCTAGAACACCGAAATAGGAGAATGAACGAGATTTTCGTAATGCGAACTCCCGAGAATGCGAGAAAGGTGCTGTTCCTCTTGGTTACTCTCTCAATCTATACCTCATTGAGAGAAAGAAAGTCGCTACGTGAGAGCTCAGTGGAAGAGTTCTCGAGAAACGTCCGATACTACAGCTTACGGAGATCAGATGCACTCGTTGTAGCGGACATTGTACTATGTGGATATATCTTCCCCAATACCGATGCTGTGAAGCTATTCCGGAAGGACGTGATCAGGAATCTACGCCTAACACCAACACGCTTGATGCAGGAGACGTGGGAACAGGAGAGGATACCTGATCTTTTTCCGTTGGACATATACGAACAGCACGCACCTTCAGAGATACCCTTCGTGCGGGAGTGCACTCCTCTTCGGGCAGTTACTCTCCTGAATGAGCAAGGCACTTTCTTTTCGACAGAGAAAACTGACACAGGGTGCGTGAAAGACCTGGAAGAGTACATATCGTATTTGAAAGACTCTCTTTGGTCTGTGGACAAAGAAACGGGAAGAGAAGCAACGCTCGTGGACATGGAACCGCTGAAGAGTGTAAAGCTTCCCAGAGAGAAGATTCTTATTGATATACAAGAACAAGACCTCGAGTATCTCCTTATGCGTGAATATAACCAACGCAATCCTTTCAGGGTAAGTAATACACCCAATAAACAGATCTGGAAGCTGTCCACCCGCAAGAAGTTATGGGACTGCCACGTTTGCGGCGATAAACACACAGAGAACTCATTGTTGGTCATTAAAGACGACGGAAGAGTGTTTTTAGTGTGTAAACACATGCCAAAAGGGTCAAAGACCAAATACGTCGGGTCGTTGAGGAAAGAGCCGAGCAAGGAGGTGCTGAAGCTGGAGCTCAAAATAGAGCTATTCATGTCCGAGCAGCTAAGGGTTGAGACAGACAAACTCCCTTTCGACCTCATGTCTCTCAAAGGCGAGCTGTACTACCTCAACATCTGGAAGGACCTGGTTTGTCCAGTCTGCGGTGGCACGCACTCGCACAGAGACACACTCGTTGTTACACATGCCAAGGACACCGGCGCGTTGTTCCTACGCTGTAAAGCAGCTAAAGACACAAAGAAGCCGTTCGTTCTGCTTGGGCATCTGAAGACCAGAGAGGACCGGAGACTCACCGCACTGTCAGATGAAGAATGCATCAAGCTCTACATAGTGTTTGGTGTGCCCTTTCCAGATAGCATGGATGAGAGGAAGAGAGAGTTCTTCCTCTCCATCTTCACTGACGAGAGCGTCAGGATGAGCACCCAGAAGTATGACAGCAGATTCCTCAGGAGATTGGCACCAAAGAACTCGAGCGAGCCGTTTGATGTCGACACTCTTATCGTTGAGTCAGCGTGCGGAACGGGGAAGACCTACAGCGTGTTTGTGTTGCTCCTGGAAGTACGTATGAGAGACAAGAGGCTATACTATGATATGCTAAATGGTAATGGGCAAGTGAAGTCTATCAAACGTGTGGGTGAACCAGAAGAGGGGCGTTCGAGGAAGGACACAGCCTTTATGGAACTGGAAACGATGATGATGATCGATAACCGTGGTGAGATATGCCTGTGCTCCCTGACAACTGATACTGAGATTGAGGACACTGAGACTAACGAAGGAGACACTGAGACTAACGATAGATACACTGCGGACACTGAGACTAAGGATGAACATGCTGGCATTGAGGAGTGTCTTTATCAGCAGTATGACGATGAAATCCAGAACCTCGACAGTGAGGATTACAGGAACTACTTTAAGCGCGCCCCGCATAACATTGCTGGATGTGGCGCTTCTATGATAAGTAGTTCCAGTTCGGTAGATCCGTTCGAAGCTAACGAGACTATGTTCAAGATGCTTCAGTGTGATGACTACATTGAGCCAGAGACACTAGAGAAGATCAGCAAGTCCCTTGACGGCATATTCCCGGATATAGAGCCGTCAATACTCTGGATAAGCACCAGAAGGACCTACGCACGAGACATACACGCAAAGTACAGGGAGTTGCTGCCTGAGTTTGTGTTGTACCTCGACGAGAATGGGTTCATAAGCCAGGAGCGACTCATCATCAGCATCGAGTCGCTGATCAAGTGCGTCTGTGACACCAAGTTCGACTATATCGTGTTAGACGAGGT
>SDBT01009900.1_pt1 | contig 15430 bp, 33 predicted proteins | sample 2277101 | NCBI WGS metagenome assembly SDBT01 (sample SAMN10404973, study PRJNA504765) | marine sediment metagenome | isolation source: marine sediment core GS10_PC15, 103 cmbsf | place: Arctic Ocean: Southern Knipovich Ridge | collected 2010 | reverse complement strand
GACATGTAAAAAGTGTAAAAAGTGGGGATGAGTTCGCGGGATTACTGAAATGATCTGTGTGTGGAGTTATAAAAAAGCCCGACGATGTGTCGAGCTTAAAAAGTTGAAGTTGTTTGTGTTGTTTTTTATGGTCTGCGTCTAAGATCTATATTATCTGGATATGGACTATGTTTATTTCTTTTTTCAAAACGCACCATCATTGAATTATCACCTATAACTCTTAAAAATTCTCTAAATGTATCTTCAATTTCTGCTCTTTCAAAATCGCCTGATAATTGTATTTTTATAAGTTCAATTTTAGTTATTTTTGAACAGTCTTTAACGTCAACAGGATATACCCAAAAATTTCCATTTAATAAACCAATTAACGCTACTGTGATGTTACTTTCACCATCATCATAACATTTTGCTAATATATAATATTCATTAATACCTGATCCATTTTTAAGTCTAAATATTTGACCTATTGACCATGTTTTTTGAAATAGTTTTGGAAATTCTTTTTCAATATCTTCTTTCCAGTTTGTACAAGCTGCACCGTGTGCAGCAATTATAAAGTCTTTTCTTTTTTGTTTCATTTCTTTGTGTTTTTAATATTATAGTCAAAAAAAACCCATATATTACAATGGGTTTTAATCTAAACTAAATCGTGACGTCTTATAGGCGCTCAATTCCAATAGTTCCACTTTCTCCCTTAGCAATCTTGTAAGTATCTTTGTACTTAGGATTGTAAGAAAGTGATGTCGAGTTGTTGTTATTCGCAATTGCTGCGTTAACTTGACTCTTAACTTTTTTGCATTTCACTGCAAATGCCTCATCGTCTGGAGTTTCACCGTCTGGAGTTAGTGTGAAATTCTCTGTCGCTTCACCAGCGGCAATCTCATCACTTCGTTCTTCATTACAAATTGCAAACGCAATCTTACCTGTAATGTGTGCACGTTTCTGAGGTTCTACTGGATTTCCATCCGAGTTAGAACACGCTGTAACAAATCTGTCAAGATAAGTTACTCGTCCACTTCCACCACGTCCTTTGACAGTGTATTTCACTGCTGCGCTTAACGCAATCGCTAATTGATCAGGTGCTTCTTTAGTGTCCTGATTACTTTTGTCTTTTGCCATTATGACTAATTTTATGTCTGCTCCACGTATCTTCAAGAGCAAACGGTTAAACAATACTCGAATATACTAAAAATAGTTGATATAAAAAAATTAAAAGTGTTAAAGTTATGTTAAAATATCGAAGCGAAGGTTTACACGGAGTTCACTTGATATAATTAACTTAAATAATAATCAATAACAGTTTACCAGAATGATTTCGATAACTTCTAATAAACTTTTATAAGTTTTATATATAATAATACCTATTTTAAACAAAAATCTCTTAGAAGTGCTTAAAATGAATATCATGTTGTGTTAAAAAAACCCACACAGAATAATTACAAACCGTGTGGATTCTAACAAACATGAGTACAGTTTAAGCGAAAACTGTAGAGCTGATAGCGGACTCGATTCCGCACTGTATTTCGTCTTATTTATTACCCATACAGTTTACCTATTGTAATATCAGCCACACGCATTGTATCTATCAAATAGTTATCGTTGCGTGTTAAAGAGACCCTCATCTCTATACTATTAATTTACTTAAATCACTAATAAATCCTTCAATAAGTTTAATTTGTTCACTACACACTATACAATGTGCGTGATGTTCAAGCGTTGCAGCTATTTCTTTTTCTTTTTTTAATCCAGCTATATCTAACTGATATGCATGAATAATTTCCTTAATTTTAGTTTTCATCATAAATTTTGTTTTATTTGTCGTTCCATTAAATCTTCTAAATTATCTATTATATTTTCCAATGCTTCACTTTGTTCAGGAGTTATATCACCTGATTTTGTTCCAAACAAAGCATGTGCTTCTATAAATGCTATATCTATATTATTTACTATTAAATTTCTTATATATTTCATAGTTTTGCTATTTGTTTATTTAACCACTTTATTCTTGGTTTCTTATCATTATAATCCCACCAATAATGATCTGTGTGTTTATCATTATCATTAGTACCTTTAAATCTAGCTTTTTTAAATCTATTTTTTATAAATTGTGGAGCATTATCATTTAAATAATCTATCATACGATTATACTCTTTATCACTAAAACTAAAATCTTGAATTATGTGACACATAGCACATCCTCCACTTGTATTAATAGGAGCTTCTTCAACACCTTTTTTAATCATCTTTAATAATGTCTTAACTCTTTTCATAATACATATATTGTTTTATAGTCTTTATCATCTCCAAGAATCATTGCACCACCATTATTACCTTCATCATCTGATTTAGGAAATAAATAAGAACCATCTGTAAACCATATTATCAATGGTCTACTATGCCAATTTAATTTTTCAGCATCTTTTTCTGACATATAAGATACGCTTTTAATTGTTTTACCTTTAAGTAGTTTTTCAAAGTTTTCGCTGTGTTGTTTGTCTGTTTTTTTTGCCATAATTTAATTGCGTTTTACATATTATACATTTATCGTTTCTAAGTAGTACCATGGTACAACATTTCTTACAAAATTTAAACTGTCCCATAATTAATGATATTTATCGTATTCATATTCTCCTCTTGCTATTAACCAACCATAATATACTGTAGCATATACTATTTTTAATATTTCATTACTAAAAATAACTTGGTTTCATAAAATTAATCGGGTCACCTTCTTTAGCTTGTTTTTCAAATAAATTGTTTTTAACAGCTTCTTTGTACAATTTGTATGTTGGATCGTTCATTCTCATATTTATCGTTTTTAATTAATATTTCCATGCTTTCTAAATTTATTAAATAAATTATTAATTCCTTTTCTTTTAAGTGGTTCATATCCACTTGATACACATATAAAATTTTGTTTAGTATTATCTGTATATTTTACTGGAACATCTTGTTTATCCATTAATTCACACATATAGCATTGAATATCACATGATAAAACTTCATTATGTTTACAATAAAAATTCATAATGTTACTATTAAAGTTTTCTCGTTACCATTTAAAAATAATGCTATTTTATTCTTATTTTTATTTTTAATTTTTTTAACCATTTTATATTTCATATCTTCAGGAATAATGATAAATGTATCATGTTGTCCTCTGTGATATTTAAGAAATGTTTTCTTTTTCTTGTTTTTCTTCAGTATTTCCTTTTTCTCTATTTGCGATGCCCTTTGCTGAGCAAGTTCTAACATGTCCATTAATTAAATTGTTTTTATCAAAATTATATAAATAAGAATATATATCAGTTATGTTACCATATTCTGTAAATTCCTGATTCTCTTGAATTCTTTTGTTCTTCCATATAAACATTTTATATTTCTTAACATCTAAAACTATCAAAATTATTTTTATGTCACACATAAAATCCATTGGGCTTATTTCAAAACCCACGTCTGGAACTAAAACTTTATATCTTAAGTCTAAGTTCTTTAGTAACTTTTCAGCTTTTATCATAATAAATCTATATATCCTCTTGGAAAAAATAACATATTTTTATCTTCATTTTTTTCCCATTGTTCATCTTGATATGATGTTCCAAAAATACCTTTAAAATATTTCCATGCTTTTTTTCTACCATCTGCATAATTATCAGATAATATTCTTGCTACACAATTTCTATCAAATGTTTTACCATCAATAGAATGTACATGTGTTTGTCCAAATGTTACATAATGAAATCCCATAATTAATTTTTTCTTAAGTTATATTCTTTTTTAAGTTTATTTATTTTTTTATTCCATTCATCATTTGAATCACATGTTATTTCTGTCCAATGAACATTAAAATCTTTATTAACATCGCTTGTACCAATATATGAAATTCCATTAAATTTCATATCTAATTCTTTCCATAATTGATTACTTCTATCTATTGTTAATTGACTCATGATTATTCTTTTTTAATTTGATGATGTTCAATTGTACCATTTTCTTTAACAAATGTACCACTAATCATTTTACCTTTACGATTTTTAATTTCGTGCCAAGCATTTTCCATTGCATCTTCAATAGACACAAGCTCAGAACAATCATCACAAGCAAATGTCATTTTTGTACCACCGTCTCCAACTACATCTTCGTCATAAGAACCTGTACCATTACAAGTTTTACACTTGCGTACTGACTCTAAATAATAAAGATGTGCAAGATTTGTTAATACAACTACCATATCGCCAATTGCATCAAATACTTCTGCATCGTTTCTTCTAAGAAGAAATTTACCAAGTTCACCAAACTCTTCACCTAATTTTACGTATTGAGTTACTGAATTACCTTGTTCGTATAAACCTCTTCTTGTGGCCCAATCACGAACGTTCTCAAAAAAATCTGTTTTACTCATGTTTATAATTTTAATTAATATATAAATATATGAAAAAAAAACGACATTTGAAAGTATTTTGTTGTCTATTTTTAAAATACTTTTTCATCCGTACTTAAAAACATATTAAAAATATGTTGTAAAATATTTTTATTTGTCAAATATATTTGTTATCTTTGTATTAATATATGATGAGTAATATACAGTAGATTAAAAAACGTGGAGTTACAGTTGAGTTCATGTTTTCAAACATACTATACGCATATAAATATTTAAGTAATAACTAATTTAAAATCATGGATGAAAACACATTAAGTTTACGACAGAGAATTACAGAATTTCAACATAGTATGATAGACGTTGAAATACTAAAAACAAAAGAAGGATTTGGGTATCATTATGCAGATCTACCAAGTATAATGAGAATAATAACTCCGTTGTTAAAAGAGCACGGAATAGGTTATTATCATAGAACTGATTACAATCAAACAATATCAACAAATGTTGTGATAACAGTTATATATAATGTTGATAGTATACAAGACAATATACAATCAAGAACGCTTATTGATAAACAAGCAAAACTTGGTGGTATGAATAGATTTATGATTGAAGGTTCTGCTACAACATATTTTAGACGTTATCATTTAACTACAATGCTTGGACTATTAACAGATGAAGATAGCGATGCTGGTGGTAAAAGACCAACAAAACAAAAACCTGGACGTTCAGTTGAAAGTATTGGTAGAGAAGAAGATGTTGATTATATAGAAATATTCAAAAATATTATTGCTAATAATAAAGATTCTAAAAAAGCAATAAGAACTCGTGAATTATATAAGAAAACTTTAAGTAACGATGACATTAAAGAGATTGATAAAATGATTAAAGAAGCATATGAAAACAAATAGAGATTACTATAGTTATTCACAATTAAGTTTGTTTTTAAAAAGTAAACGAGAATTTTATAAACGATATGTATTAGGAACAAAACAAATACCTAATAAATATTTTGACAAAGGAAAAGAATTTGCTGAATTTAAAGAAACAGGTCAAAGACCACATTTCTGTGATGACCCATTACTTGAAACAGTAGCAAATGCTGTTCCAGCTCTTAAGTTACAAGAAGAGAAAATTGAATTAGAAGTAGAAGGATTTAAATTTCTATTATATACTGATTCATCAGACGGAGTTGGTAATATATTCTATGAATATAAAACTGGTAAAGTACCATGGACTCAAGAAATGGTTGATACACACTTTCAATTAGATTTTTATGCTTTTATGATTTGGACTAAATATAAAACTATACCTGAATGTAGATTATATTGGATTGAAACAGAAGAAGTTGAAATAAATGGTGAAAATAAATTAAGATATACTGGATATGTAGAACATTTTGATAGAAAATTTACTAAAGATGAATTGATGAATACATTTAAAAAGTGTTTAGCAATTATACTTGATATCGAAGAATATCAATATCTTGAATTAGATTTAGATGAAAATACAGTTGAACGTTATCTTGAATTATTAGAAATTCAAAAAAATACTAAAAAAGAATTAGATTTAATTAAAATAGAAGTAAGAACAATATTAGAATCAGAAGGTCTTGATTATGGATCAACTTCTAAAGGTAGATTTAGTATATCTAAAAGAACTAACTGGTCTTATACTCAAGCGTTAAACGATAAAACATTAGAATATAAGAAAGATATTGATAAATTGAAAAAAGAAGAACAAGATGATGGTAAAGCAAGTAGATATTATACTGAATCATTATTGTTCCATAAAGTAAAGTAAGTAATTGTTTAATTTTAAATATATTTAACTATGGCAGATAGCTATAAAATGCGTGTAAAAATCGTCGAAATAGGTGACGTTGAAAAAGTCAGTGAAACTTTTGAAAAAAGAGAAGTAGTTGGTATGATTGATGGTGAATATCCAGAATATCATAAATTTGAATTTGTTCAAGGAAAAAAAGATACTCCTGAAGACTTAGTTATAGGAACATACGCAACTATTCATTTCAACATTAGAGGTAGAAAAGTAGAGAAAGACGGAGACACTTTCTATTATACTTCTTTAAGTGGTTGGAAAGTAGAGGCTTAAAACTTTAGATTGTCTCTTAATGAGTAGAAGCTCACATCGTAAATGGTGTGGGCTTTTATTGATATTAAATTTTAACAACTACAGTATAAAATGATAGTAAGAACAAACTTCACAGGTAGACGATTTATCTGTTTAGGATTAGAAGAAAACGAAGACAACGTTGAACATTGGTCTAATGGCTTTACATTAGGGAGAACATATAATGAATGTCAATTTGATTTAGAAGGTAGAAATCGTTGTGATTTATTAGAAAATGTTATAATTTTATTTAATGATGATAGAAACACATGTTACGTAGATATAAATATGTTTCAAGAAACTGAACCATTAGCTGAAATAGTATTAAAGACTTGGATATGTTTAAATTAACTATAATAATTTAAAAATAAAATTATGTATGTATATAAAAGAACTGAATTTTCACCTTATTGTTTATACACAGTTGGATTTTATAAACCTAATGGAGATTGGATGCCGGAAAGTGATCATAATATTCGTGAAGAAGCAGCAAAAAGAGTAGCATTTTTAAATGGAAATTCTAATGCCTAAATTAAACAAAAACATTAAATTTAACTATTACTCAGGTGATATAAAAAAGACAAGACCTCTTGGCTTGATAACACTTGAACAATTTATAAATGCACATGAAAGTCCAACAGATGATACAAAAACTATATTAAATTTAGTAAAAGAATCTGAAGGTTTAACAAAAAGAAAATTAAAACATAAACTATATGCATTTACACCAAGTGTTATAATAAAATCAAGAGGTAGTAGATGCTATAAAGATATTGTTTCATGGACTGGATTAATGCAATTAGATTTTGATAAATTAAAAACTAAAGAAGATGCAATACAATTAAAGCATCATTTATTTAATAATTATGACTTTGTTTTATGTAGTTATTTAAGTCCATCAGAACTTGGAATTAAATGTATAATAAAAACAACAGTACCTAAAAATAAAGAACATTATAAAGCACTACATAAAGCTATATGTAATGAATTTAATAACAATGTATATTTTGATAAAGCAACAAATAATGCTGTATTACCACTGTTTCTAAGCATGGATAATGACATATTATATATTGAACATTATATATGTAGTAAATGGAAAACAGAAGATTGGAGTGAACCAGAATACGTAGAACTACTTGACAACAAACACAACTTCAAAAAGCATGAAACAACTAATTATTATTACAATAAAACTATTAGAATCTTTGAAGATAAAATTAACAGTATTAGTAATAATGGTCACACACAATTAAGATCAGCGTGTTTAATATTAGGTTCAAGAGTTGGAGCAGATTATATAGATCAAAACGATGCTCATGCATTAGCAGATAATTTAGTACGTATTAATAATTATTTAAAAAAAGGTACTAAAGGTTATATTAGTACAGCACATTGGGCAATAAACGAAGGAATTAAGAATCCAAAATATTATAGATGACTGTATCAAGAAAAAAAGAAATGTGTGGTGATTTACATAGTATACAAATACATGTTCATCAAAAATGTTTAATAATAAATACTACATATAGAGTAGAAGATAATATATTATATGAATTTAAAGATTATAAAAAGTTTTTACATTATTGTAGTATGTTTGTAGTTGATAAAGATGTAAAAAGAATTGAAGAACATATAGAAATTAATTCTGAAAAAGTAAAAAAATATATGGAAATAGATAAAAGTGAAAATCAATTAAGTTTATTTTAACATGGAAGATTATAAAATAAAGGCTTTAGAAATAAAGGATAAAATGCATGCTTTCACTGAAAGAGAGCAGATATTAAACGCAATAACAGTTGTTAGTTATGTAAAACAAAATTATTTAGGAAAAAACTGGCAAATAGAATATTGGGATAATGTAGAAAATTATCTTAAAGAATTAATATGACGATAAAGTTAAGAAATTATCAAGGACCATTCTATCAAGACATAATAAATAAATTTTATCTTGAAAATGTTAAAAGATTATTAGCGGTATTACCAACTGGTGGTGGGAAATCAGTAATAATAGGTAAACTTGCAAATGAACTAACAGGTCGAACACTTATATTAACACACAGAGTTGAAATACTAATACAAAATTATGATTGGTTAAACAATGCTGGTATATTAGCATCTAATGTTAATACAATAAGATATGATAGTACTATAGTTATTGCTATGGTTCAAACTTTGTTTGCAAGAATAAAAACTTATGGTATAGATTATTTAGGTCATTTTAATAATATAATATTAGATGAAGTTCATATATTAATATTTGAGAAAGTATTTAAACAATATAATTATAAAAGATTAATAGGATTTACTGGTACTCCTGTAGTACGTAAAAATAAATATTCAGAAATTGATGGTGTAGAATTTGTAGAAGAATATACTTTAAGTGAATTATTTGATGATATAGTTTGTGGACCTGATACTCAAGACTTAATTGATATTGATTATTTAGTTCAAGATTATAATATAACATTAAAATTACCTGATTTTGATAAACTTAGAGAATCAAATTCAAATCCAGATGGGTATACTGCTAAGTCAATGAATGATGTATATTATAATACAGCTTCATTAAAAGTTTTTGATAAAGCATATTATAAATATTGTGAAGGAAAAAAAACATTAGTATTTAATTCATCTATTAAAGTGAATAAATTTATTTATAAACATTTTAAAGATAAAGGTATAAATGTTAAGATGTTTGATAGTAGTGGACATCGAGAAATGAATAAAGCAACTGGAAAAAAATATACTCGTGAAGAAATAATAGAATGGTTTAGAAAAGAAAGAAAGGCCATGTTAATAGGAGTTAATGTATTTACAACTGGATTCGATGTTGATGATGTTGAAGTTGTGGTTGTAAATAGGGCTACGAAGTCGCTTGCTCTTTGGATTCAAATGGTGGGTCGTGGGTCAAGGATAACTGATAAAATTTATAAGAATATATTTACAGTTATTGATCTTGGTCAAAACATTTATGAACATGGTATGTGGTCTAAACGTAGAGATTGGAATAAATACTTTCGTAGTGATGGTAAAAAACTAAGACGTGTTCAAGATCTTCTCAGTACGTGGGAATGTGAATATTGTGGTGCTTTAAATGTAGTAGGTGATCATATATGTAATGAATGTGATGCAGAGAAATTAGATGCTATGATAGATGGTAAATCTAAAAAGAAGAAATTTAAGCAAGGTGAATTAGAGTTAATGCAGGATATGCCACCACCAAAAGCTGGTAACATAATAAGATATTGTAAATCATTAAATCAAAATACATCATTTGCGTTTCAGTTATTAGAGCGAAAGATATGTGAATTATTTATTCATTATAATATTAGTGATGAATATTATTCGAGACGTAAGATAAGATTTGATGTTAAAATAGATCAAATGTTTAAACCTATATACTTTGCTATTTATGATAGTGATTTAAAAAGAGGTAATAGACGTAGATTAAAAACTGAATTAGAGAGAGTTATATCGAAAGTAGATAAACTTATGAATTATGGTAATTAAAAGAATGCAAAGAACAATACGATTAAGAAAAAATTTAATTGAATATATTGATAAAATAGCTTTTGAAGATAATAGAAAATTTGATAATATGATTGAAACTATTTTATTGATTTTTAAAAAGAATAATGAATATAAAGATCATATAGATCCATTAGAAGTATTATTTAAAGATAATCATATACCTTATAAAGAATATAATCGTGAGTAAAGAAAGTGAAATAAAAAGATTACAATTATTAATTATATGTAATTGGTTAATTTATAGAAAAAAAGAAACAACACCTATAGAAAGAACATTATTGTATATTCAAAGTAAAATGATGATAAATCAAATACAAATAATAAGAGCTATACCAAGATATCCAAAAGGTGGATTAGCAACTATTGGATATAAAAGACCAGAAGTAATTATTAGAATAAATGAAAAATAATATGCCATATTTAAGTAAAACAGATAGGTTTAGAGATTTTGAAATACATAAAAACAAAATGGATAAACAAGCTGAGTTTATGAAGCGAGTGTTTAAACTCGCTAAATACTGGGTTAAAAGATATAATATACCTTGTAAAGAAGTAACATTTAACTATGGTTGGATAGATGACCAATTTGCACGAAATAAATTAACAATAAGATTAATATTCCACATTAATGAGTCAGAAGAAAGCGATTAGTATTAATACTATTAACCCAATAGATTATTACAATAAGAATTACATACAAGAAGTTTTTGATTTTATGATAAGTAAATCAGTTATTAATGCTAACAGTATTAATTCATTTGCTATAGTTGAGAATAAAAACGATAAGAAAAAAAAGACAGTTGTTATAGAAAATGATTTGTTTGTAATTAAATTAGATAATAAATTAGGTTTACAAGTTGGTGATAAGTATACACCATTTATGATGATGCAAAAGTTTAAATTCAAAAATAAATTTTGGATGACTTTAAATTATGTAATGTATACTGTTATGCGTAATGAAACTGAATATGTTAGAGTTGGTTATAAGTATTTTAAAAAGATACAAAAAGTAGATAGAAACGATGTAATAAGAAGATATTTAAAATTTTGGGAAAAGCAAACTATAATAGATGATTATGGTAAGAATATGTTAGATGTTATACCTAAGTATGATGATTTTACTATTGTTCCAGATAATAAAAGTCACACTCAAATAATAGGTAATAACTATAATTTATATGCTCAGTTTAGTCATAATCCTTGTAACGAAAAAGATTATAAAAGTGAATTAGATTGGTATTGGACTAATACATTGTTAAAACATATGTTTGGAGATCAATATGAAATGGGTTTAAATTATTTAAAAATATTATACGATCATCCAAAGCAGATATTACCTATACTTGTTTTAGCATCTGAAGAACGTGAAACTGGTAAGTCAACATTTATAGATTGGTTATGTATATTGTTTGGAGATAATATGGTAGTTGTAAATCCACAAGATATATCTAATTCTTTTAATGGTACTTATGCTGATAAAAATGTAATAGCTATTGAAGAGTCAAGATTTGAAGGTTCACAAACATTAGAAAAGTTAAAAGCATTAGCAACACAGAAAAAATTAACTGTTAATACTAAATTTGTACAACAGTATTCTGTACCGTTTTATGGTAAATTAATAATAACATCTAATGATCAAAATAAGTTTAGTAGAGTTGATACTGAAGAAATAAGATATTGGGTTAGAATTGTACCAACATTAAAAGGTAAAGCTAATCATAAAATATTAGAAAGTTTAACAAAAGAAATACCTTTTTTTTTATATCATCTGAATACTATGCCTGATATTGATAGAACTAAATCAAGAATGGTATTTACTTATGAACAATTAAAAACTGATGCATTAACATTAGTTAAAAGAGAATCATTACCAGCTCTTCATAAAGATATAGCAATATTATTAGATGAGCATTGTTTAAATAATGATAGAATAGAAAATATATATTTTACTGCAACTGGAGTTAAAAAATTATGGTTTAATTTTAATAGTAAAATAGAAATAAACTATATTAATAGAATATTAAAAACAAGTATGAAGCTTAAAAAAATATCGAAAGTAGAAAGAAGAGTACCATTTCAAACTAATAGTACAATAGATCCACCATTGAGTGGTAGATATTTTGTGTTTAATAATAAATATTATAAAGATGACACTAATAGTCCCGAAAATACCTCAACCTATTAAGTATAGTTATCGTGATAAAATAGAACACATGAGTTGGTGTTTAAAAAATGGAATACGAATATATATATTACCACAAAATTATAGAATAGGTAATATAGTTGTTGAAATAAATGGTAAACCAAATGTTGGTGAACATGACTACATATTAAATGAAAAATATGTTAGAAAAAATGATGAAAAATATTGGGAAATAATTTATAAACTTTATACAGAGAAATATGAACGAGCTCATAAGCGGAGGAAGAAGATTTATATCAAGTAAATTACATAAAGATTATGCACTTATGTATAGTGATTTAATTAATAACAAATCTGTAAGTTATTGTACATTAGCAAGTTCACAGACTATAATTGATAAGTTTAAAGAATTATTTAAAATAAGTGTTTTAGTAGAAAAAACAAATAAACATATTTATAAATTAACGATAGAAAACAATGGAAAAATTAAAAAAAGTAAAACATTTTTGTAAGTTTTTAGATGTTTACAGAATAAATTACAAACAGCATAATGAATATCATATTCAAGTACAGCGTATACATAATTTTTATCCAAGTAATTCAACATATTATAATAGTGATAGCGATAATAAAACTATTTTACCTGAATTTAAAGATGGTAATGAATTTTTAAAATTTTTAGCAGATAATACTAAAATATCAGAAGATGATAAAAAAGAAATGACGCAACGAATAAAAGAATTACAAGATAAAGGTATTGTTCATAATATAGATTTATCAGATTTATATAAAGAAAAAAACATTCTTGAAAAAGCTAATGATATAGTTTTTAATAGAAGTGAAGAAAAAGAAAGACAATACGGACCTTTCAAAAATTCAATGATGAAAGCTGCATCTATGGCATCTTTATTATGTGGTAAAGAAATAATGCCAGCAGATATGTATAAGTGTATGATTGCTTTAAAACTATCAAGAATAAGTCATAAGTATTCTCATGATTCTGTTTTAGATGCAATAGCATATTTAGCAGGATTAGATGATTTTCAAAAAATGTTTGATAATGAAGAATAAATTTTTTAATATAAACTATCCATCTTATTTAACTGCTCAAGAAGCGTTTGAAGATTATTATTTATTAATAAATAAATTAGGTATAGATACAGGAGAAACTAAATGTTTATACAATGTTGGTTTTCATATAATGAATCCATCAGCTAATCTTATTGATACACGATGGAGAAAATGGAAGCAAAGTTATGCTGAAAAAGAATGGATATGGTATATGAGTGGAAATCCAAGTGCTAAAAAAATAGCAGAATCAGCTAAAATTTGGTTAGAATGCATGGATAAAAATGGTTATGTTAATTCAAATTATGGTTATCAATGGCAAAGAGGTGATCAATTAGATTATGTTATAAAAGAATTAAATTTAAACCCAAAATCAAGAAGAGCATATATAACAATATTAGATTGTAAAGATAGATATAACTTTGAAAGAGATACACCATGTACTTTAGGTATTAGATTTTATATTGTTGATGGTAATTTAAACATGAGTGTATTTATGAGAAGCAATGATTTATGGTATGGTTTCTGTAATGATCAATATTGTTTTTCAAGATTACAATCATTAGTAGCCATGAGGTTAAAAATACCAATTGGAACATATTTTCATTTCGCGGACGATTTACATATATATAATAAATTTTTAAATAAAAACAAATGATACACAGAACACCAGAAGAATTTAAAGAACAAGCAAGATTATTAAATATTACATTTTGGGAAAATCACAAATGCTCAATTTGTAATACACCAGTTGGTTATGAATTTAAAAATGGAGAAAGCTCTTATAATAGTAATTGCTCATGTGTTAATTACACATCTCCAAATCATTCTCACGGATGGCAAGAAGTTGCAAACAGTTATAATTTACAAAGTCATCCAGATGTTATTAAAAAAATGGATAAATTCTGGGGATTTAAAACTGCAAAAGCTTAATTATGTACTTATTTTTTGACACGGAGACAAACGGTCTTCCAAAGGCAGGTGTATGGCCTCGAATTACACAATTAGCATTTTTAACAACAGATCCACGTGGCAATGAACTTACTAAGTTTAGTCAGGTTATATCACCTGGAGTTGATAGAGCAGGAAAACCAATATGGACTGTACCTAAAGAAGAATTTTTCATTGAAAATAACATATCTACAGAAAGATGCTTAAAAGAAGGTATTCCATTACACATAGCTTTGAGAACATTTCAAAATACTTTAAAAACAATAGATCATAAAGTAGCTCATAACATTAGTTTTGATAACAATGTTATAATAAATGAAATGAAACGAATTCAAATGGAAACAGCGTTATTTCAATATAAAAAAGGTTTTTGTACAATGCACTCAACTACACAGTATTGTAAACTACCTGGAAAATATGGAAAGTATAAATGGCCAAAACTAATTGAGTTGCATAATATATTATTTGCTTGTGATTTTGAAGGTGCTCATGATGCATTTGATGATGTTAGAGCGCTTAAGAAATGTTTTTTTGAATTAAAAAGAATAGGAATTATTAAAATATAAATTATGATATTAAGAAAAAAATACATATTTGGTGATAAAGAAGTAGTAATAGAGAAAATTACTTATAGTAGTAAAAGACTTGGATTAATATTACTTGATGCTGAAAGTAAAGCATATGTAGTAAATGCAACTGTTGATTATTATGGAGCACGAACGCCAAATAAACATATAATAGTTAAAGATTATGGAGAAAATCATGGTATGTATAATTTCTTATTTAATAATAAAATAATTGGAAATAAAATGAAGAAGATATCAATTGGATTTAACTTCGGATTTTTATGTAAAGTATTAATTTAAACTATATATATATTATGGAAGAAATATTTTTATTTACAGCAGACGATGGATTTGTAGCAAAGGTATACATACCACCATTTAATAAATGGCCAGATACGATTACATGGGGAACAAGGATTTTTGGTTATAAACGTGATCATCATCCAGATGGACATAAACAAATGCAATATTATGAAGGATTTGCAGTTGCGGCTTTTACAAGAGAACAGTTAAAACAACAAGGTATTACTTTTTAACAACACAAACAACTTCAACTTTTTAAGCTCGACACATCGTCGGGCTTTTTTATAACTCCACACACAGATCATTTCAGTAATCCCGCGAACTCATCCCCACTTTTTACACTTTTTACATGTC
>SDBT01009899.1_pt1 | contig 15431 bp, 31 predicted proteins | sample 2277101 | NCBI WGS metagenome assembly SDBT01 (sample SAMN10404973, study PRJNA504765) | marine sediment metagenome | isolation source: marine sediment core GS10_PC15, 103 cmbsf | place: Arctic Ocean: Southern Knipovich Ridge | collected 2010 | reverse complement strand
CGCCACCATGTCAGCTAAGAAGCCCTGCCCGGACACAAGGGGAGCCAATAAGTGATTTTTCTAGTGATTATCTTGGATGGTCGCTATCACTCCCCCACAAAGTATTATGGGTCGAAAATGTAAAGGTTCAATATAAGCACGAGAATGATTGGGGAACGGTGTATAATGCTGCACAGTTCCTATGGGCTCCGATACAGAATAGAAATAGAGTTATAGGTGGTCGTTATAGGCCACCTTTTGTCTTTTGTGAGTATAAAAGGGCGTTTAAGGGTATATGTCCTTGTGTTACTGCTACTGAATACAAAGGGTGTGCCACTGATAAACGCAGGGCGTCTAGATTTTATGGTAGAAGACTAACAATAGCGGAATGTGCCTACCATCAAGGGCTTGACAAGATTCCGGCTGGATGGTATAATGTGCCGGATGGATTCACACCGGGTCGATGGCGACACAACCTATACGAAGCTATAGGAAACGGTGTGCCAGTATACATGGCAAAAGCGTTTGGACAAAGGTATTAATATGGGATATTTAGGACGTAGAGAGAAAGTTGAAAACTTCTTCATAGGTGCGGTTATTATTACGCTATGTGTAGCCTTTCTTGTTGGTGTAATATGGGTAAAGTCATACAATGAAGCTATAGTATTTAACAGACTGACCCACCAATCAGTGGATGTAACAACTTGGGATGCAGTATGGGTTGAGCTTAGAGTTGATAGACAAGTACAATATCTACAACCATTACCCAATGCGGTTATAAAATGTAAATGTGACCATGTTAGTATAGACACCATACGTCAGTTACAGTTGCATGCTAGGGATACACAAATACGTCTTAAAAAGATTGAGGACAATAATGGCTAGATTCTCTGTTAAACCACCCGAATCTTCTTTAACTCCAGAAACAGAATATTATATTGTAATCAGACCAACAAGCAACCCGGCAGGAATTGCCTTCATTCTTGAAGATAAAGACACTGGTTGTGAAATCACAATAGTAACAATAGATGAAAAGAAACGGGTTATCTATAGTGATAAACTTGCTAGGGAATATGGTTTTATTATGCAATCATTCTGCGAAGCTGAAGTAGAAGAGATACCTACAGTTGATTGGAATGTGCAATTATGAGAATTATACAAACACTAAACGACTGTTGGTGGAAGATTAGGGGCAGATTGTGGGATAGACACAATGTCGTTAAGTGTCGATATTTGCCTTCAACTTGGTGCGATAAAGATAAAGTATTGTTACATGCTGCGTTTCAGTGTCTTTTAGACTTTGTCAATCAAGAGAAACCATGGCAGTTGTATTCTAATGATGGTGAAATCTATGAAGTTTACTCAGATTGTAGTAAGGAAAGAGCAGAGAAGGAGGTAAAGGATTGGGGTGAGATTAAAATATTGTTAAAATGGTGGTATTTAAGATTTCATGAGAAAAATCCTACTTATTATATAAACGATAATGAAATGCTTCACAGGCTTATAAATGTGAGAGGATATTTGTGGACATGATGACTAAGCTGACGGACCAGGACATTATAGATTGGACTCACAAAATTGGTATGATGACACATGTAGAGATGTGTAAACTTTGGAGATTCGCCCCAAGCGGCCACCCTATATTTGATTCTGCCCTACCCCTATATGATATATTCAGCAAACGATTCACCGCATTTGGTGGTATGACAACAAAGATTAGTAAGGAACTTGGTTATGTGGATTGATACACAAACAATAGACTTGTGGGAAATATATGTGCCGGTATGTCAGACTTTGTCTACGACACGATTTACAGATAAACACCATAGACAATGGGATAATGAAGTTATACGCTTAACGGGCGGGCTTACCTTGCTTAAAAGCATTAAAGGTAAAAGTATTTCTGTTTTTAATGGACAAACTTGTGAAGAGGAAATGATACCAGTCAGGATTGCGGCAGATATCCATATTATGGTACAAATTTCTATATTCACAGCTAAACATTACTCTCAAGAGTCTGTATTTTATTATAAAGTTAGTGACAGAGCGATGATATACACGCCTCGTACCATGGATGAAAATGGCCCTGTAGTGTAATGGACAGCACAAAGGTCTTCTAAACCTTTAGACTGGGTTCGAGTCCTAGTAGGGCTACTTATGAGTATATCTTTAGTTAGAAAGACATGTAAATCTAAACTTGAAAGTATTAAAAATCGACTTAAAGTAGGTGATAGAATAGTATATGATATGCGTGGGTCAGGCAGTTTGGGTATAGCAACGGTGCAACACGTGCGTTCTGGCAATATTTGCTTTCCTATAGAGATTAATATAGATACTATTGGTAGATGGGCTACGAAGGGTTGTATCGACTATGAAGAAATAGTTAGGATACTAACGTGAGTATACCTTTAGTTAAAATGATACTGAATGGAAAACGTAAATCATTAAACAATATTAGTGTTGGAGATACGATTTCGTATTGTATTTTTAGTTATTCAGAGCTAAAGTATGCAGAAGTAATTGAAATACGTGTAAAATACCCTAATTTCCCTATACGTATTAGATTCAAATCTGACTATGATGGCGAATATAGAACGGGTGCTCTTAGTCTAAGCCAGATTGTAGCAGTAGTATGAGTATACCTTTAGTTAAAAAAATAAGCAGGAATAAAGAGCTTACTGTTGGATGTAGGATTGGATTTAGCGTTAATAAACGTTCATCTGTAAGATATGGAAAAGTAACTCATATAAATTATAATAAAATGACTTATCCTATAACTATTAGATTCAAACATACTGATGGAACATATGTGACTGGTGCCCTTAGCCTAGAACAGATTGTGTCAATAGGGTGACATATGAGTAAACTACTAGCACTAAGGACAAAATACAGTACAATTAGACTTAAAGACTTGTACAATAGATTTACTATTGGTCCTGTAAAATTACATAGGATAAATTACCATATTCTTAGTCATACAGGTAGGGTTATTGACGGATTATTATATGATACAACAGACGAGACAATGCCCGGCATTATGATAGAGTTGGACAGGGAGATACCTATTATTAGAAAAAACTTGAGTTTATATGATATAGACAAAGAAGCTGGGTTTTGGGATTATAATGATGAGCATATACGATATAAATTTCGTTGGGATAGAGACCATCCAGACGAATGGAATGGAAACTGTTTACTATTAGATTATAACAAGTAATGGGGAAGTGGTGAAATAGCAGACACGCATCTCTTAAAAGGATGTGCCTGAAATATGGCGTGCGGGTGCAACTCCCGCCTTCCCTACTTTATTATGAGTATATTAATAGCAAAACGTGTATTGAGAAAGCCTAAAAAAACTTCTCTTATTGAACTATTTAATCAAGTACCATTAGTACTAAGGGTTTCGCAAGGGAACTTTGGCAACTTTATATTGTATAGTACTGGATATCAATCTAATAATACTATGTGTTGGGAATGGGGTTTTGTAGATAATCACACCCCTACAACAATACCAAACGTAATTTCACCACGTAGCGCGTATAGCGTAGCAAAATCTTTTATACTTGATAATCAAATACATACATATCAGCCGTCAGATGTTTTCATAGGCGAAGAGTATACTCTTGTAGTGTTTGATATAATGGAAATAGGTGCAGATAGGTATAGACTATAATGAGTTTACAATTAGTACGTAAGATGTTGCCTAAGATGTATAATGGGTCTAATACTTCTATTTTCCATGATTTTTTTACTGTATTACGTCAACGTCCGTACATAAACTATTGTGGTGTTGTAGCTAAGTACGCTTGGTCGGACCTTGAACTAAGAGATGTAGAAGATTCATTACGAATGGATTTATACTTTATACTTTCTAAAGGATTAGTTATAAAATATACAAATGGTATTGAAACAGTATTCCTAAATGTGTCGGACATACATAGATTTGATTTTCGTAGAATACCTTATGAACATAGAATTGGTTATGCTATTAGAATAATGAACGCAAGCAATTATTTTGCTTTTGTGCCCGAAATTAGGGGTTGACACGATGACGGTGGGATGGTAGAATGAGCCGACAAGTCGCAAAAATGGTCTTACGTGTGATGGCATTAGGCATAAGAAATCTAAAAAAAGCATTACTAATAGACAAACGTGAGTTTATTTTTAGTCAGAATACATCCAGATATAGAATTGCTACAAGTGTAGACATAACTGATAATGGCAGAATAATAAACATACACTTTAACAAATATATCTCAAAAACAAACAATCTTGTAATAAGTGGACAGACTGGTAGAATGTTAGTAGATACTTTAGAAACAACTGAGGATGGTTTCTCAATGGTAACCTCACGTACATACCGTGAGGATAAAGCACCAAGACTAAGATATTTGTGGCATGATTTATGTAGGGGGATGGAAGAATGAGCAGACAGCTAGTAACAAAGATGTTTCGCAAAGACATGCCTATGCGCACAAGTCTAAATGATATAGCAAGAATTTTAGTAAGAGAAAAGCGTAAATTTATTTTTAGTGATAGTATAACTAGATACAGAATTGCAACATCAATAGATGTATATGATAGTGGAGAGAAAATTAACATACAATTTGATAACTATTCAAGAATGCATCATCATATTATAGGTCACTCAAATTCAGGAATAATGTTAACAGACAGCTTAATAATAACATTGAATGGTTTTTCTATTATAGGTGCCCATAGTAATTCCATGAGATTTAATTATACTTGGCTGCTGTAGGTAGTGAAATGTCTAAATTAAGAGTTATAGGTGATGTACATGGTCATTTTGACTCCTATCTCAAAATAGTCACTGACCAATCTGTAAACTACTCTCTACAAATAGGCGACTTAGGATTTGAATATAGCCCATTGGACGTACTAGACCCCGAAAAACATAGATTCATAGTTGGTAATCATGATAACCATGATAATCTGCCTCCACATGCCTTAGATAGATTCGGCGTGTGGGATGTACCGTCTATAGATGCGTTTATATTCTATGTCAGCGGTGCCTATAGCATAGATAAGTTTAACAGAACACCATGGGTAGATTGGTGGCCCAATGAAGAATTAGACTTCAGTGAACAACACAGAGCGCTACATTGGTATCAACAAATAAAACCTAAGACGATGATAACTCATGATGCTCCTACTGAAGTAAAAAAGTATGTATCTAATCCAGATGTATTAGAATACTACAAACATAACAGAGACTTTGTTTCAAACACACAGGAACTACTACAGTCTATGCTAGATATACATCGCCCAGATATTTGGGTATTCGGACACTACCATATGGATTGGCACAAAGAAATAAAGGGTTGTAAGTTCATATGTCTAAACGAGTTACAGTATATAGACTGCGAGGAGTAATATGCCTAAACCAAATGTTATGATTTTCTTTGATGCAAGTCATTCAAATGTTGATGAAATCAGGGAAGCATTTTCAGCATGGCTTGTTAAAGAAGGTTTAGATAGATTTCAAATCTTTTGTGGCAATGAATGTAAAATACCAATCAAATTTGATACTGGTCAACTTGACCGGATACGTATATCTGACGATTATGAGGTAGAAAATGCCTGAACAAATAGTAATTAAATTTGAGGGCAGGTTTGCTAAAGGACTTAAGCAAGCGTTTATAGGTTGGTTTATGGACGGAGGTGGGTCCGATGGTCTATGGGAAACTTGTAATGATAGGTTTGATTTTCCATTTGATATTGATGACACAACATATCAAGGGGAGAAAATAATTGTTCGAGATAGTATTGACCCTGAACTTCTTAAAGAATGGGACAAAAAGTAATGTCTAAAGGTAAACGCCAGCGTATGCAATCTAACTTTCGACGTAGAGAACGACGTGAAGAGGCAGTAGCACGTCAAGAAGAGTATGATAAGCTGTCTCTACCCCAAAGGGTTGCGAAGCTAGATGTGCTCTTAGGTAAAGGCGTGGGGGCTAAGAAGGTGCGTGCTAAGCTGGCTAAGCAAATGGAGACAGTAGAGAAAGGGGCATAATGCCTAAATTTTACGTAGCATGCCAGAATATTAGATTTATTGTGGATGCTAAAACAGATAAGGAAGCAGCACAAAAGTGTTTTGACTTTTACAATAGAGATATAGATTTATTTGCCCCCCTCATATTAATGAATGAGATTGGGTGGAAAACGTTAAATGCTTTTGATTATGAAAAAGGGTTTATATTTCTCAATGACTTGAAAGGTGCCGAACACGTTGACCTAGATGCTATTATGAATGAGAGGGGTAATGGTGATGATGATTGGGATGAAGAGTGGGATGAAGACTATGACCCTGGTGATGACTGGAAATACTAATGAGTAAATTGTTAGCCCGTAAGATTTTATGTGCTAGTAAGCCTGCTATTAATACTATGCAAGAATTGCATACATTCTTAGATAACTATCGTGGGCTGATTACATTACTCTGTGAAGATAGTTTAACTAGCATAGGCACCTACTCTCATTATTCATTTGAAGCAATAACAAGTGGTGTTGGTGAAATAATAGATAATACTTTTAGTCTTAGATATAGAGAAACTAATCCACAACGAGGAAGTGCGCAGTGTAATTGGATGATTTGTGGGAAAGAATTTCAGTGTCCACAAAAATATATGTTTATATATAAATATGGAAGCACATACAATAAATTGGTGATATTGGACATTTAGTGATAATTGAATGTTTCATACAAATATTTGTCAACAAACCCACGTTGCTTAGGCATATCCTCAAGAGCTAGAGTACAAAAATCTGCAATTGGTTCATCTTCATGACGACGTAATATATCACGCATCTGCCTATAGTACATAGCTTCCTCAAACCTTACGGCACGGTTCAAGTAACCATATATAGCTTTTCTATTAACAGGAAGAAGTGACTTGAGATATTCCCTAATCCACCTAAGATGGCTCGCTTCCTCGGCTATCAATTGTGCGAGAACCTTTTTAATACCATTAAAAGATGTCCAGTTTCCATGACGTTCAAAGTGATATGGCACACGTAATTCGTGAATGTGTAAATGAATGAGAACCTCCAACATTGTCATATCATCTTCTAATGCCCCAAACCAATCAATATTTACTTCAGGACTATCGTCATAACCCTTTACAGGCAATGTCTCAGCATCAAAAGCACGTAGAACTGCTATCCATAGTTTACCGTGACGTATCTCATCTTCTGAGTGTTGTAAGAGATTAAACTTTAATTGTAAGTCTGGTGTCTTGATTACCTGCTTAGCAAGGATAATCCCACCCGTATACTCCTCCAATGCATAGAACTGAAGGAAAACATTTTCACCGAAGGTTAAAGTAGACATTACATTCTTCCCCTCTCTTTTCGTGCTCTTTCTTTTTACTGGTCAACTTAAAGCATGAACAATGGAACCGAGCTAACAACAGTGAAAACCACATGCTCCTTTCTTCGTGCTCATCTTATTATACTGTTGAAACTGGAATTTGTCAACCACAAAATACCCGGAAACAAAATTTTTCTACATTTCGATTAGGTGTATAATAGAGTGAGGACTTAGCGTAACATAAAGCACCGCCGATAACCAAGGCGGAAAGGTGGCAGATTAACACGCTATTCAGGCCAATCCCTCGAAATTATTACTGCCGCCCAAAGATAATAAGCGAAAGCTTTTATATATAACTTGATAGCAAAATATTATTTAGAAAGAGAGTATTGTGGGTAAGAAAGCAAGGAACAAGCCCCTAGCTAGGTTTACTATGCAAATGGGGCCTGAGCAAAAACGTATTAAGCAACGTTTAACTCCGAAAGAAGTTAGGTCTGCTTACCGTAAAGCTGGAACCACTCCTATCATAAGAGAGTTCTATCTCCTCTCAGACGGCAACAAATATTCTAACCCGTTCGCCGCATTATTTCTTAATCAGTTCCCCGACCAACGGCATATATTTGACATATATGAATCTAAAACACACGCCACCCATGATGGATTAGTGCCAGATATTACAGAATTTACTACATCTGAGGTGGTTTCTGATGTTTATGAAGATGAATATGGGCCTGTTTATTATCGGGCATTCCTAGACGGGTGGGATGCTAGAGGTTCAGATGATGTTGTGAGCAGGGTATACATGATTGGATATAATGACGGTTGCATGTGCCGAATAGACTCTATTGGCAATGAATGTAGATGTGAGGATTTGGAATGAAAGAAGCTGACATTAATGCTGTTGGTTTAGCCAAGTACAGTCCATACGATTATCCTCCAGGTAGTGAAGTTGAGCATCGTATGAGTCATTTGTATGATTACCTAGCACAAGCAAAAAATATTATAGCTAAGTATGCCCCTCCTATAACCGTGCAAGTTATGCTTAGGAGTGAGGATACTATCTCACACGTAGCTTACTGGTTGATGCTTGCAGATTGGCGATTCGATGAGTCTAAAGGCACACAGCAGGCTTCCTATAGGGTTAACACTGGTAGGTTCGCCGTAAAGAGATACATTCAAAGGTGTTATCAGTTGCGACACAGAGATAGTATGAAAATACAATTTGTAGATTCAACTGGTGGTATCTTACCAAACGAAGATGGGCCAGTATGTTATAAAGATGATTTAAGGAAAGAAGACCCTATTGCCATATTGTGTAAGCAAGAATGTGTTGATGAAGTAGTACATATGATTGATAAGGATGATACACTGAGTGACCCAGAAAAGTATTCAATTAAGTATGTTTGTGTCGGTGGGTTTACTCAAAAGGAAACGGGAGAACATCTAGGGGTTTCTAAGAGTAGTATTGGTGCTTACATTAAGAGTGGCTTGGAGAAGCTTTGTAGACGAAAGAAAGATTATGCTTACCTATTGGATTACATCGAATGAAACGTAAAAAGAATTTGCCACCGATATGTGTTGGGCTTGAAGGTGACTATTCAATTTCTTATGCCGTTATAGATGTAGATGTAAGTAAACATGAAACTCATGGTGTTATTTACCCTGATGTTGATGAATTACCTCGTGACAAATTTTTAACTCTTAATGAATATATAGAGATAGCTAAGGCGTGTATACATAACAAAGTGTATAATGAAGTGGTACGGTTTGCATTACTAGATAGTGAGGATGCGGTAGCGTATTTAGTGCATAGTATGGTATATGCCGACTGGAGATATAAGGATGATGTAAGCCTTATGTCACAAAGAAATTATAGATTTAGTAGGTGTGGTTTTTCTATTAGGTCGTATCTAAAGGCATGTGGGAGTCAACAAAATATAAAGTTACGTAGTATATCTCACAGTTTAGATGAAAATAAGGATACAAGCGCATTTAATGCAGATAGTAGGTTTCATACGCCAGATTTTATAGTAGAACAAAAAGATTGGCAAGAAAAGATACTGGAAATTATAGATACGTGTGGGTTAACTTGTAAGCAGAAACATTGTGTAACATCGTATTATATAGATAATCAGACATATAGTGAAATAGCAGAAAGAACTAAAGTGTCAAGACAAGCTGTTATACAATATACTAATAGGGCCATTGAGATTATTAGATGCCATCCTTCAATAAAGCAGTTAAAATCGCTGATGGAATAGAAAACAGCGTTAAAGAATTGTTCTCAGAGTGTGGGTTCAACTTATCTAAGGTGCCCCACTCGGAACGCTCGTTCTATGACCTATATTGTGATGAATTTTCAATAGAAGTCAAATATGATATGATGGCTTCTTTTACTGGCAACGTTGCGTTTGAGTATTATAATACTAAGCAGAAGAAGGCATCGGGGATTAACATCACAAAGGCAACTTTTTGGTTGCATGTAGTTAGGGAAAACAAGGCATTACAGTTCCACATCATCAATACCGACGTGTTGAAAGGTTTATTGGCAGAACTATCAAACGACAATATGGCTAGGAAAGTTGCTGGTGGTGATGACAATTCTGAGATGCTTTTGGTTAAAAAAGAATATATTCTTAAAGATTTTACTAATCTAGAGTTATTAACCGAAATGGACAGGCATCAATGGATAATGAAAAACCTGTAGAAGATGTAGTTACGTTAAAAATAAGTTCTACCTCGCTCTCTGAACCACTATCTGTTAGAGTGGGGTGGAGTGATAATGCCACCCTTCAGGATATAACTGGACTGTTGATTATAGCTATACATGAGGATATAACAGATATAATATCAAATGCTGTTGAAGCTTTTGGTAAAGCCAATAATGAACCAGCTAAGGCAAAAAGTATTATAGACCAGTTACGTAGAGTACAAAAGTTGTTTGAAATACAGCATTCTAATAATGCTGGTAAAACGTTGGTTATAGACCCAGAAGATGTATTCAAAATGCCACAAAGGCCAACCCCATGATTGTAACTAAAGCTAATGGATTAGTTGTAGACCCTAGACAATACAATAAGCAAGCAGTATACTTTCCTGTATTGGATAAGGGCTTTATTTCCTTAGTAGACTATATGGGTGATGATTCAGCTATAGTGCAAGCAGCAAGAGTTAGTTATGGGGCCGGAACCGAGACTAAGAGTAGTGATAAGGGGCTATTAAATTATTTGATGAGACACAGGCATACTACTCCATATGAGATGGTAGAGTTTAAGTTTCATATTGGGATGCCCATATTTGTAGCACGTCAATGGGTAAGGCATAGAACAGCATCGCTAAATGAGTACAGTGGTCGTTATAGCCTTATGCCTATGTTATTTTATAATCCTCCACAGGAACAGATTCGGCGGCAGTCGGGAAAAAATCGGCAGGGTCGGGCAGATTTGGGGGTTGACAGCGAAACGGCCGGATGGTACAATCGGGGCACCGAGGCGACGAGAGAACAAGCAATAGGTCACTATAAGAACCTATGTGAAGCAGACATAGCTAGAGAGTTAGCTAGAATTGACTTACCTCTATCTATGTATACATACTGGTACTGGAAAATTGACCTACATAACTTGTTTCACTTTCTTTCTTTACGTTGTGATTCCCATGCTCAATGGGAGATAAGAGTATTTGCTGATACAATAGCAGCGATGATTGAGAATATAGTCCCACTAGCATTCAATGCTTGGAAAGAATATAGATTCAATGCAATATCATTTTCCAATAAAGAGAGACATTTATTAGATGCAGTTATACGTGAATTTTCACCACCACATAACATCATAGAAGAACGCTATAAAGATTACGGTTTAAGTAAGAGAGAGAAAGAAGAGTTTGTAAATAAATTCAATTTGGAACAAGACGATAACTTTACTAGATACATAGATGAAGGTAAAACACCACAATACTTCGAGAGTATAATAGAGGGGGCATCTCATGAGTGATGTAAAAATTACATGGGAGAAATATCATGACCCTTTTGAAGAACTAGATGATGAATTGAAGGAAATGGCTAGAGAGCATGATGATGATGACGAGTATACTGATGGTTATGAAGAAGGCACGCCGGGTATGATGAGGCCACGTAAAGCCTTTCCTTATGTAGTGTTGCCAACAGGACCAGTTAATATAACTCAAACCAATAGACCTTCTGAGGTATGGAATCTGTGGGTACTACATACTAATGTTGATATTACACACGAGTTAAAAGACGTTGTTAAACTTATATCCGGTGTTGAACTTCTATATGTTTTAAGTAGATATAGATTGTTAATAGGATTGGGTAAAGTATTCGAGTCGTCAGAAGTAAAAGTTAATATACAAGATGGGTTAAAAGAATACGTAAATAATAAAATGCAAGAGATTATTGAAGAACAGACACAAAATCTCTTGCCTAATGGTGCGTCATTGATAAAAATGGATGAGGACGCAAATCAAAGTGAGTTGCATGAAAACGTCATCATCATGCAGGACATGTTAAAAAAACAAGGAGATTACTGGGCTATATGGGTGTTACCTAACCGCAAAATGGAGGTGGCTCACGCAGATGATATGGAGGATGAAGATTTTAGAAAACATTTGTTAACCTTCCTTGAAGGTTCTAGAACCGCTGGAGGAACTGTGATTACTTCTTGGGATAATGCATAACGTGGTGTGTTGTCCATCGTTTCTTTTGGTCAATCTTGAGGAGAGTCAAGATGAGTGTTACTTTGGTAAGCGGTGCGAATAACGTTACCGCGAATTTGGCTGGCCGTACTGTGTCCGACGTGGTCGGTACGGAGAGTATCAAGAGCCTGTTGGGCCTTGATGGTTCCGAGGTGGTTACTGTTGACGGTGAGGCCGTTGATAATGACCACACGCTCGATGACGGTGAGGAAATCCGTTTCGAGAAGGTTGCTGGCACCAAGGGTTAAACCCTACTGCCGTACAAGTGGGGGTGTGGGGTTAAGACTCCATGCCCCCTTTTTACTATTTGTAGCGGAGCTATTTTATGTCACACTATAAGATTGATGCTTGCGAAAAGTGTGGGAAACCCAAGGGAAGCTATAAGAAGCGACTTGAAAATGAACATGTTGTATGTATACGCGATGACCGCGTTATCATGTTTGAAGAATCAGGGACAGAAGCAGATAAGAGTGATGACTTAAAGGAAATACTTACGGCCTTAGCGAACAAAGAGATATCAGACAATATCAAGTCTGCCATTGGTACAGTTCAAGAACATCTTAATCGCGCAAAGACTCCTATAACCACAGGTGAGCCTGAGATAAGTGAAGTTGGTACTTGCCGTCTCAAGACTATCATCAATAGGCTTTCTGATTTTCAGGGTTGTAACAGTGGTATATTACCACGAGAATGCTCATTCTATAAGCGCATTGTCCCCAATACACAGAGCGACGTTGATGCGGTTCACATGTTTTGTATGACCAAACCGCCCCACGTTACCTCTTATAGACATTCTCCTAGTGGTAGTAATACAACTACATATAGTCTTTCTATTCCTTTCTTACATTTCTTTGTTACTGTTAAATCATTACAGAATACATACTCTGTTGACAACAACCATACTCATTACTTTATAACGACTAAGCCGTTTGCTAACCTTGATGACCCGGTATACAGGCTACCATTTGGTAATCAGGGTAATGATGGAAGATTATGTTGGGGTCGTGTTAAACTTCCTAGCAGTAAAGATGTACCGATGCATAAGTATGTTGAAGGTGTCTTTAACGCTTTGTTTCAATCAACATGGAACGACGACCTTAGACATGATAGTCCGATGCCTGCTGGTATAACTAGTTATGCTGATTGGGCATCACAGACTGAAAAAGATGCTTTCTTTTCATTGAAGGGTAGTGTTAGTTGGAATAGATATGCCCCCAATATGGAAACATTAGAGGGTGTTGTTAATCATGTATCTAGTTCTTATGGTGAGTAAATGCCACACGAAATAACGTTAGAAACAATTTGTGGGATTGTGACTAAAGAAATAGAATCTGAAGGTGGTGGGAACTATGCTCGTTATGGGGCATCAAAACATGTATTTAAGCAAATACTAATTGCTGGTTATGAAGAAGACAATGAATCAAAACGTTCCAATAAAGCTAAGGCTATCGTAAACGAATCGGAGATTTGGTAATGACTGTTGTTAAATGCGAAAATAGTTTGTTGCCTACATTCATTCTCACTGATGACAGTCGTGTTAGTGATATTGATAAGAATCAGATTACGAGTGAAGGTGATGAATCGTTTACCTGTTTTGTATTGCTACAAAAGGGTCCATACATCTATAAGGGCGTAGAGGGTGCTCTTGATTCACTTACTCCTGCTGAGAATCTTAAGTCATTTGATGGTCTTAGTTTGAAAGACTTAGAGAAAAGTGATGCGATTATCAATTGGGATTCTAAATTATCATTCGACCAGTTCATGCAGTGTCAAAGGTTCTTCTTGGATATCTTTCTTAAATATAAGACAGAAGGGGCCGTTGTCCTCTATTATCATCCAACAAACAAAGATTGGAAGATTCTATATCCTATTCAAGTAGGAATTAGTGGCGGTGCTGTTACTTATATATATAACTTTGATACTAATGATAAGCTGACTGAGAATATTATTGAATTAGTTAAAGATGATGAAGATAAGATGGCGGCTATAGAGGAAGTTCGCCAAGAACGCAAACAGCTTATAGACGATGGATACTTGAAACTTGGTACTATACACTCACATTGTGACTTCAGTGCGTTTCATTCTGGTGTAGACGATGATGATGAGGCTGGTTTTGATGGATTACATATAACAGTAGGTAATCTTGTGAGTGGATTAGACTATGCCCAACGTGTTATGGGTAATGGTTATTATCTTAAGATAGAAAACATATACGATGTTGTAGATGTTACTGAAGACCAATGGGAAGTTATAACAGAACTTGATGACATTGAAAATCCCCTTGCAGATTTTACATCAAGATGTTTTGATAGTATTTCTCAAAGAGGATTTAAGAATCACACTTCAAGTGGCTCTCCTAAGAATAGCTTGGTTGTTTGCTCAAACTATGATTATGATTGGTGGCTTGAGAAGGCAACACAAACTCACGGTATAGGTTATGGTAGTGGATATAGTCAATGGGGGTATAATCGTAGTACAGTACATCACAACCACAACCACAATTACCAAACCTATCAACACCATGGGTATGAACCAGAAGAACTATTAAATGAAACCGTGTCTTTTGTTGATGCTGCTGGTGCTTCTATATTTGGTATGGTTATAGAATTAGAAGAAGAAAATGACGGATATTGGATTGAAACGAGTAAGTATAAGCATCCAATATTTGTACTAGATATGGACATTAATTATGTTGACGAGAATACCCCATCAGGAGCAATTGAAACGAAATCTCCTCTTCTTTTAGAACAACCAACAGATACGATAGAAACCATGGTGCATGGTAAGATTGTAAAAACTGAGACTGCCGATGATGACGGGCTTACATGGTTTTTACAGCCCGGACAAACGGTTCAATTCCGCCATACTAATAATAAGTTATATATGGGGGAAATCGTAAGTACAAAATTAACAAATGTAGAAAGAACCGTAATGGTTAGAAGAAAGCATAAGAACAGAAACATAACACTTGCTGTACCGACTAGGTCAGTAATAAAGATATATGATGACAACAAACAAGTAATCCTTAGACACGGACAGGTATAACATGACTATTGGTGAGATTAAAAACATATTGGTTGTAGGTGTTGGTGGTACTGGGTCTTGGTTGCTACCCCCACTCTTTAGATTGTTGGCGCATGAGGGGGATTTTAAGGGTACTATCACCATTGCCGATGGTGACCACTATGACGATGACAACACCGCCCGTCAGGAATTTCCGACAGCCCTTGTTAACTGTAATAAGGCTGAAGCACAATTAGCTATGATGAGTAAGAGATACCCCTCACTATGTGAACGTGTAGAGGCTGTTGAAGACTATATAGGTGCAGATAATGCGGAGTTTATGATTGAAGAACATTCTGTTGTATTTAACTGTGTTGACAATCATGTTGCAAGGCGTATCATAGAC
>SDBT01009897.1_pt1 | contig 15432 bp, 7 predicted proteins | sample 2277101 | NCBI WGS metagenome assembly SDBT01 (sample SAMN10404973, study PRJNA504765) | marine sediment metagenome | isolation source: marine sediment core GS10_PC15, 103 cmbsf | place: Arctic Ocean: Southern Knipovich Ridge | collected 2010 | reverse complement strand
GCTATTCGACCTTCTATGGATCTTTTATTCTACTCTAACTAATCGTTTACTTGATGGTTCTACCGAAACCTTTAATGATTACTTTTTTATATTCATTAAACAATCAGATACTTTACAATTCACCTCTCGAAGGTTTCTTCGTTGCGTTCGTGATGAGATCTTTCCGTTGCTGCCTTTTCGAGGAGTTGATGCGTGAAAACTGTAAAATAATATACTGAAAAGAGATATCTAATTAAACATACGGATTATTTCTCGAATCAGCTTAATAAGGTAAAACCTTTAAGTTTTATTAAATAATAATAATAAACGATAGTGACGTAATAGTATTCAACTTATATTGATTTTAATCAAGACTCATATGAAATAATTTGCTAGAGGTAGTTATTCTTGGGAATACCCACTCAACCACAAAAAGTGCTCTTCATGGGATTAGGTGCCAGTGGTAAAAGCAGTATTCGGTCTATTGCTTTTGAAGGAAAGTCACCTGAAGATGTAAAAGATTACAGCGCAACAATAAATTATACCCGATCAACAAAAAATATCATAGATAGTGCTTTCCAAATATTTGATTGTGGAGGGCAAGAGAGTTTTATATCTGTATTTATTGGAGAACAAGCAGAATTCATTTTCAGTGATGTGACTATTCTCGTCTGGGTTGTTGATGTTAGCACTTTTGATGAAGTCTCGACTTCAAAATTCTATTTTGACCATGCTGCAAAACGTCTCAACCAATTTTCCCCTAATGCAGAAATATATTGTTTGTTTCACAAAGTAGATCTTCTTTTACAAGGTATGCACGATGAAGTTATGGAAACAATGGAAGCTTACTTCGTGGATCCAAAAAAACAGCTGAAAATTCACTACTATGCTACTTCTATTTTTGATAAATCCATCTTTATTACTATTGGTGACCTAATTCAAACTCTAATTATGAAAAACACTAAAGCAAAAACCGTCTCTGGAGCTCTTCAGGAGTTTGTGAAAAATAATACAGAACTAGCTGGAGTAGCAATTTACACTACGGATGGTTTACCTGTTTTTGAGGAAGGTGCGAATACCGAACAATTAATAGTACCTGCGAATTTATGGCTGACAAATCTTGATCGTTTGGAAGATGAATTTTCTTCAGATAGCTTTAAAACTACTTTAGAAACAAATGATTATCTTTTCGTTTTTCAACAAATAAAATCTGAACTATTACTCTCTGGTGTGGCTCGGAAGGTTTCACCCCTCAATTATACTTTAATCAAGATGGAAAAACTAGCCGAAAGGATAAATGAACTAATCTAAATAAATAACCTGCTAAGAAAATCGAAGAATATCATTCTCGATTTTTGCACTATGAAGAACATTGGCTTTGATCATTTTTTCAATAAGATTTCTAGTCAATCCTTCAGTGAAAGCAGTTTCTTGCGCTAATTCTGTGATATTCAATTCTTTTCTCGTATTAAACGCTTGAATTATAGCTGAAACAATTTTACTACGAATAGGTGACAAGTATTGTATAAGAAATTCGTTTAATTCATCGAATGTTATTTCATCAGTTAAATGTATTCTGAAGTGGTCACTTAGATCTTGATGTACAAGTAAACCCAACTTAGATAGCAAACGTTGGATAGTAATCTCATCTGTATTTGTTTCCACCTTATAAAGTGTTCCTTTCGGCATTTTATGTCTAAATTCTTTTACAGTATGTATAATCTCTATTTTTTTGCTTGGTGCTGGTTTCTCTCTTATCAATACATCAATTTTTTTTGAATTGTTATCAATTAGAACAAGTGGGGAATTTTGAGGAATTACTGCTAGATTTAAAAAAGGTTCGATTTTTCCATTTTGAGTAATATAATATGTTTCAACCCCAGTTTCAATAATTTGTAATTTTTCGTTGATTTTAAGCAAAATTTCTTCTTTTCGAAGATCATCGTCAGATTGGATCTTATATGAGCGCAAAATACGTTGAATCATCTGTTTTATCATACCAATGTAACTAAGGATTGTATTGGATCTTGTAATAATCCAAAAAACAATTAATCGGCCCATTTTAGAAATTCGTAGATCATCTGATTTTTCTGCTTTTAATGAAAAAAAGAAACCAATTGAGATATATGGATCTTTTGCGGTTGGGATTGGCCCATATGAACGTATTTCATCTATATCTAATGGAGATTCGGTTCCAAGAGTTGTCATTCCCTTTACCGCGAGATTTAAAGCCTCCGTATCGCTCAATGGTGAGGAATTGAATATATTAGACGGACCAAAATCTTCAAAAAGGCTTATAACTAAGCCTTCAATTAAACTACTCCTATCTTGAACCATCTTAAGTCCCAAATAATATCCGATTCTTTATCAAAGAGCAAAACATTTATTAAATCGCCTGAATTTAATCTGTGGATGTATAAACTTGAGTTCATCTCCCTACGAGGGGGGTGTCTTATTTTCAGTTTCATTTAGAGTCATATACTTACCGAATAAGTTCTGAATATCATCCATTGCTACTTGTAGATCTTCTTGACCGATCCCTTTTGATCTCTCAAACCAACCTCTTTTAATTGATGATTTCGAGTCATCGTGATAGGAAATCAGATCAGATGCATCAACAAACACATCACGTAATTCAGGAATACGAGGAAGACCGAAAAGTAATAGAAGAGAAGATTTGTCTTTGGGAGTGTCATAGGTAACAAAAGATGGCTGAATAGACCCTCCTTTAACTAAATAGGGAGCTAGAATTTTTTTAAGATGAGCAGAATGTTCCAATTTCGAAAGATCTTTCCCACCTGTGAATATCGAATAAACGGAACCAGCATTGGGTTTTGTGTCTATATCTGTCAAAGAACAATGATTAACAGCATATTTTACCGCTAATTCCATTTGCTTATCCATCCGTCCATATTCTGGTAAAAAGATCATGTCCTCAAAAAAGCAGGGAACAACTACAGGATCAAGACGCCTCGAATAATCAGCTAAATCAGTTGTTGGCATAACCTTTTTACCTGGTTCTTGAATACTGGGAGATAAAATTGCTTCGATTGTTTGCAAGGCTAGAGGATTAACCAACTGTGTAAATTCAATTTCAGTTTGAATTCGAGTTTGTTCATCTTTAGATGCTAAATTTGCGACGTCAATACCAATAGTTTGATCTAATAATCCACTAGCACGGCCACCTCTCCAATCCATGACGCGTTTTAGCATTGTTTTATTCGATAATAGAAAAATGAGATTAGGACCCTTTTTTGGCTCCAGTTGATTACGTAAAAGAGACGATAACGCCCAGATTGAATTAATTGCTTCTGATGATTGATTTTCGAAAGGTAAAACTCCGAATACATAAATGAAAATTCGCCTCTCTTCTGAAAATTTATTATGAAGAAGTTCAACTAGAGCGGGAGTTCCTCCACAACCAGTTCCTCCTCCCAGACTAGTTAAAATTATGAATCCTGATACTCCTTCATAACCCAAACCTTTGAGCTGGTTGGTTATAAGTTCTTGATTCTTCATTACTAGATCGTGGCCTTCCTGAAACTTACCACCGACACCTATTTCCTCATCAGAATATATTAATGTATTTCTATTAGGAATTGAATATTCTGTACGCGCTTTCATGAGATCCGTTTTATCTGTATTTGTTATTAGATATTCTCTGATACGGGATACTCCAGTATCCATTTTACTCTGCTGAATGTAAGATCCTACTAAATTAGACCCACATTCACCCATTCCTATAATAAAAACATCTGCTTCTCGGGTAAATTCAGTCATGGTAAAACCTCTTCATCTTGTAGATACATAATATTCAACCGCTGTAGTAAGATATTGAATTAATTCTTGATTGTTATAGGTATTCTCAATATCTCGTCTTGCATTTGCAGCAAATGAAATTTTTTCTTCTTGAATTGATGTTGGTTGATAATCACTTATGAATAAGAACAGAACACGATGCCATTTTGATATTTTTGGAAGCCATTCACTCTTCCATTGGGTTTTCAATTTTGAGACCGTAGATAATTCATTAAATATTTTCTCTAAATTTTCACTTTCTTGAAGTTTCTTTCTTGATACGTATAGTTCATTTAATGGAAAGATTTTTCTTGAACAATCCTCAAATTTAAATTCAAAAATTTTCATTGTGCTTTGATAATACGGGAATGTTGGATCATTAGCCAGTTCCAAAATGTACGCTTCATAAACATTATTTTCTAAGGCAATAATTGCCTTTATAAGTTCTTTACCTGCTCTTTTAGCATCAATCACTGCTTTTGAAATAAGATCAAAAGACCAGAATTGTATTGAACTTCTAGCTTGTCTTATAGTTACTACATAGGGCAATATCGTAGTTTGTGTATTTTTCCAACCTAATGCTTGAATGAATTCTAAAATTCTTCCTGCGTTTTTACTTGTTTCTTCAATAATTTTAAATAATGCCTTTTGTAGATCTTCATTCCTATAAATCTTATCTAATTCCACAAAGGATTGAGTAATCATTTCAATTGACATCATATCAGAAGTATCAGCCTGAAGTAATTGGGAAAAAACTTCAATCTGCTCACCTACTAATGATTGAATGTTAATCCCACTGGATTGAAGTTGAGAAATCTTTGTTAGTAAGTTCCTAGAAGAGACATTCAATAGTTCCATTAATTTTGCTATTAAAACATATTCAAAATCGTGAATTGTTTCAATAGTTAATCTATATATTGATTCTAAGTCTTTCCCTTTTGTCGAAATCGTCCCTTCAAGGAAATTCTGAACACTTAAAATTTCAGGTGATAGTTCTCCCATTACTTCACTTATTCTAGGAATACTAACTGCAGTTTTATTATAAAATTGTGATTTAAGTTTCTCAAGCGATTCCAACGCTTTATTCGTTGCTCCATCAATATAGAAATCAAATTTTGTTAATGTTTGTTCTACGTCTAATGAAGGGTTGATATCGCTTATTGCTTGTTCCAATACCAGGAAAAAAGAATTAAAAGTAGATAAATAATGCTTCGGTAGTGATTTATATTGCCTAATCCAACCTGAAATTATCTCCTTACATTTGAGCTGAATAAGCTCTAATTTCTTTTTATTATAAGTATTTAGACGATGCCACAGCTCTAATATATCGGAATAATCAAGATCCTCCAAATCTGACGGGATTTCAAAAATAGGAGTCGAACTAACAACTTTCTTGAAATATTTCATGGATGAAACGTCCATCTTTTCCATGAATTTTATCTGTTTTCTTGTTTCTTCAATCATTATATCTGTAGAAGCAGCTACAGTTTCCATGAAAGAGAAATAGGATTTTATTGTAATGATAAAATTCCGAGTTGCAGCACTACTACTAATCTGATTAAGCAAGTCATGTTTTTCTCTCCGTAAATCAACAGGTACGTCACCAGGAATCAACGGAAAAGCTAACGCATCCGCTTTATTTCTGAGAGTTGTCAGAACCGATATTTTCCATTTCTCTATTGATTCAATTCTTGTAAGAAGCTCAGAAAGGTCTAATTCGGAAGCATCTTCAACGAAAGGAGCTTTAGGGGTATCTTCTAATTCGAGCACCTGAATTATGGTTACATCTTTAATGAAATCTTTTATATTAGCTGCTGCTAGGTTAACAAATTGTTTGTATAAATGATCATATGTTCTTCGGAAGTTTAATAGCTGGGGTACCTCAGTTTCTACCTGAATTTTAGTATAAAGATCTTTTAATTCTGATTTCAACGTAGAAGAAATTGGAATCCCTTTCTTTGCAAGCTGATTTATAGTAACTATTGTATCATTTATTACATGTCGGGTTTCCTGCAAAACAGTAACAAGTTTTTGTTTCCATGAATTCACCGCTCTTACATATGAAAACAATTCAGTTGGACTATCTGAATTAAGATTTACCTGCGGAGGTTTTAGAGTAATCATAGAACTTGAAATAGAGGCAGTTGCTTCAAAATCTAGACTAGTTTGAATCTTCTCCCTCAGAATTCTTAAAAATTCAGAATAATATACATGATAATTCTTTATTTTATGGAACGCTTTCTCCAAGTTTGTAGAATCTTGAACCTGTATTGCGTTCTCTTGTAAGTTTATTAACAATGTATTGGAAATAGTTAGACCTTCTTGAATGAATCCTTCAGCTACTTGATTCAACTCTTCGCTAGAAGTAATATTTTTGATTCCATCCAATATCTGTTTTTTCCATTTGTCCATATTACGAAAAATCATTATTAATTCTGATATTGAAACGCGTGAAGGCAGTATGGGAGGAGGTTCTGGCATCCATTTATCAGAAAGGGTTGGAAACATACTTCGGAGGTTCACAATCATATTATTTCCTTCTGCTCGCAGTTGATTTATCTCTGACTTAAGTAATGTGCTATATTTGTTTGAAAAATTTGAAACTTCCAGATTCAACTGCTTTAATTCATCTAAAGTGCCTGCGTTTTCGATTTTGACCTTTATATCGTTAATACCTTCATATTCCTCCATATTTGGAATTATATTCTGTTTTCCTCCTTCCTGAACAGCTGATATTAGATCGTGAATAGTCAGTAGCAATTTTGCTTGTACAGTATCTGAGGATGAGTTCAATTTCTCTGATAGTGATTCGTTTTCTCTTCTTAAAAGTAAGATCTTAGCAACAATATCCTCTAATTTCATTATATTAAGAGCATCTGAAGTTAAAGTATTTGTTTGTTGATAAGTTAATTGATCTAGCTGAATTAGGTTTGAATAGGCTTTGATATTCTTTTTGTTTTCATTAAGGAGATTGATACAAAAATCCTTAACTTGATTAAGAACTGATTTTTGTGTACTTGTAAATGATTCAATAAATTGTTCAATCCTATCAAATTCTGAAGTAAGAGGGAATTTTACATCTCTAATTACTTGGACTGCTTGAGGTGAAATAGCAGAGAGAGATTGCATCTGGTTATCTGTATATTTTTTCAATTCGCTCGTAATTGCTTTAAAAATGCACATTAAGCATTCTTCTTCTAATTCTTCACTTTTCTGTTCAAATTGCTCTAGATCTTTTTTCAAATTTCTTTTTTGCCTTCTTCCTGCCGCTTCATATTCATTAGTTATTTTTTTGACTTTTTGAATTAGTTTTGAATAGTTTGTTAGTTGTGCAGAGCAAATAGGAGATTGAAAAAACTCATCTAAGCGTTCAACTATGTTTGTAATTTTTCCAAAGTTATTTGAAGACATTTTTTTCTATTCCACTAATGGATTTTTAATCTTAAATTCATATCCAAATATTAATCAAACTAAAATTTTTTATTTTATTTGAATCTGATCCCATGATAAAGAAATTCTAGCAATATATTCTGCAATCCCTTTTATCTGAATTTTAAGTTTTTTCATTAAAGATAGATCTACCAATCGAAATGAAATGTTCGAAAGATCATCCCGCGTAGTACCAAGAACTGTCTCGGTAATTTCAGAAAGCTTTCTTGCTACAAATGGTGACATTATTGAAATATATTTTGCCCAGTCATCGTGAATCATCAAACCTATTGATAACCGTTGTGTTTGACCTTTATCTAACCATTTTTTAGGAGCATACATAAATATAGAATATGATTCGTCAGTAATATCAACATTAAGAGCTGAAGAACCTAAATTCTTACCAATTTGGTCTGGATCCATTTTCTCCAATTTAGGATCTTCAATTTGCTTCTCTACAAATAGTGAAAAAAGATCTAATATATTTTTCATATCTACAGAGGTAAGCTGAGAAGTTGTTTCGATCATTGAAGAGGTAGAACCTTGAAAAGCTGAAAAAAAATCAATTATTACATTGACTCGAGCCATTTTTAAAACACGATAAACTTCCTCATATGGAATTTTTTCTCCTAGATCAGTTAAACTTTCAATCATTGTATCATCAATTTCTAGGGTAGAGATAGATTCTGTTCCTACTCCTGAAGTCTCTGATTTGGCAATATCTTCGAATGCCAAACTAGCTAAACTTTCTAATTCCATTTCTTGAAGCTCTTGTTTCTTTTGTTCTCTTTCCTTGATATCTGAATATATACTATCAACCATATTACTATCATAAAAGAGACGATAGATCTTCATAATCAAATCATTTAATGTACTCTCAGCAGCATCCTCCCCCATTTGTTCTCTCAAAATAGATTTCATAACAACGTGTTTGGCCATTCTAGATCCTTGAACTTTTTCCGTAACATCTTCGGTGACAAATTGTGACATGAAATCTCCTCTTCTTTCTTAAAAGAATATTAATTTGATCAAATTTACCTTAATATAAAATTCTAAAATTACTTTACATTATTTAATTATTAAAGATTTCCTCATTATTAATTTATTATTCTTCCAATTAGGGTAGAAATTTTTGATTAAAGTTGATAATTGAGTTTATTCAGAAATTTAAGATGATTACCATGAAGTAGTCACCTAAAATTTACTTATCATTACTATTTTCCTTCAAACAGACGATCACTTAAATATTTAGGTAAACCCATCGAGTTCATTTTCTGTGCTACTGATTGGATATCATATTCTATACGAATGATTTCAACTTCCAAATTCTTGAGATCGATAACTGCATATGAAGCTCTAGGGTCATTGTCGCGAGGTTGGCCAACAGATCCAGGATTAATTATTCGTAATTCCTTTTCAGATTCTAGACTTTTTATCCTTGAATAAGGTATATGCGTATGTCCAAGTAATAAAATATCAATATTAGACGTAGACATGAAATCAAATAGCTTCTTTTGTTTTTCAGTATCAGGATGAATATATTCAGATAACGGATATTGAGGAGAACCATGAACCATAGCGATTTCATGCGAAAATTCGAGATGTTTCGAATAAATTATCGTATGTATATTTGCTAATTGCCAGCGATGTTCAATACCTGTATTTTCTATTTGAAAATGAATTGCTTTTTTAGCCCAAAGATTAACCCCAGGAGGAATACTGGCTTGAGCAACGTAATGGTCATGGTTTCCTTTAATACTCCTTGTAATCAATTTATTACTCATTATTTCATCGATACACTTTTGGGGATCAGGCCCATAACCAACTGTATCCCCAAGATTATAAATTTCTTTGACTTCAGGATAATGCAATTTGATATCAGAAATAACCGATTCTAACGCGCTAAAATTACTATGGATATCGGCTAAAACTCCTAACGTAAACAATTATGACACCAAATTGATCAGCTTTAATTATACTACACTTCATCCAGTTGAAAAGGTAAATAAGGGAGGATTTTCAATTATTCTCAATTATCCATCAACTATCTTCCATGATAAGCTCCGTTGTACCATAAATACTCTCATAAGCTAGTATAATGCTAGAAAGGTACTTTCGAGCTTCAATTACTTTTCTTTTGATTTTATCTTTTGCATCTGGTTCTGTATTCATCAAAATATGAGTTTTCTGAATTTTCTCCTTAATCTCACTCTTGAATTGTTCAATTAGATCGAATACTTCTTGATGAACCAGAAGATTGAAAGTTATATTCTCTTTACCACCTCTGGCTTGAGGACGATCAAGGGCATAACCAAAACTCATCACACTTGTACGTAAGCCCTGGGCAATTACAAAATCGTAGCTAGAAGGAATTATATCAGTAAAATTATCTGCAAATCCAGTACCACTAAATGAACGGTCGGATAATTCAACAAGCTTATTGAAATTGTCTTTAAGAATCTCAGGCAGAACAATGATCGGAATAGGGCCATGACGCTGGTCAAAGAAGCTAATAACGACTCCCAGTGTATGGGAATCCATTGAATTATCAATCTCAGTATCACTTATCTTGGAGAGATTTTCTAATACAAGTTCCTTGTCTAAACCAACCAATTCAGGCTTGCGAATGAATTTAACATAAACCAATGAGCCAAAGATTGCAATAAGAACGGTAACACCAACAATCAATAGGACAAGAGTAGGGTCAATACCAGGAGAAGTGAAGTTAAAACGAGTTTGAGGCACAAGTTCGGGGCTATCACGAAGAATATCAAAAGCTACCACCGTATTGTTGGCGCTATCAGTAGTAACAATGTAATACAAAATATCACGACTAGTACCATTGTGATCAAAGGGCACAGTCACTTTATACATAGGAATACCATCAGAAGTGGTATTATGATAAGTCATACTCGCACTTCGATAATCAGCAGCATCAGTTTGAGATAACGACGCTCCAAAGCCAGCTAGACTTGATTCATTAGTAATTTCCTGGAAATAATAAAATACCGAAACATCGGTAATATCAGAAGCATACTCAACTATCCCAGTGAAAAAAGTGATATTGGAGGGATTAGTAGGATCATCAAAAGTAAAACGAGTCAATTCTTTCTTCACACGAGGAGCAGTCAAATCCTCAATCGTAAAGTTAAATGTAATATGAGTAATAATATCATATTGAATTACCTGGGTGTCAGGAGTATATTCAACAGTAGCAATTATTTTAATAACGACAAGAACTGGTGTTCCTAAATATTGGTCTAGATTCTCTAGTGAGACTTGATAGGTTATCGTCCAAATATTACCGCTGGTAGCAGTGGAAACAAATACTAAATCGGTGATATTATCAATATATAGAAAACTAAATTCAACCAGTAATTCATCCATAGAATGAGCAGCGTCAGTTACTTCAACGCTAACCTCATATTTCGCATCATTAGCTTCCTCTCCTTCAGTAATAGCCGAATACCAATAATCATGGATGACAGGACGACTTTCAATGAAAATAACGCTGGAACTAACCTGGGTAGATATGTTACTGCCATCCGATGGAGTAAGCACACAATACCAGCGCTCATCAGCAGTCGTGTTTACGAAAGGAATAATGGTAAAGTTTTCAAAAGCATCCATCTCAATCCAGGAGTCATTGCCAGTTACATCCTTAAACCATTGAATACGAGATAGATCGGAATCAGAATCGATATCGTTGAATTTGTATTCTATAGCTATATCTTCATCTTCGACAAAGAATTCATTGGTGCGAATATCCGCCTCTACTTGACTGGTCGATTTCTCGAAATAATATTTCAAACCAGTAATACTTGGAGGTTTATTGATAATAGTAATGGTAATAGAAGTTAGATTAGCTGACCAACCATTCGTTGAATCACCATCGAAGATCAAAATCACTACATACCAGGAATGACCTTTGGTTAGGGCTGATATTGACACTTCGGTGTTATTAGTATAATCAGTTTGCAGAATGAACAACCCACTTCCATTATTGCGATACCAATAGGTCTGATAATCGGCTTGAACATCTGAATCGACATCAGTATAATTCCAATTAGTTTTTAAAACATCATCCCTATAGATTGTGCCAGTACTAATACCATCAAATCCAATACCAGTAATTATAGGCATAGAATTCAATATAGTGACGACTGTATTATGATTAGAGGCGTAGCCAGTAATACTATAATTTGTACCATCATTTACCCATAGAGTGGCTTTCCAGGTCGCTTCTTTTGTGAGATAACTATCTGGAACTATGGTCTGGTTTTCTAACGCGGATACAACAACTCCTGAACGTTCCCAGATAATTATCCAGTCATTAGTCTGATTATCCGCGATATCAGTATCAGCAAAAAGCCAGGTTAAGTTTAAGAAATTATCTGCATACACCTCGATGGGAGTAATAGTTACATTTATGGCAGTCGGAGCAGAATTCATGATTCTAATTATAGCACTTGAATAATTGTATAATGCCCAATTAGTGCCATCAAATGGACGAATAATCACAGAGATATTATCATTTTTTATGAAATAGCCACTGGTAAGTGTGGTGATATTTTCAGTATCATTTATTAATAAACCATTTTTATACCATAATATTACAGTCATTGATACGTTTTGTGGGTCATTATCCCAGTCTTGATAGATAAAATCAAACTCTAAATCATCGCTTGTAGTTGGTCGCGAAATCTGCCAGGTAAAACCTGCAACCTTGGGATAACTGTTTCCAATAGTAACGGAAGTCGAATTTTTCCATTGACCCAAGTAACCATATTGGTCACGAGGTTTAACACTCACAATCCATTGATCATCTCTATGAAGATAATAAGGATCGACAAAGGAATCAGTCAGTTCTAGCTGCAATTCATACTTCCCTGAAGTTGTGTTGTACTTATACCAGCGGTATTGTGACCCACTTACTTCACTGACATTAACATACTCAATATCAGTGTTATCAACAATAGATATATCGAATATTTGGTCACTTTCTCCCGCATCAATATCTTCTACAAAAGCAGAGTAATTAACGAATATTCGCTGGGTGGCAACATAATTTGATGTACCGTTTATTCCTGCAGGGTGATCGGCTAAAATTATGGGGACCCCTAGCGTTATGTTGAATTCGGGAGCAGTATTCCCTACTTGAATCAATACATCGGATCCAGCAAGGAGAGAACTATCCACAGGCGTTCCCCAATCTACTGTTCCATCTTTTGGGGTAATATAGACATAAACGATGTCACCTGCAACAAATTGCGTAAACGGTAATTCTGTTGTATAACTTGGAATTGAGGCGGGAAAAACTCGCCAAATGATCGTCGATTGATCAGGATCTCCATCAGCATCATAAAAGTCATAATTAAGGGAAATATTATCTGTAGTTGTTTGCCCACCACTCAAGGTGATATTTTCAACTAAAGGCTTAGAATTAGCAATAGTAGCTGTACCGTATTTCCAGGAGCCTGGGGCTCCTAACGGATCTGACCAATCTTCACCATCGAATATGTTGATGGAGAAGCGCCATTCATCATGCTTTGTTGTAAAATTGGACGCGACATTAGTTGCATTTTCTAATTGAGTAACTGGATTGAGGTTCTGATACCATACAATTATGGAATCAGTTATAATATCCCCATCTGGATCTGTTTCCTCCCATGTTGCTACTAATGTATTTGTTGTAAACAAACCTGTTGATGGAATGTAAATCGCTGGACTGAAAGTGACAACTGAAGGAAGAGCGTTCCCAATGATGATACTGGTGTTAACCCAGGTTCCCAAGGCGGTACCATCCGAAACGCGGATACAAACAGTCCAGTTGTCGCCTTTGACAATGTACCCACTATCTACACGCAATAAATCGTTGAAAGTTGGCTGAAGGATATCCTCACGGTACCAGCGAATGATTGTGCCAGACTCGGAGTCAAGAGGGGTATCCGCATCATTCCAGGCATAATTCACCGATAAATTATCCGATCGGGTCGGGCTGGCGGGAGTAAACGAAAAGCCAGATAATGAGGGAATCGAATTCAGAATTTGCACCTGAGGGGAGGTATATAAAATTGAATAATTTTCACCATCATAAACCTGGAGTGTAAAGTGCCAGAACTCATCACGAGCAGTTGCACTGGCAGGAACGGTTTTTTGATCATTATACGTGGGAATATTAATATTGTCACGGTGCCAGCGGATCTCCCAGCTGTCAGCTGGTTCGGAATCTCCCTCATTGACATCATTAAAAGTATAATCCGCAACCAGATTATCGGTAGTGGTAGGAGTAGCAGTCAGAGATATTCCAGTTGCTGTTGGCGCGGTATTCATTATTTGAACGCTAGGCGAAAGAGTATACAGAATTGAATATGTTTCGCCATCGTAGACCTCGACCGTGTAATACCACCACTCCGTTTCATTCGTCAGAGTATTAGCAACCGTTTTCGAATCATTCAAAGTAACTTGCGGATTCCCGTTCTTATACCAGCGGATCCGCCAGGTGGGATTTTCGGGGTCATCATCCGCATCTTGGTACCCCCAGCTGGCGACTAAATCGTCCTCAGTTTCAGGACTGGAGGTGATTGTCAAATCCGACGCGGTGGGCTGGGAATTAGCGATTGTTGTGATACTGGAATTGTATTGAATGGAATATGCCTCTCCATCGTAGACCTGAATCGTATAATTCCAGGCTTCCCCTTTACTTGTTGCCGAAAAAGGCACAGATAACAAATTATCATAAATAGACTGTGGATTCCCGTTTTTATACCATTTTAAGATCCGAATAGTACTTTCAGAATCGGAATCGTTATCATAATAGGACCAGGAAGCATCTAAAGGAAGAGTGGTATTGGGATTGGTCGTGAGACTAAGAGCCGTTAAAAAGGGCGCGGTATTCAATACTTTCCGACTTAAAGAAGTATAATTCCCCGAATACTGTTCTCCATCAGAGACGGAGATTTTATAATACCAGATCTCATTCTTGGTTAAATTCCCTTGATTCACGGTCGTACTATCCGCAAGAGAAGACTGATACTGATTGTCTTTGTACCAATAGATCCGCCAATTGGTATTTTCAGTATCATTATCAGGATCCGCGTATTGATACCCTACCGTTAAGGTGGAATTCGTGGTAGGATTAACAGTTAAGGTGAGAAGCGAAGCCGTGGGTGCGCTGTTCACTATTAAGGTTTGAGATGAATTGTATTGAAGTGAAGTGTTCTCTCCATCCGACACCGTTAAGGTGTAATTCCAGATCTCGCCTTTTCGGGTCCAGCTAGACAGAATTGTGGTCAGATCATCGAATGTGGAATTATAGACGTTATCAATGTACCAGGTCACACTAAAACTAGCCTGTAAATCGCCTGCATCCGCATCAGTAAACGTCCAGCTAGTGGTCAAATTCTGAACCGTCGTGGGAGTGCTGGGAAGCGTGAGATCAGAAGCAACGGGTAAGCTATTTAGCACTGTTATTTGACTGGAATTATACTGGATCGACCAATTTAATCCATCATTTACTTTCACCGTGTAATTCCAGACCTCACCCTTACTCGTCGCGGTAGCGGGGACGGTTAGTTGATCATTGTAAGCCGATTGGAGTGTTCCGTCTTTAAACCATTTCAAAATCCGAATGACGCTTTCAGCATCCGAATCGTTATCATGGAAAAGCCATGAAGCTTCTAGGGGAATGGAAGTGTTGGGATTAGTGGTCAGGGTAAGACCAGTCAAGGTCGGGAGAGTATTTAGGATTTTTTGGCTTGGTGAGGTGTAATTGCCTGAGTACACTGTTCCATCATAAACTTGCAGAAGATAATGCCAGAACTCGTTTTTAGTCAAATTCCCTTGATTCACAGTCGTACTATCCGCCAGAGCGGGTTGATATTGATTGTCCTTGAACCAATAGATCCGCCAATTGGCATTTTCAGTATCGTTGTCTGGATCCGCGTATTGATATCCCACCGTTAAGGTGGAATTCGTGGTAGGATTAGCAGTTAAGGTGAGAAGCGAAGCCGTGGGTGCGCTGTTCACTATTAAGGTTTGAGATGAATTGTATTGAAGCGAAGTGTTCTCTCCATCCGATACCGTTAAGGTGTAATTCCAGATCTCGCCTTTTCGGGTCCAGCTAGACGGAATTGTGGTCAGATCATCGAATGTGGAATTATAGACGTTATCAATGTACCAGGTCACACTAAAACTAATCTGTGAATCGCCAACATCCGCATCAGT
>SDBT01009896.1_pt1 | contig 15432 bp, 6 predicted proteins | sample 2277101 | NCBI WGS metagenome assembly SDBT01 (sample SAMN10404973, study PRJNA504765) | marine sediment metagenome | isolation source: marine sediment core GS10_PC15, 103 cmbsf | place: Arctic Ocean: Southern Knipovich Ridge | collected 2010 | reverse complement strand
TGCCGAGCTACGTCAGGCTGGCATTCATAGCGTGGGTATCAATGTGGCTCATACTATTGGACACTGGGATGTTCCCGGCATGCCTTTTACACCCCTGCCACCTGCGGTTGGTCATGATGGTTCCCGGTCGACCACTTGCATGTGTCCGAACAGTTCGGAATTCCGTGACTATATTCAGAAACGATATGCGATGATGGCCTCAACCGGGGCAGATTTCATCTGGGTGGATGACGATTTTCGTGCTCAGAATCATGGTCCGGCTTATCCCTGTTTCTGCTCCCTTTGTCTGCAAATGTTCGGCCGGGAAAAAGAGCGTACGGCACTGGTGGCAAAGCTCAACACTCCCGAAAACACCTCCCTGCGAAAGGAGTGGTCGGAATTCTGTGCTGTTTCTCTTGAGGGACTTGCCCGGGATATTCACAGCGCAGTTTTCAACGTGAACCCCAAAGTCGAGCTGGGTCTTATGACAATCGGTTACAGCAACAGCACCTATGCGGGTTATCCGATCCATCGGTGGATGACGGCGATGGGAGCAAGCCGTGGCCGTCCGGGCCATGGTTTTTACACAGATGAGAAGCCTGGACTGCTGATCAACAAAGCGCTGGATGTGGCTCGCCAGGTACGCGACTACCCCTCCGGGGTCACGACCATTGCCTATGAGTTGGAAAATGCACCCTACATCACGCTCGACAAGTCGGTCCGCACAGTGATTAACGAGTGTACCCTGGCACTGATGATGGGCTGCAATGGTTTTGCATTGAATATGCTGAACCGATACCAGGGAACTCTGGAGGATTTCCATCCACATATGCGGGCCATCGCTCAGGAAAGGAGTCAGTGGAAGACACTTGTGGATTCCTCGGCTGGACTCCCGCTCGCAGGCTTCTGGCCGGCCGATCATCCCATGCTTATGGCGAACCGGGTTGTGGATGAAAAGGGCTGGTTCTTTGAGGGAGGATCTTACAACATCCAGGCCCCGAATCAGCTTTTGGAGATGGGCATTCCATTCGCAGCGGATTCCCGTCATGCCCTGGGCACAATCCTGTCAGGAAAAGTTGCTGAAGCATTTACCACTGAAGAGTTGAGGGACATGCTCTCTAAAAGCGTGATGCTTGATGTCTTTGCACTCAGTGTCCTTTGGGAGCGCGGACTTGGCGATCTTACGGGCGTGAAGCCTGGTGAGGATGTGCTGGTCGCTGTCACCGAACGGTTCACCGATCATCCGCTGAATGGCACCAATGCAGGCTTCGTGCGTGAGGCATATGCCAAACCCGGGGAACGACCTGGCACCCTTATTCCCATCTCAGGAGGAGTGATAGATCTCTCACACCTGGTTCGCCATGACGGCACCGATCTGGGGAGCTGTCTCACGCTTTACACCAATGAACTGGGGGGGCGTGTGGCAGTGAGCAGTTATGCACCCTGGAATCGGATTGGATTGGGACCCAAGAGGCGCCAGGTGATTGCCATGACCGACTGGCTGTCTGAAGGTCGATTACCGGCTATCATTGATCAAACAGTACGCGTAGCCCCCTTTGTCCGACAGTCACCGGATGGACGTGTCGTTGTTGTGCTATTCAACACCTCTCTGGATGCCACAGGTATGCTTACGCTGCGTTTGCGGGCCAGACCACAACATGTTTCTCAGGTTTCTGCCTCAGGATTCAGGCCTCTGGGCACCCGGGTAAGCGAGGGTGAGACCGTAGTGGAAGTCCCTTCCATCCCGCCCTGGACCACAATCACACTGGTCGGATATTAAATTACAACCAAATGATCCAGCCTACGTGAAAAAATGAAAAGAATAAACTGGCACGAAAAAAATAATATAAGATGAAAAGAATCACCTTGGCCGTGGCTACCATAGCAATGCTATTTGCATCCTGCACGAATGAAAAAGTTCAAGACCTTCCGAACATCGTATTCATCCTGGCGGACGATATGGGCTACGGGGATCTCAGCTCTTATGGAGCAACAAAGATCCAGACGCCGAACATAGACCGGCTGGCAAAGGAGGGCATCCTCTTCACAGATGGCCATTGCGGTGCCTCAACCTGCACCCCAACCCGTTACGGATTGCTGACCGGACGACATAACTGGCGAACATGGTTGAAATACAGCGCGCTAAGCACCAGTGCTCCTATGCTGATAGAGGAGGGCCGGATGACTGTAGCTTCCCTGCTGAAATCGGCAGGTTATTCTACCTCAATCGTTGGGAAGTGGCACCTTGGTTTCGGCCGCGAAGAGGGCTTTGAAGACGATCGGGGCGACGAACCGCCGAACTACTGGGAAACCCGTGGAAACGGACCGGACTGGAACGATGAGTTGAAACCGGGCCCGCTGGAGTGTGGCTTCGACTATTCTTATGTCATTCCCATAGCCAACAGCTTCCCGCCCTATGTGATTGTGGAAAATCATCACGTAAAAGGACTTGAAAAAGATAACCCGATTACAACAATGGTTTCGGATAACAATGGATTGATGGAGGGAGGTGATGAAGCACGCTGGAAAGATGAAGAACTTGTGGATATGATGACCGAAAAGCTGATTTCTCAACTGGAAGGCTTTGCAAAAGGAAAAAAACCTTTCTTTCTGTACTATTCGCCGCATCAGCCCCATGGACCCTTCAGGCCAAATCAGCGTTTCAAAGGAACAAGTGAGGCCGGAGTATACGGAGACGTAATCCGGGAACTGGATTGGTCGGTGGGCGAATTACTCAATACGCTTGACAGATTGGAATTGAGCGAAAACACCCTGGTGATATTTTCAAGTGATAACGGATCGGGATTACGTTTTGCTACACCGAATATGAGTGATTGGGGAAGGGATACTACGGTCAACTGGTCAGAACTTAATGCAGAGAATGCCCATCGGACCAACGGACCAAACAAAATTCGTGGTGGAAAAGGTGATCTTATTGAAGGGGGGCACCGCGTGCCCTTCCTGGTGCGTTGGCCAGGAAAGATCAAGCCGGGAACACGTTCGGCGGAGACGATCTCGCAGACCGATATGATGGCAACCTTTGCTGCTATCCTTGGAAAGGAAATGCCGCCAAACGCAGGAGAAGATAGTTATAACGTATTACCCGCCTTCCTGGGTGAGAAGCTGTCCGACCCGGAACGTCCACTGGTATTCTCCAGCGGGGGAACAGGAGCACTTTCCATTCGCATTGGAAAATGGGTATATATTGACGGACAGGGCGATTGCGGGTACAGGGAATTCTTTAGCGGGAAACCCTTTCCTGAACCAAAGGCGGGAGATCCCCCCGGACAACTCTATAATCTGGATGAGGACCTTGGGGAAAGCAACAACCTTTATACGCAGCATCCGGAAATCGTTGAGCGCCTGAAGCAAAAACTGGAAGAGATCAAAGCAGGCGCTTACTAAGTTTAAGCAGAGGTAGCGCTCTGACGCTTGTTGGTCCGGGGTATAAGGATGATATCGCTTTACGAATTAAAAGGATAACGAATTAAAAGAATAAAGGAATGAGAATCATGTTTTTACCGGCTATTATTGCCGGCATGGTATTGCTTTCAGGCTGTAACACAGAACCGGAAACACCCGACCGTCCCAACATTGTATGGATTGTGCTGGAAGACATCACTCCCATGATGGGGTGTTACGGAGACGATTATGCTAAAACACCAGTATTTGACAAACTTGCTGCGGCAGGGATCCGCTACGAAAAAGCATATTCGGTGGCTCCTGTGTGCTCTCCATCCCGCTCAGGCGTGATTACCGGTATGTATCCCACTTCGCTTGGAACCATACATCACCGGAGCCATCGGACAGGTCCGGATTTTCTAACAATGATCCCTACCCTTATGCGGGAAGCCGGTTATTACACCAGCAATAATGCAAAAACCGACTATAACCTTCCCATAAATCCCTGGGAGGAACGCAGTGGTCAGGCTCACTGGCGTAATCGTCCGGATAAGAACCAGCCTTTTCTGGCAAAATTTGACTTCGGTGAATGCCATTCCAGTATCACTAAAATTCCGGAAGATGTGATTGTTGAACAGCGATTAAACCGGCTCAAACCGGGAGACTTTCACGATCCTGACAAAGCACCGATCCCTCCCTATCATCCTGACGTGCCGGAGTTCCGGAAGGCTTGGTCGCGTTATTACGATGCGGTTACACAGGTGGATTACCGTACGGGGGAGATCATTGAGCAGTTAAAGGAGGACGGACTCTGGGAAAATACCATTTTTTTTGTCTGGGCAGATCACGGTGTAGGTATGATACGAGGCAAACATACGGTCTGGGAACAGGGTACTCATGTTCCGCTGATTGTGCGCTACCCTGCAAAATACAAACACCTGGCTCCGGCAAAGTCCGGTTCGGTGAATGATGATTTAATTTCATTGATAGATATCGGACCTTCAACCTTGAATTTAGCCGGAATAGAAACACCAGATTTCATGGACGGCATACCTCTGCTTTGCAAAAGCAGGGCAGAAAAAAGGGAATATGTGTTTGCGGCGCGCGGCAGGCTTGACAGTCGTTTTGAGATGGTGCGCACGGTTCGTGATGAACGGTATCGCTATCACCGCAATTTCTTTCCGCATCTGCCATACAAACCCCATGAAGACTACGAATTTGGTGCCCCGGTTCTGCAAAAATGGGTGGAACTTGCACGATTGGGGAAACTGACAGGGGATATGGAAATGCCCGCCATGCGATTTAAACCGGTTGAGGAGCTTTACGACTCGGAAAATGATCCGCACATGATAAACAACCTGGCAGGTAATCCGGAATATGAGGAAGTGCTTGAAAGAATGCGATCGGAACTCCACAACTGGATGATTGAGACCCGCGACCTGGGGATACTCGAGGAGGCAGAAATGGTGAAGCGCTCAGAGGGTAAAAAACCTCAGTGGGATGTGGGGCAGGAGCTGGAGAACTACGAGGAGATTCTTGAAACAGCGGATCTGATGTACAAGGGTGAGGAAGCCATACCAGAGTTGCTGGTCAGGGCCAATGATCCGGATGCGGCCATCCGTTTCTGGGCCGTACTGGGCCTGGCGGTGTGCCGGACCGATAGTGAGGAAGTGGTTTCCGGCCTTCAAAAGGCGCTGATGGATGAGTCGGTGAGTGTTCGCCTTACCGCAGTGGAGGGGCTGTTCAACCTGCAGCGCTACGAGGAAGCCCTGCCAGTGGTCATTGCGGCTTTGAATGATCCCATCATCCATGCACAGGTCAGAGCATCAGGCATTCTCGACTCCCAGCCCCCGGAGGCAAACGATAAACTGCAGGCTGCCATTGAACCATTAAAACTGATAGCAGAAAAGATTGACGTATGCAAGATGCCCGGAATCCCCTTCGGGCTCAATTACCCCTTCCAGCGGGCCATCAAGGCCATCAGCGGTGAAGAGGTCTACTACCGCTGGGGTGAAGGTGCTTCGGGAACTCCAACACTTTTACCTTACCCCAAAAGTGATTTGATAACCGGTTTCTCAATAGACACAGTCCGGCTATCCATTGGTCATGGGGATAATTGGGCAATCACCTGGGCCGATGATGATAAACAGTACTCATTCTTTACGGATGGGAAAGGCTTTGGAACTCATAAGGAGGATGTAAGCATTGCTCCGGTGGTTCTTGAAGGCGATCCGCCCAATGTTATAGGGAAAGACATTCTTTCCGTAAGTGGTACATTATCCTATGATGAAGGTGGGGACAATTCGGCCAAGGTGTGCGGCATAGTCATGATCAAGGAAACATTGTTTGCCTGGGTAAGAAATATTAATCTGCCTGGTACACCTAAAGGTACAGGATCAAGATTAATGTTTTCAAACGATCATGGTAAGACCTGGGAATGGGTGGACTGGAACTGGCCTACCATTGGCTATCCCACCTGGCTGAATGCCGGAAAAAACTATGTTGATGCCCGGGATGAGTTTGCTTATTTCATATCGCCTGACGGACCAAGTGCCTATTTCGACTATGACTCGATGCTTATGGCCAGGGTTCCTGTGCAGGACATACTGCTAAAAGAGAAGTACACTTTTTTTGGTGGGATACTTGAAAACGGAGGGGCAAGGTGGGTTGCTTATGAAGATCGAAAAGCATTTTTCAGGCACGATGGGGGATGTTTCAGGCCCGATATCGTTTATAATCCCGGGATAAAGCGGTATTTCGTATCCATTGCCACTCCTTCAAAAGATTGGGGATGGTGGTCGGCGGATCATCCAAACCGCATAGCGCATTTCGGGATATTTGAAGCTCCCAATCCGTGGGGACCCTGGAGAACAGTATTCTTTGAAAAAGACTGGGGAGCGCCGGAGAACCGGTTTTCACCGCATATTCCTCCAAAATGGATCAGTGAGGATGGCAGGACATTCTTTTTGCTGTATTCCTGTATACCCGTTGGACCTTACAGGTTTAATATCCAAAAATGTACAATTACCGTTAAATAAATTCGAATGAAGACAAACAAGTTTCTTACGACATTATTTCTGGCCTTCCTCCTGGGTGGAGTGGTGCAGCATGGTATGGCTCAGCAGAACATGGAATTGAGCGGAACCTGGTCGTTCCAGCTGGATTATGAGAAGGCTGGCGAACGCGAACGCTGGTACAACAACGATCTGAAAGATCAGATCAATCTTCCAGGATCAACCGATGAACAGGGCTTTGGGATCAAGGCCACGGAACCGCAAAAAACACGTTTAACACGGGAATACCGCTATGTGGGTCCGGCATGGTATCAAAAGACCATTGAAATACCAACGTCATGGCAGGGCAAGCATGTTGAGCTGTTTCTGGAACGTGCCATGTGGGAAACAAAGGTGTGGTTGGACGACCATTACATTGGAAGCGCGGAAAGCCTGTGTGTGCCACATCGCTTTGATCTGTCCGGCTACATCACACCGGGCAGCCACCGGCTGACGATCCGCATAGATAACCGACTGAAAGTCAATGTGGGACATAATATGAGCCTGCAGGGAAAAGGGTGGGGACGGATGTGGGCCATGTCGGTGACCGAGGAGAGCCAGACCAACTGGAATGGTGCCATCGGGCAGCTTGCCATCCGGGTGACAGATCCCGTGCGCATCGAGCGCATTGAAGCATATCCCGACCTGGTTAAGAAAGAGACGCGCGTGGTGGCCTATGTGCGCAGCAGAAAAGGAGCTGTATCCGGAGAAGTGACGGTATCCGCATCCTGCGGTGATCACCAAATGGGCCCGGTAAGCGGCAAATTCAGCACCAAAGCAGATCATGAGCTTTCTGAACAAGATTCACTTTCACCCATGCTGGGGGATCTTTCCGCTTCCTTTTATGAATCACGCGCACTAAGCAAGGTGGAAATGATTCTGCCCTTCGGGGAAGAAGCAAAGTTATGGGATGAATTTTCCCCGAACATCTATGAACTCAAGGCAGCATTGACCGCAGAGGGGGAGAAGAAAGAATCCTACATCCATGAAACCAGTGAAACCTTCGGGCTACGCGAATTTGTGGCTGATGGAGATCAGTTCAGACTCAATGGTAGAACCATTTTCCTGCGGGGCAACCAGGATAACTGTATCCATCCGAAGACCGCCTATCCGCCCATGGATAAAGAGAGCTGGCTGGAATTTTTGCAGAAACATAAGGATTACGGGTTGAACTGCATGCGTTTTCACTCCTGGTGTCCACCGGAAGCAGCATTCGATGCTGCAGACGAACTGGGCATGTTTGTGCATGTGGAAGGCCCCGTCTGGGATGGTAATGGGAACATAGGATACCCGGCCGACCGTGCTGCCTTTGTCCGATACGAACTTGACCGAATACTGCGCGAATATGGCAACCATCCTTCCTTCTGCATGATGGCCATCGGAAACGAATTTGCCAATCATAAGGAGCTCTACTTGCAGTATATAGTCGAGGTGTTAAAGTATCAGGACGACCGTCATTTATACACGGCTGCCTGTCATCCTGCCGACACCAGCAGGAATGACGATTTTTATGTAGCTGCCGGAGGATTAAATGGATGGGCCCGGGGCCTGACTTATATGAAAAGTTCCACCGAATGGGATTACGAAAACGCCATTAAAGGCTATACGCGGCCCTTTGTTTCGCACGAGATCGGGCAATACACCAGTTTCCCGGATTTCTACTCCTGGTTTAATGAAGAGAAGTACACAGGCCCGTTGAAGGCAGAATATATCGGGCTGTTAAAAGAGAAGTTTGAGCAATTCCATTCGCAGGAGCGTGGCAGCGAATTTGCCAAAGCCTCCGGTGCTGTTCAGTTGCTGCAGTATAAAACTGAGATCGAGGCCATGTTGAGGACGCCATCCATGTCGGGTTTTCACCTGAACGGATTGATAGACTATCCCGGTGAAGGGGTGGCTCTGATCGGTATGTTCGATGCCATGGGGGATTCCAAAGGCATAGCCACACCTGAAGAATTCCGTCAGTTCTGTTCGATAACGGTGCCACTGGTGCGCCTGCCCTCCCAAACCTTCAATGCAGGGGATGAATTTGTTGTGCCAGTTGAGGTGCGTCATCACGGAGCCAAAGACCTGTATGGTAGTGAGTGGAGTTGGCGAATAACTGATCAGGAGGGTAAGGAGATTGAAAGGGGAAGCCTGTGTACCTATGATGTGCCTACTGGTGCGCTGACAGCGCTGGGGAGCATCAGAACGAACCTGCCTCTACTGAAGCAGCCAGCTGAACTCACCTTGCAGGTCTGGATGGAAAACAGCCAGGTGAAGAACCAATGGCCCTTCTGGGTATATCCTGCCATTGAAAGTCCTGAAACACCTTCAGATGTTATGGTATCCGGGCAGTGGATTCCTGAAGTAAAAAAGAGGCTTAAATCCGGAGGCAAGGTTCTGCTTACCCCGGCAAAAGAAGATCTTCAAAGTCCTGTCGACATCTGCTTTGGAACTGTATTCTGGGGCCGCGGACTTTTCCCTGATCAGCTTCGACCCATGGGCATCTATTGCGATCCAGGTCAGCCGGCCCTGGCTCAGTTCCCAACCCGGAAATATTCCGGTTGGCAATGGTACGATCTGCTAACAGAGACTTACGCCCTGACTTTAAATGACCTGCCTTTTGAATATGAACCCGTGGTGTATATCATTGACGATTTCAATGAGAGCCATCGCCTAGGAGTGCTTTTGGAAGCTAAAGTAGGAAAGGGAAGCCTGTTAATCAATACGCTGAACCTGGGGAACGAGGGGGAACGCAGCCTGGCCCAGGAGCAGATGCTGAAGAGTTTGATGGATTATGCAGGAGGTGATGATTTCCATCCTGCACAATCACTTAGCATGAAGCAATTGGATGGGATGTTCCTGTCTGATGAGGACTAAAAGAGAGCAGATGGTAATGACCGTGAAAATTAGATTGAGGGTGATGGTATTAGTATTAGCAGGTCTGATGATATCAATCCTTGTGGCAAAGACGGAAGCGCAGACACCTGCATCCGGTAAGCCCAATTTCCTGATTATCGTCACAGACGACCAGGGATATGCTGATCTGAGTGCTTTCGGACATCATGCGCAGGATGTCCACACACCGAATATGGACCGGATTGCCGCCCGGGGTGTCCTCTTTTCCCATGCATATACCACGGCTCCCGTGTGCAGCCCTTCACGTGCTGGATGGAACACCGGGCTGTATCAACAGCGCTGGGACGCTAAGTCCGGCTGGGCCCCCGGGATGCCCGGGAACATCCGAAACATTGCTGAAATCATGAAATCGAATGGGTATGCCACAGCTCGCTTCGGCAAAAACGATTACGGCAAAGGATATCACGCTCAAAATACTCCTGAATATCCCCTGAATCACGGTTACGACGAATTCCTCGGATTCTCGGCGCACGGACACGATTATTTTCTCCTGTCCGATGATATCGAGGAGCAGACACCCGATCCCAAGGGGCACAGCGCCGTGGTGGGGCCGCTTATGCATAATGAAGGATATAAAAGTTTCGAGGAAGGTTACACTACGGATATATTCTCTGATGCAGCCATCGATTTTTTCAAAGGGCACCAGGAGGAACCCTTCTTTGTCACCCTCTCCTACAACTCGGTTCACCACCTGATCCACCAGGTGCCCGGGCCCTACCTGGAGAAATATGGCGTGAAAGAGATCCCGGATTACGATCCGGGGACCATGGGAAATTACGAGGATTGGTTTAAGCAGTACATCACCCTGGGCGAAATTAGCGATGAGGAGATGCGAAGGTATTACCTTGCGAATCTTAACTGCCTGGATGACAACATCGGACGTGTCCTGGATGCGCTGGAGGATCTCTCGATTTCAGATAATACCGTAGTGATCTTCTTCTCAGACAACGGCGGACCACCAACGACCGGTGCCTGGAACCTTCCCCTGGCCGGCAGCAAGTTCACACTCTGGGAGGGCGGCATCCGTGTTCCTTTTATAATATCCCGGCCGGACGCGCCAAAGGCCGGTGTGGTCAGTGAACGGCCGGTCTCCACACTCGATATCCTCCCTACCTGCCTCCAGGCAGCAGGAGTCGAGTTACCTGACGGGCTCGACGGCAGGGTGATCACAGAAGCTTTCGACCGGAACCCGGCAGATACCGAGGATAGAAGCCTCTACTGGAGCTGGAATGGGGGCTATGCCGTACGTTCCGGGGACTGGAAACTGCTTCACAGGGGAGGTTCAAGCGGCAGGCCTCCCTGCAGGGGGATCGTCGAACGGACAGAACTTTTTCAGAGCACTTGCCTGTTTAATCTGCGGAAGGATCCTTCTGAATCGCAGAACCTGATCAATGAATATTCCGAGATAGTGGAGAGGCTTCAAAAGGAGTACGAGGCCTGGAAGGAGACTGTAGTGGGATCTCATTCCGAAATACATTAAGAAATCAATGGGAACGGCAAGCCTCAAGGGCATTCGCTCAATGACTGGTACCGCACGCCGAACATGGAGCGGCTGGCAGCCCGGGGAACCCGGTTCAGTAATTTCTATGGCCATTCTGTTTGCTCCCCTACGCGTGTTTTTGTTCTTACAGGACAGAATTCGGCCTGTCACCACACCACCGATTATATTAATCCCTGGGTCAATAACCGGTTCCTGGACAATAGTAGCTACCCCTCGGAATTCTGATCAGTTATCGTTCTGAAATAGTTTTAATCATAACATGGTTAAATTCCCCGATGCTCTGCATCGGAAACTCGGGTCCAGGGTTCTACCCTGGGGTTAATACCTTTTATTTATGAGTTTTTTGTTGAAGTGGTTATAAACTATGCTATTGTTTAGAAACTGCTATAAAGTTCCAATCGCCAGAAGATACCTCGAATTTGATATAGTTGCCCTCCAATCCAATACAATTAATTTCATCTGATAAATTTTTCTGTTTCCCTTTTTTCCAAACCAGTGCTCCATTCACCTCTATTTTATATAGACCGGGTAAAATCTCTGCAGGAATCCCGACAACCGCTGAGGTATGATAAGGTACATTCAATGTGGTGGTAAAGCTTAACGGATTCAGTTGATGTGCTACGCTGATATCACCCTTTATGGTTGGTACAATTGCCTTTACTGACCTTAAATGCCCAAGTTGTGGCAATACATGAAATGTTTTATATCCGGGTTCTGTTGGCGCTACCCCTGCCACATATTCAGATAATAAAGTTAACGGTCCACCTGCCCAGCCATGATTATAACTTCCTCCTCCATAACCTTCAGGGCCTATCCCCCAGCCTTCCCATAAAGTTGTACACCAGGGATGATTCACCATGGCTGAATAGCGGTCTTTCATTCGTTTTAAGCCTGCAGCTGTTTCATTACGTATGAAAAATGACTCAAGCACATACTTTTCGGTATAGGGGCTGGCGTGAAATTCACGGGCCAGCACATCTCTAACCTGTGGCCAGTAATTCTGATTCGAGATTCCGGCTACAACTGCCAGTCCATGCCCACGGTCATCGGTCTCACCCTCATATCCGGAAGAGCGATAAGATCCTTCATTCCAGAAAGCTTTATCAAAGTTTGCAATAATGCTTTGACGCCTGGCACTCCAGTATTCTGCATCCTGTTTATTCCCGGTTAGCTCAGCCATATTCATGGCCGATTCCAGGGCCATGGCATACCAGGCATTATCCATCAGGGGCCGGTCTTTGTTTTCACCCCAATCGCCCCAGTCCCATCCACCAGAGCGATGTTGAACAAGACCATCTTCTCCCAATTGCCACAGATCCAGGTACTTTTTCACATGGGGATACACATATCTGATCATGGCTGTATCTCCGGTATATTTGTAATATCTCCAGAATCCGTAACGGCCAATGCTGGCCAGCATCTGGCAAGGCAATTCCTGATGCCATTTGCCTGGTATGGGGGAGAAAATCACACCATCGGGCTTCTGCCATTCCACCAGGTTACTCATACATTTGCGTATCAAACCATAAGATGCTGTATCACAGGAATAAAACATCTCACCCAGGACGATTACTGCATCACCCCACCACTGTGAGCGTTCCCGATCCGGATCCTGAATAGCATCACGCATATTGATGTTCATCGTATTGCGGGCTTTAATCCACAATGTATTCAGAAACGGGTCATCACATTCGAAAGCACCGCTAAAATCCGTATTAAACCTTGTTTCACGGTATTTCAAATCCAGAATTTTAACCCCGGGGGGAATGGTATAATGTACTTCATGCCCGTTCAGGTATGCCACAGCTTCAAATTCCTGGAGCCCTTCTTTTGTAATGTATTCGGCCCGAATATTAGCCGGACCACCACCAAAGTAATTATCCGTCCTTAAATCAATCTTTAAACCCGGAGGAGCCTCAATTTTCATATATGGTGTAATGGTGATATTCCTGGGTAAGTTCATCCTGACCACCCCACCATTACTGACATCGGGCCATCCGCCATTATTCTCATAGGGAATCAATCCTGAATCGCGCCATAAGGGGAAAGGACGTTTCCAGAGGCGATTCCAGGGATACACGGGTGGTTTACCATATTCATAGGGTATAGTCCAACCTGAAACATTAAAACCTGAAGCAACCCAATTTCCAATATCTTTTGTTGCATCAAACCGTATGTTGAATTCGGGCAACCGGTAATTGGGATAAGGAGGATCGGACATACCGTAAGCCGGATGCTGAATCATGTGCCACGAATCATCACTTGCGATGATAGTCCCGTCAATATCAGCTTCAAAAAGTATCCCGGCCTGACCACTTGATTTGTGGCAATAACCATTGCGCCCCCAATACCAAACCATTATGGCTATTGTGTTTTCCCCATTTTTGCAATACGGTTTCAGATCGACCTCATCAAAATAGGTATCGTCCGGCGTAGGACCCCGTTTGAGTCCGCCTTCAAAAACAACCAGTTCCCCGTTAAGCCATAACCAGTATTTCGAATCAACAGCAATTTTTGCAATGGCACTTTGAGGCAACTGTGACAGTTTAAATGATTTCCTGAAACATAACCATTGATTAAGCTCGCTGCCTGCCCCTTCCCAGCTCGCCAAACCTTTTTTCGGCAAAACAACAGTGGAATCCCATTCAATATCATTGTTGTCAGGCATTTGCCAATTTTTATAAAAGTTAGATGTCGTCCTCCAGTTTCTATCTGTCACCACGGTTTGGGTTTTGCCATTTTTATGAACAAGGTCCAACCTGGCAATGATTCCGGCCGGGCTTTTACCACTATTCGGCACATGATAATATGCGCGGTTCTCTGCCTCAATGGCAATACAATTCTTTCCATTATTCAAATGAGGCAGAATGTTTATGGTCTCAACCTTTTCCCAGCGATCATTTTGGGCGATCCATTCCCCATTCACGTAGAGTTGAAAGACATTGTCTGCAGTCAGGCTTATTTTGGCAGACCTCAATTGTGTATGGTCAGGGAGTTCAAACTCCCGCCTGAAGAAGCATTTTCCAAGTTCAGTATCCAATTCCGGAGCAACTACACGGTTGAGAGACTTTTCAATGCACCATATCCAATCAACATCATCCAGTACCTTATCAGATGGTGAAAGTAATTTGGGTTGCGGTCCTATCCAATTGGCATTCCAGTTGGTCTTTATTTGAAGGGCATCATATGGCTTGACCTGAGAAAACACCAAATGGCTGCCCAGTAGTATCCCGATAAATAACAAAGTCTTTCTGTAGCTCATATGTTGTTCTTCGGACAGAAATAATTCTGAACAAAAGGTCAAGATACAAATTCTACAGGCTCCATGAATGAAACTATTTCTTAATTTTATACGATCCGGAATCCTGGTATTGCTGATCCCAACCAGGTTAAGATAAGTACCGGAAAGAATTTGCGGAGTTTTGAAATAGAGAGAAAAATGATAGTTTACAGATTGAATATTTTTTGCCTTTTAGGTGTAGCGTTGCTTGCTTGTGGGCAATCCGGTGAAAAAACATCAGGAAACATTTCACCGGGATTATTACCGGTTGATACTTTGAAAAGAATAGATACCCACATCCACCTTTATGACACAAGGCGGGAACCGGTTGTATTTCCCAGTCCGAAGAATAAGCAAATCTACTTTCCACACCTGGAGCCCGAATTTAAAAATACTGCCAATCCGGCCGGAGTTCAGTTTGCTGTTGTGGTTGAGGCAAGTCCGCTGAGAGAGGACAACTTCTGGCTGATGGCCCATATTGACACATCTGCATCCTTGCTGGGTTTCATTGCAAACCTGGATCCGAGGGACCCGATGTTTGCACAGGATATCGATTCCCTGTCAGGGTATGATAAATTCAGTGGTATCCGGATCAGGCCCCGGCAACCCATCGATCTTTCCGATCCTGTGATCCACAACAGTATCATCGACTTGGCAACACGGGAGTTGGTGATGGAACTTGAATTTAAACATATTGATATCGAATGGCAGACTGTCATCCATATAGCCCGCAAATTTCCGAAAATGAACATTGTCATAGACCATGTGGCCGCAGTATATTTCACAAATGGCAAGGTACAGATGGAAGGTTTTGAAGAAGGATTAAAACTGCTGGCCTCTGCACCCAATGTGTACTGCAAGATATCCGCCCTTTACGGAAAGTCTGGCATTAATCCGGCACCCACCGATGAAGCATTTTACCGCCCTTTGATTGATCCGGTCGTCGATGCATTTGGAATTGAACGGGTAATGTTCGGCAGCAACTGGACGCTATCCGCGTTGCGTGGGACTTATACCGACATGATTGAAATGTATGATGCATACCTGGAGTACAGAACCGATCTTCCACCTCAGAATCTATATTTTAAAAATGCAGTGAGAGCATATGGGCTTTTCCCGTGAATCTCACCTCTCCCGTTTGTTTAGATGGAATAAGCTCCTCTTCGGGTGTGCAGTCATCAATTTCTTGCCTTCAACAATGCCTTGAGATAGGGGGCAAGCCAATACCCTGGTAAACAGTTACAATTTTTTTAAAAAAGAAGATAATATGAAAAAGAAAAGCAGTGTATCACGGCGGACATTTTTGGGTACAAGTGCTG
>SDBT01009895.1_pt1 | contig 15433 bp, 10 predicted proteins | sample 2277101 | NCBI WGS metagenome assembly SDBT01 (sample SAMN10404973, study PRJNA504765) | marine sediment metagenome | isolation source: marine sediment core GS10_PC15, 103 cmbsf | place: Arctic Ocean: Southern Knipovich Ridge | collected 2010 | reverse complement strand
GCCAGAGCGGTTGCCTAAGCACCACATCCCTGATTTTGGACCGTATGTGAGACAATTAAACCTTGATTTCCATGACCGGTTGAAGAGTGATGTAGACGTATCATCGAGCTGCTGGAGAGCCACGGCGCCGCCGGGTAGATCGCGCGATCTCTAGAGCCGGCTCGCAGCCCAAGCCTTCCAACTCTCGGACACTTCCGGCACGCTCAGGAGTCGGGCCGCTTGGTCTTGGTCCCGCGTCAAAATGCGGAAGACGTCTCCGATCGTGAAGCCATGGTCAGGCCGCATGACCACTCGAATCTCGTCGCCCGCGCCAAGCTCTCCCTCCTCGACGATGCGCAAATAGGTGCCGGGCCTGCCGGCTGCCGTGAAGCGGCGAGGAAAGCGAGGGTCTACCATACGGAACGCGAGTTTCCAGCAGGGTACGCGAGGGTCGGAAACTTCGAGTAGAGCGCTCCCGACTTCCCAGCGCTCGCCGACTACCGCGTTGGTGATATCGGTTCCCTCGGTCGTGAGGTTTTCTCCGACCTCGCCGTACTCGAACGGGCGGCCGATCTGCGACTCCCACCACTTTAGGTCCTCGACGGCGTAAGCGTAAACCGCCTTGTCCGCACCACCGTGAACGGCGCGGTCGGCTTGATCGTCCCCTTGGAGATTGACCCCTTGTACCCGGACGCGGCCGGCTACCGGACGCTTCCAGATGGCACTCTTGGCGCGGCGTCCGTGGTAGTCGAACTCGCGGACGGCTCCCACGTTCACCGAAAGCAATCTTCCAGTCGCATAAATCATTTTTATCTTCCCTTGTTCTTTCGACTTTGCGGCGGCCGCCGCCGACCGAGCGACGACGGGCCGCCGCAAAGAGTTGCTCCTGATCAGGTGCTGGACTTCACGTTCCTCGCAAGGAAATCGCGAATCAGCTTGGCAATGAGGGCTCCGTCCTCTTCCAGCGCAAAGTGGCCGGTATCGAGGAGGTGGAACTCAAGATTCTCGAGGTCGCGCTTGTAGGGCTGGGCGCCTTCCGCTGGAAAGATCGGGTCGTTCTTTCCCCAAGTGATGAGCGTCGGTGGCTGATGTTTGCGGAAGTAGGCTTGCCACTCGGGATAGAGAGGCGGGTTGGTTCCATAGTCGTAGAACATGGCGAGCTGAATCTCTTGGTTCCCCACTCGATCCAAAAGACGTTGATCGATGAGCCAGTTGTCGGGGCTGATCGCCTCGACGTTGCGGACGCCATGGGTGTACTGCCACTTGGTCGCGTCGATCGTGAGAAGTCCGCGGAGCTTGTCGCCGTTCTCGGGTGTCTTGTCTTTCCAGTACGCCTTGATGGGATCCCAGAATTCCAGCAAGCCCTCGTCGTAGGCGTTTCCGTTCTGGATGAGGAGCGTGTCCACCCGGTCGGGGTGTTTGGCCGCCAGTCGGAAACCGATCGGCGCACCGTAGTCCATGAGGTACAGACTATAGGAATCGAGGCCGAGCTCGACGGTGAGTTTCTCCACGATATCGGCCATTCGGTCGAAAGTGTAGTCGAACTCGTCGACGGCCGGCATGGGGCTGTTGCCGTAACCGGGGTAGTCGGGTGCCACGACGTGGTAACGCTCCGCCAAGGCAGGGATCAGATTCCGGAACATATGAGAAGAGGTAGGGAACCCGTGCAGCAGCAAGACCGTGGGTGCGTCGGCCGGACCCGCCTCGCGGTAGAAGATGTCGAGTCCGTCGATGGGGACGGTCTTGTAGAAGACCCGGGCGACGTCGGCCGTTTCGGGTGAGTGGGCCCTGGTGCCGGTGGCAGCCGAGAAGACGACGACCCACGCCGACATCATGCCGATGGCAAGAATAGTAGCGATCCTTATTATCGAACTTGTAAGTTTCATGATCCTTCTCCTTTAGAAAATGGCCGCGGGTCAGGCGGCCCAAGGTAAGAGCACCAGATTCCCCTTGACCTGGTTTCCAGCGATGAGCCGGTGGGCCTCCGCGGCCTCGCGCAAGGGAAGTGCGCGATCGAGAACGGGCCGGATATGACCCGCTCGAACCTGATCGATCCCCCACTGATAGTCCGCGACGTCGCCGGACATCGTTCCACGCAGTTCCTTCTGGGGGAAGAAGAAGCTCCTGAGCTTGAACGTCGCCTCATCGCCCGCGACGAAACCAGCGACAACCACGATGCCACGGGGCTTGACGGCGTCGATGGACTGAGCAACGAAATCGCCGCCCAGGTAGTCGACGGCCACGTCGACTCCCCGTCCATCCGTCCACTGTCGAACTCGCTCGACAAGGTTTTCCCTGCGCGTGTTGATGACCAGGTCGGCACCGAGAGTCTCTGCGAGCTCGCCCTTGACGTCGTCACGAACCGTCGTCGCCACTTCCGCCCCCAAGGCTTTGGCCACCTGGATGGCGAGACTTCCGGTACCGGAGGAACCGGCCGTGATCAGCACACGGTCTCCCTCTTTTACTTCACCGACGACCCTTACAGCGCGGACGCCGGTCGGCATCACGGTCGGCAGGGTCGCTAGTTCTTCGGGCGTGAGGCCGCTCTCGTCCTTGAGGGTCCACCGGGCGGGCACTTCGATGAACTGGGCGTACGTGCCCCACGTTCCCATTCCCGTGAGGCGCCAGCTGGGCGCTAACGCCAGCGGCGAAACGTCGTAGTCCTCTTCCTCGGTGGGGTAACCGGGCACCGGCACCACTCGGTCGCCGATCTCGAACCTCTCGACCCCTTCTCCTATGTCCGCCACTTCTCCGACCGCATCTGATCCCAAGACGTGAGGAAACGAAACGTCCTGGGTGACCGAACCTTCACGCAGGTAGTGGTCGAGTCGGTTGACGCCGGCGGCGAGGATCTTGATCAGGATGTGGCCCGACCTTGGACGAGGAGTTTCGACGTCCTCGTAGCGAAGAACCTCGGGCCCCCCGAACTTTCGAATGACCGCTGCTTTCATCTTTAATACCTCCGTCGCGAAAAATGTATTTTTTGCTGTCCCACGATCTGTCCTATAGGCAATCATTGTGCCCCGGGCGGTCATTGACGTAACCAACTGATATCAAAAGGATTCGATCAATTATCGACAAGCGAGATCTCACGGATCTGCGAGATCTCGTGTTGATTAAACGTGAGATCTCGCGTATACTCTGAGCCGCGATGGACAGGGGCATCGGATATGAGTCGGAGTTCGAATCGCTCAAGCAGATCCTCCTCGACATGGCTCACGAGCGGTCCTTGCCCGCTCTATTGAGTCTTCTCGTTGAGCGGTTACGAAACCTGCGCGAAGTTGCACTTGCCCGCATCTGGTTGATCCGTCCGGGCGACCTGTGTATTACTTGCCCGGCGCGGCGGGAGTGCCCAGACCAGACCCGTTGCCTGCACCTCGTCGCTAGCGCCGCTCGTCAATTAAAGCTGGACAGCGGAACCGATTGGTTTCGAATGGACGGGTCCTACCGCCGGTTCCCCTTAAGAATTAGGCACATCGGCAATATCGGAGCGACGGGCGAGTCTCTGTTGCTGGATGACACCGCCTCCGACCACGAATGGTTTGCTCGTGGCGATTGGCTGAAGAAGGAGGGCGTCAAAAGCTTCGCCGGACACCCCCTGATATTCAGAAGCGAGATTCTAGGGGTGCTGGGTGTCTTCCGGCGTGCCCGTTTCGACGATCAGGAATTCATGTGGTTGCGTGCCTTCGCCGACCACGCAGGGGCGGCCATCGCCAACGCGCGCGCATTCGAAGAGATCGAGAGACTTAAAAAACGGGTCGAGCTCGAAAACGAGTACCTTCAAGAGGAGGTCAAAGTCGCGCAGGCCTTTGGACATATCGTAGGAACGAGTGCGCCGCTCCGGCAGGCCCTCGAACAGATCGAGATGGTTGCACCGACCGACAGCAGTGTATTGATACTGGGTGAGTCGGGTACGGGAAAGGAATTGATCGCCAGGGCGATTCACGACCGAAGCAAACGGAGCGACCGGCCGATGGTGAAGGTCAACTGCAGCGCGATCCCCAAAGAATTATTCGAGAGCGAGTTCTTCGGACACGTGCGAGGTGCCTTCACCGGCGCCCTGCAAGATCGGGTGGGCCGTTTCCAATTGGCCGACCGCGGAACGTTGTTTCTGGACGAGGTTGCCGAAATTCCGTCAGAACTTCAGAGTAAATTGCTAAGAGTCTTACAAGAGGGTACGTTCGAACGCGTTGGAGAAGCAAGAACCCGGAAGGTGGATGTTCGAGTCATCGCCGCGACCAACCGAAACATAGAAGAGGACGTTACGAACGGGCGCTTTCGGGAAGACCTCTACTACCGCCTGAACGTCTTTCCCATTACGGTCGCTCCGCTCAGGGAACGCATCGAGGACATTCCCCTGCTCGCGGTGGATTGCCTCCAGAAGGCATGCAAACGGTTGGGCGTGCAGGTACTCAAGCTGAATCAGAGCCAAGTTGAGACGCTGCAAAGTCACGACTGGCCGGGGAACGTGAGAGAGCTGCAGAACGTGATCGAGCGCGCGGTCATCACCGCTCGCTCCGGCGTTGTTCGATTCGACTTGCCCCAGACGGCAGTTCGCGATCGCCGAGATTGGGAAATTTCAACCGGATGGAGGAAAGAGAATCAGATTCTCAAGGACGAGCAGGTCAAGCGTTTAGAGCGCGAAAACATCCTAGCCGCTCTCGAGCAGACGCAATGGAAGATTTCCGGAAGCGGAAGCACCGCGGAGTTGCTCGGATTGAATCCATCGACGCTGAGATCTCGTCTCAAGGCCATGGGGATCAATCCCGATCGCCCAGGTAGACGATCGTGACAGGAGTGGATGCCGATGAGCTCGACGCCGATCCAGTGGTTGCCGAAGCCTGGATTTTCGTACAGCGCATCACGGGGTTACGCGCCGTTCTCACTGCGGTCGGATGGCTTGCTCGACCTGAGCCATCCGAAGCTGATCCCATACCAGATTCCTTTTCCGAATGACTTGAAGCCTCCGCCGATCCGCTTGAACTGAACATCCTTGACGTCTTCGTTCGAGAGCATACTGGGGTAGTTATGGGAGTTCCAGGCCGGAAACCATATCGTTCTCAGGAGACGGGTGTGGAGTTCTTTGTAAACCTGACTCGACATGCGGCCCATCACGTATTGATCCTGCTGAAAGTCGGGGTCGAGCTCGGTCAAGATCCCGGAGATGGTGAGCTGGGACTTGATGAAGATCGCCATCTCGTATTGGATGAAGTAGCCGTCGCGAGCCAGGGTGGTGATGAGTGCGTTGAGTACCGCAAATGCCTGCTCGCCCCGGTGCTCACTGATGATTGCCTCGACTCTCTCCCGCATGGCCTGACGGTCTTCGGGGGACTCGGGTTGCCAATCTACCAAACCATCCAGGTTGTTCGAAAGACGTTTGCCGTCCTGCAAGTATAGGCCGAGCAACAACTGAATGAGTTTTTTTCGGCTCTCGCGCGAGAACTCGGCACAGAGCCCCCAGTCGAGAAGCGCGATGCGGGACCGATCCTCGCCATTGTCTTCGACATGGAACACGTTGCCCGCATGGGGGTCACCGTGAAAGATGGCATTTTCCCGCGGCGAGAACAAGACGTCAAAGGTCATGACGTCACTGAGCCGTCGCGCGAGCTGGGCGCGCTCCTTGGGTTGATCGGGGAAAGCGTCCGTTATTTTCTCGCCAGAGATGAATTCCATGCAAGTCACGTTGGGACTCGAGAAAGGATAAACCTCCGGCACAATCACTTTGGGGTCCAGGCGGTAGTACTCGCCGGCCCTGATGAGGTTCCGCCGCTCGTCTTCGACCAGGATCTCCCGCGATAGGGCCTCGCGAATCTCTTTGAAGATGTCGACGAGTGGCGTGTCACCCAGTCCATAGAAATCACTGTGATCCTCGAGATAAGCGAGCACGTCATCGATGATCAGTAAATCCGCTTTGAGAGCCGCAACCGCGTTCGGTTTTAGGACTTTGCAGGCCGCCTCTCCGCTTACACCGCTTTCTGGATACTCGAAACTCGCTCTTAGCACCGCCCCGACACTCGCTTCCCCGAGGATCTCTCCAGAAAAACGGAGCTGGTATTGATCGACCACCTCGGCTTCGAGCTCGGCTTCGATCTGTGCCAGAACATCCTTGTAGTTCATCGTGGCGAGACTGTTCTCGACCCTTTGCAGCGCGTGGCGGATATCCGGCGCCAACGCTTGGTTTCGCGCCAGAATCTGGGCCAGCTTCTGAAGACTCGGGGTTTCGGCAATGAAGGCCAAAATGCGCTCACCGCGGCTGGCATCGCGTGGCAAGTTCAGCTGCTCAACTAGGCGCTCGATGAGGCGTCGTTCGCTCAAGCGGTCCAGGAACAACAAAAGAGAGTCATGGACCATGGGTATCCAATCCTGAGTCGATTCGGGAACCACTTCGAGAACACGCGAGGCATGAAGAAACAACATCAGAACCTGGGGGCGATGTCGCTGCCAGTCGATCATCGTCAGGAGCTGCTGCACTTGCTCTACGGTGAGCTCACGTTCAAGAGTGGCGGGCCCAGATTGGAAGAGGGCCGAGGCGAGGGCCCGTGTTTGTTCCGGAAGTTCACTCAACACCTCGAGCAGCAGCTCACGAGCGGCGCTTTCCGGGTCATATTTTGCGTAATGATCGAGGGGAGTGGGAAGCTCGACCTGGGCCCAGGACGGAGCAGCTAGCAGCCAGAACCAGAAAAGGACGCAGAGCTCCAGGTAACAGAAGATGCTCCGGCGCGTCGCCGACCGGTTCCAAAGCGATGGTCTTCTCAATAATCGCGGCATTATATGAATCTCCGAAGTATAGCCCGACGGCTTCAGCGGTGAAAACAGCAGGTCGAAAGGAACTTACAATGACCCCGATTGGAATAGTTCCTTGCAACACCACGTTGGAGTAGAATCCGGGTAGTTGGAGTTTTTAGCGTGCAAGAGACCTCAAACGAACCCGTTCAACGTCCTCCGTTTCTCGACTTTCTGGAGCGGGTGCGCGTCGTCCTGCTAGACGGCGCGATGGGCACGGAGTTCTACGACCGGGGCTTTTATCTCAACCAGTGCTACGATGCGCTCAACCTGTCCGCCGCCAGGATCGTCTCCGAGATCCACGAGTCGTACGTGAGGGCCGGCGCCCAGGTGATCACCACCAACACCTTCGGCGCCAACCATAACAAGCTCACCAAGCACGGTGCCGAGGACGACCTGTTCGAGATCAACCGCCGCGGTGCCGAGCTTGCACGTGAGGCCGGCGGCCCCGGTCGGTACGTTGCCGGCAGCGTCGGACCGCTCGGGCTGCGTCTCGAGCCGTTCGGACCCACCAGCGAGGATGAGGCGCGCGAGATGTTCGCCGAGCAGATGCGGGGCCTCTTCGAAGGGGGCGTTGACCTGTTCGTCATCGAGACATTCAGTGAGCTGGTCGAGATCCGGCAGGCCATTCGGGCGGCCCGTGAGACGGCCCCCGACCTGCCGGTGATCGCCAGCATGACGGTAGGAGATGATGGTCGGTCGCTGTACGGTACTGCGCCCGAGGTCTTCGCCGCGAGGCTCGACGAGTGGGGCGCCGACATCATCGGTGTCAATTGCTCGGTCGGCCCGCGACCGATGCTCGATTCGATCGAGCATATGCTCACCGTCACCGGCAAGCCGATCTCCGTGCAGCCCAACGCCGGTGCGCCCAGGCTTCACGAGAGCCGACAAATCTACCTCGCCAGCGCCGAGTACATGGCCGAGTATGCCAAGCGCTTCGTGCAAACCGGTGCCCGGCTGGTCGGCGGCTGCTGTGGCACCACACCCGAGTACATCAAGGCGATGCGGGCCGCCATTCGTATGCAGGTCCCGGGAACGCGCGCCTTCGAGGTCGTCGAGCGCGCGACGGTGATCTCCGGTGAGCCGGAACCGATCGAGGAGGTTCCACTGCGAGACAAGTCGCCGCTCGCCGAGCGCATCGCGAACCGCCGCTTCCCGGTGAGCGTCGAGCTGGTGCCTCCGCGGGGCTGGCAGCCGGACAAGATGCTCGAGGCGGCGCGGACTCTGCACCAGGCTGGTGTGGACTGCATCAACGTACCGGACGGCCCGCGCGCGAGCTGCCGCATGTCCAACCAAGCCCTCTGTCTGCTGATCCACCAGCAGGTTGGCATCCAGGTGCTGCCACACTACTGCTGCCGCGATCGCAACCTGCTGGGCATGATGTCGGACATCCTCGGGCTGGCCAGCTTGGGCCTGAACAACATCCTCCTGATCACCGGTGATCCACCGAAGATGGGCGACTATCCCGACGCCACCGCCGTCTTCGACGTCGACTCCATCGGTTTGACCAACCTGGTCAAGCGCTTCAACCGGGGCCTCGACCTCGGCGGGAATCCGATTTCCCCGCCGACGCGCTTCCTGATCGGCGTCGGCTGCAACCCCGCCGCCATCGACATGGAGAACGAGCTTTCTCGCTTCCGGTGGAAGGTGGATGCCGGAGCCGAGTTCGCAATCACCCAACCGGTGTTCGATTCCGGCAAGCTATTCAATTTCCTCGAGCGGATCAAAGACTATCGCATTCCGGTACTCGCGGGGATCTGGCCGCTGGTGTCGCTGAGGAACGCGGAGTTCATGAACAGCGAAGTCCCGGGTGCCAGCGTGCCGGACTCGATTTTGAAACGCATGGCGGCTGCGCAGGAGAAAGGCAAGGACGCTGCCCGCGCCGAGGGAGTGGCGATCGCCCGCGAGGCGCTGCACGAGGTTCACGAAGCCGTCGTGGGGGTCCAGGTGTCGGCCCCCTTCGGGCGCATCGAGAGCGCCTTCGACGTGCTCGAGGTGTTGAACGACCTGCCGGTCGATCGGGCCATGCGGATCCAACGACCTACGAGCTAGCGCCTCGATTTGGTGTCATTTTCTTGCGCGTGGGGTGAGTTCCACTTCCATGCGCTCGTCACCGCGGTGGATGACAACCTTGACGGGCTCGCCGATCTTTACAGCGTCCAGGGCGTAGGTGTAATCGTAGATGTTGGTGATCTTATGGCCGGCGAACTCCACGATGACATCACCTTCCCGAAGACCGACTTCGTCGGCGGGGCCGCCTTCGATGACGCCACTCAAGCGGAGACCCTCGACCTCGGTCGTGTAGTCGGGGATGGTCCCTGTATAAGCGCGCAAGGAAGCTCGGCTTCCGGTGGCCTCGACGCTGCGCTCCACTTTGACGAATTGGGGAGGCTCGTCGAGTTTCATGAGCTTTTCCACCAGCAGCGCACTGAAGTCCACCACGCGCTCCATATCTTCGTAATTGATAGCGGAGGCAACGTCTGAGGGGCGGTGATAGTCCACATGACCGCCGGTGAAGAAGTCGAGGCTCGGGACGCCGGTGTTGTTGAAGTTCATGACGTCGGTGGGTTGGTAAGGGTCATCCGAGATGTTGATGTCAAAGCCAACGACGACGTTGGTCTGCTCGATGAGGCGTGGCCAGACGGGACTCGTGCCTACCGCCCGGAGGGCGAGTTTGTTGTCCTTCATCCGTCCCACCATGTCGAAGTTGACGTAGGCATCGATCCGGTCGACCGGGAAGGCCGTTTTGACGAAATGGGACGAGCCCAAAAGTCCCAGCTCCTCTCCCGACCAGAAACCGATGAGAAGAGGCTGCGTTCGTTCCTTCTCCGCGAGACGAGCGGCGATCTCGAGCACGGTGGCGACCCCACTGGCGTTGTCGTCGGCCCCAAAGTGGATTTGGCCCTGTTCCTCTTTCTTGGCCAGTGAGTTGCCGTGCCTGCCCCGACCGAGGTGGTCGTAGTGGGCGCCGAGCATGATGTAGCTGTCGGTAGCGCCTTGGGTGGCAGGCAAGTATCCGACCAGGTTGTAGCCCACACGTTTTTCGCGATTGACTTTGGCATCGAGAGTGAGCTCGACGCCGGGAATTTCGAAGCCGGTCACGTGGGGATTGGCACTGTCGAAGGATTTCTGGGTTTCCCCCAGCGTCTTGTCGGCGACCTGCTCGAAGAGGGTATCGGCAAGTTCACCGGTAATGCTCGCCGCCCCGATACCCGAGCCGGAGATGGCGGTGTCGAAGCTCATCGGAATCAGCTCTCCTGCGTTGGGGGAGTGGGGACCCGTCACGACGAGGAGCGCACGAGCTCCCCTTTCGCGAGCCATCATCGCTTTGTGACGAAGACCGGCGTAGCGCGCCAGAATGGTTCGGGCCTCCGGGTCGGCGTCCTCGGGGAAATAGCGCAGGACGAGAACGATCTTGTCTTGGACATCTGATCCCGCGTAGCTGTCGTAGGGGAGACCTTGGCTTTCGGGAACCACGAGCCCGTAGCCGGCAAAGTAGACCGGGCCCGAGACCTCCTCGTTGCCGGAAAAAGAAAGAGCCCGCACCTCCTCCCGGTAAACGGACTCGCGCCCCTCTGCGGTGCGGACCGTAACGCTCGTTCCCGCGTCGCTCGTTCCGGCAGTGAAGTCGAAGGCAACACGGTAGTGATCCTGTCCCGGCAGCGGCTTCGCCCCGAGCTTTTCCATTGCCTCGATGATGTAGACGGCCGCCTTTTCGGCGCCCGGAGTGCCGGTCAAACGGCCTTCGAGCTCGGCCGATGCCAGGAGCTCGACATGCTTTTCGAGTTTGTCGGTTTGCGCCTGAGCGGTTGCTGTCAGGGCGAGCAACAGGACCCAGAGAGTGGTTGCTTTACGACAAATGAAATAAATCGATCTCATAGGTTTCTTCCTAAATGAGCTCTCTGGGAGCTCGGCTTTTTCGGTGGAGCCTTCTCGAGAGCTTCGAGGGCCTTTTCGTGATTCCATTTGGCGAGCCAAATCTGTCCGCCGCCACCATCGCCGCGGTTGGAGGTCCAGGAGAGCAGGGTGCCGTCCGGAGAAGGCACCGGCAGCCCGTCGAAGCCCTCTGTGGTCGTGATGCGGACCGGTTCCTTGAGCCCTTTGGCATCGACGATGAAGATCTCGAAGTTCTCGAATCCCAGCTTGTTGGAAGCGAAGAAAACGTACTCGCCCGACGGGTGGGCGTATGGAGCCCAGCTCATCGACCCGAAGTCGGTAATCTGCTTCTGGTCGGTACCGTCAAGGTTCATCGTCCAGATATCGGCGATGAGCCCTTCTTCGTCGAACCGGCGCCAGACGATCCTGGACCCGTCGGCTAAGAAAAAGGGGCCTCCGTCGTAGCCGGGTGCTCGCGTGAGCCGTCGCGTCTCGGAGCCGTCGGCCCGCATCCCATAGATGTCGGCAAAGTAAGATGGATCGACTTCCAGCTTTTCCTTCTCCTCCTCGGAGAGGTCACGCCGGTAGGCCTCCCGGTTCGAAGTGAAGACAATCCATTCTCCGTCGGGAGAGTAGCTCCCTTCGGCGTCGTATCCCTTCGCCTGCGTGAGCCGAGTGAGCTCGCCGGTCTCGGCTTGGGTTACATAAATCTCCATTTCGGGGTCGTAGTCCCAAGCGTAGCGTCGCTCCTTACCCGAAGCGCGTAAATCGAGCTCGGCTTCTTGAAGCTCGAGCGAGCGAGGGTCATGGTGCGTCGAGGCAAAAAGGATGTCCCCGGTGACGGGGTGAAAGAAAGCGCAAGTGGTCTTTCCGTGACCCGGAGATACGCGTTCGAGCTCTCCGTGGGTGAGGTCCAGGATGTAGATTTGATAAAAGGGATTTCCCGGTTCGCGCTCGCTCTGGAAGACCATCTTCTTGCCGTCCGGAGAAAAATAGCCTTCTCCCGCTCGGCGGCCCTCGTAAGTAACACGTCGGGCGCGGGTTAGAAAGTGTTCTTCTTGATAGGCTGGTTCAGAGCCTGCAGTGGGTTGTGCCCAAGGCATGGCCGCTGATGTTACGAGGACGATGCTCAGATTGCAGATGATCTTGATCACGGGCTTCCCTCCCGGTTCCCTTACGGACGGTACCAGGGCCAATCTAGACATAAATCCTGCCGGGTTCAAGGGGCCGTCCTGGAAGGACGCGAAGCCTGCCGATGCGAAAATCGGGCTTTGTTGGGGTAGAATCGTCAGCGAGATCCGCGTCTTCATCTTCTGCATAGTGAGCTTTGAAAAACCGTAAGCAGCGGAGAGCAATCTGAATGTCCTCGAAGGAACCTGCGCCGAGATTCTTCACCTTTGTTTTTTTTGCGGCAATCTGGACGTTCCTTTTCCTCGCAATCGCTTACTTCAGCAGCAATAGTGGAACGATCCCACTACGATGGCCTTACCTTGTTGTGTTCTCGAGCGGGCTGGCCTTGATTGGTGTTCTGTGCAAAGCAATGCCCGCCGGCGAGATCTTTGCAGATAGGATCGCTGCCAGGACGGAGCGGGAGCGGGCGCGTGAAAGAGAGTCCAAGAAATGGATCGCAGGGGGTTGGACTCCTCAAGAGCGAGCGGAGTCCGTCATCGATACACAGCGCCATATCTTTGATGGCAACAGGCGTTCTCATCCGGAACGAGATCCCCATGCTTGGCTTGCCCTCACGCTGGAGGGTCGAGACAACTGGGGTGGCAGGGAACAGTCCTATTACCACGGATTGACCAGTCGATATTCCGTACTGGATTCAATCGACCTGCCGGTGGCTCTGGGGCTTTTTATTCTTCACAGGGAAGATCCGCAATCGGCTGCTGTATACGGAAAAAAGTTCGAGCAGATGATGTTGCCGGTTTATGAGCTGATAGAAAAAGGTGAGTTCGTATCGAAATGGCGGGCAACGAATCCTTGGACGGCGGCAAATCACCCCGAAGTGGCTGAAGACATCGAGAAAACGTTTGGAAAATCGGGCCCTTAAAGGGCCTGTGGTAGAGTAGGCGCCGTGATGGGTGGGAAAAAAGAAAAGGCCCGGCGGTCCTATTCATATTTTCTCGTAATCGTTGTCGCAAGTTGGTTTTTCAACTCGTGTGATCGTCGTCCAGACCCAGGGACGCCCAACGTGGTCCTGATCACTCTAGACACCACACGCGCCGACTATCTGGGTTGTTATGGACATCCAGAGGTGAAGACCCCCAACATCGACCGGTTGGCCGCTGCCGGCATCAACTTTTTGAACAATGTCGCCCCCTCGCAGTGTACCAATCCCGCCCATGCCTCGATCCTGACCGGGCTTTATCTGGCGTTTCATGGAGTCTACGACAATCAAACCTCTCTGGACGAAGGGGCTCTAACGCTGGCGGAGATTCTCAGGGACAAAGGCTATCGGACTCTGGCTGCAGTCAGTGCTCGTCACCTCAATCCGGAGAACACGAATTTTTCTCAGGGTTTTGACGAATTTCTCGAATCCGATCCCGTCCAGTTGACTGCAGAAGAACGCAATCAGCAGTTTCTGAAAAAACTCAGGAAGGTGGCGCGCAGGTCCTTTTTCGCCTGGGTCCATTATTTTGACCCTCACGGAGATTATTCTCCACCGGTTCCCTACAACTCCATGTACCCGGTGGGGAAGGATTTTGAACCGGTTCCGGGGGCCGAATGGATGGATTTGAGTGATGAGAAAAAAGCCGGCCCGGTCGATCCGGACGAGATGGTTCCCCTGTACAAGGGTGAGATTACCTTTCTAGATCACCACATCGGTGAGCTGCTGGATTTGCTCGCGGAGCTCGGCGTTGAAGAGCGAACCCTCGTGATCTTGGTGGCCGACCATGGAGAAAGCATGACAGAGAAAGGGGTCTACTTCTGTCATGCGGGTTTATATAACCAGGTGACCCACGTCCCGCTCATCATGCGTTTTCCGGGCAGGATCCCCGCAGGCGCCGAGGCGACCGGCATGACGAGCTCGGTGGATATCCTTCCCACCGTCCTCGATCTGCTCGGATTTGAACCCCCGGGGGAGGCGATAGACGGTCGCAGTTTGCTGCCGGCGATTTCCGACCCGGGATACGAGCCGCACGAGTTTGTTATTGTCGAAGCGGTGAACGGGATCATCGGAGCCCTTTATCAATCGGGCTACAAATACATCAAACCCTATGGCAACGACTGGGCGGTCCGGGAAGACCATCTATTTCGTCCCTTTGACGACTATGCTGAAGAAAACGATCTCAAACAAACCGAGATGGAACGCGCCCGCCGGATGGAGTCTTTCCTGGACACCTGGCTCGCCGAAGCAAAGAAAGAATCGCTTCCCAGTGTCCGCCGTGATGTTTTGGATCAAAGAACAAAAGAGGCTCTCGAGTCTCTGGGATACATACGATAAGCGGACGTGTTATGCCAATGGGCCTACATGTCTTCGACCTCGCCATCATCGCTTGCTACCTCCTTTTAATGCTCTACCTGGGCTACAGAGGTTGGAAGATGAGCACCACCTCTTCGGATTACCTCGTGGCGGGTCGGAGGCTTGGCTACGGCATGTATATCGGATGCCTGGCAGCGGTTACGCTGGGGGGTGCGTCCACCGTAGGAGGTACCAAGCTCGGTTACGAGTACGGCATTTCCGGCCTGTGGATGGTTGCCATGATCGGCCTGGGCATCGTGGCCTTGGGTGTTTTTCTTACGACCCGATTGGCCAACTTGAGGATCCTCAGCATCAGCGAGATGCTGGAGCTACGTTACAACGAGCAGGCCCGGCTCATCAGCGCGGTCATCATGTCGTCCTACGCCGCGATGATCTCGGTGATTCAGGTGATCGCTATCGGAACGATTCTCAATGCGGTGCTTGGATGGGGAATGGTGTTGGGCATGCTCGCGGGTGGCTTGGTCGTGATCGGCTACACTTATCTCGGCGGTATGTGGTCTGTCTCCCTGACGGATTCCATCCAGTTTGTGCTCATGACCGCGGCAGTCTTCTTCCTCATGCTACCGATAGGGCTCGCTTCAGTCGGTGGCTGGCAGGAGCTATCGGTGAGTCTCCCCGAATCCTACCTGCGCTTCGACGCGATCGGTTACGATCGCATTTTTTCTTTTTTTCTGTTGTTTTTTCTGGGGCTGCTCATCGGCCAAGACATCTGGCAAAGAGTCTTTACCGCCAGGGACACGAGAGTGGCGAGGCGCGGCACCATCATCGCCGGTCTATACTGTGTAATCTACGCTGTTGCGACTTCTGTCATAGGAATGGTTGCCGCTCGCAAATTTCCCGGCCTGGAAGATTCTCAGATGGCGTTTGCCAAGGTGGCGGTGGATCTGCTACCGGTTGGCGTGAGTGGGATCGTGCTGGCCGGTAGCCTGTCGGCCTTGATGTCCACTGCCAGTGGTCCGCTTTTGGCATCCTCGACGCTGGTGGCAAATGATATCTATAGGCGGTTCATCGCCAAAGATCTCACCGATGGTCAGTTTCTCCGGGCAACGCGGACCATCACCGGTGTCATCGGAGTGGCGGTGATTGTCTGCTCTCTTTGGATTCAGGACGTTATCAAAGCTCTCGATGTAGCCTACACACTACTGTCCGGTTCCATTTTTGTTCCGGTTTTCGCGGGTTTTTTCTGGAAAAGGGCCAACGCGACCGGAACCCTGATATCGATGTGCTGCAGCGTGCCGGTGGCGGTCTTTGCCATGGTGGTCTGGGGTGTTGGATCGATCCCGCCCATCGTGGCTGCCTTGAGCACCA
>SDBT01009894.1_pt1 | contig 15433 bp, 32 predicted proteins | sample 2277101 | NCBI WGS metagenome assembly SDBT01 (sample SAMN10404973, study PRJNA504765) | marine sediment metagenome | isolation source: marine sediment core GS10_PC15, 103 cmbsf | place: Arctic Ocean: Southern Knipovich Ridge | collected 2010 | reverse complement strand
CTACTTCCCCGACTCTTTCACCGTCAACCATATCACCGTTAAGGATCTCTCGGCCTGAACAGATATACTTTGTAACCTGCCAGCGTTCGACTTCCTTCTCGCTTTCAATAGTGAATCCATCGTCAAGCATTTGATCCATGAACTCATCAAGGGACGACTCAAGGAGCGTGACGGATTGGCCGAGCGGGTTGAGCATAACAAGCTGCTTATCATTCACCTTTTCACGATGATAAAATGACGTAACGTAAATCTTTCGGCCTTCGCCACCAATCCAAGGGAATGCGTAAGACTGTTCGGGACTCTTGAAGCTCTCCCAACTGTTATTAAACTCTTCGCCGGTCATCTCTTCGTACAGCTTTGCGTAGCCGTCTTCTGAGTATGCAGTCAGGACGCTAACGTAATCAGCATCAGACTTGTCAATCATTCGTGCGTTCGGGTCCCAATAGACAGTGTTGTTGGCTTCCCAGATAGGCAGACGCTTAATTACTTGGTTAACATTGCCGCCCCTGGTTGTTTCGTACACCGCTTGCAGCAGCCACGCACCTACACCAGCGACGATTGCTTCTTGATCCGCGTTGTCGAATGCCTCAATAGATGCGTTGTCGTTATTATCACGGCGATACAGACCGTCTAACAGTTCGGCTCCGTCGTCTCTGCCTTCATCTACCGGCTCAAAGTCAACCTGAACAGGCGTTCCGTCGAGGTCAGCCATGATGTCACGGCCAGCTTTACGCAACTGGTCGAACTCGCCACGGAATCCAAGTTGTGACTCAGCGAGGCTGTTATCATCCCAATGAGTTACCCAATAGAAAACAATGTCATCAGATGCGCGCTCACGATTAACTTGACCGCTGATAAATGACTTGTCATGGAATTGTTTGATGTCTGTTAAAACTAAAGGCATGAGGCGTCCTTATAGATTAACCATAAAATGCGACGATGTTGGTTGCGGTTGTTCCGGTTGACAGAACCTTGCCAGCCCAAGTAGGCAGGATAGTGCCAGCAGGAACGGCAGTAAACAGCACAGACACACCGCGTGGCGTTTCAATGGTCACATCACCAGATACGCCAACCCATAAAGCCCTAGCCCACGGAACTAGCTCAGTTGCATCGTTAGGCGTGATATTCTCACACTCACGAGAAGGAGCGCCACCGCTGCCATCGTATTGGGTCTCTTTGTTCTCTGTTGGTTTTACACGGTCAGACATTGGATACCTCCGAGATACTGGCAGGGTTGTTTGCTACATTGCTACTAATACCACAACATCTAGTGGCTGTCAACATAATGACGCACTATGCCAATTATTTGACGGTTACAAGACAAAAAAACAGGCACGTTAATGCCTGTTTTGTGCCGCTCTTATAACTATTCAATCAACCCTTCCTCCTCCACACCCTTTACAAAACTATCTATTTCGTCATTCATATCAACTCGCCTCCTGTACCGCTAGTTCCACTCCTCAGCGTCTGCAACTGCTTCGCATACTTCTATAACGGCGAGGCGTGTTTCGACTGAAAGCTTGTCCCAATTGGCCCTAACACCGTCGGTAACATACGTTCTCCAGTCGTGAACACGCTTACCGGCCCCGTCAAACTCTTCGAACTCAGGATAGAAAACTTCTTTTACCATATCCATCGGTAACCTCCTTTAGTTACCCTCTATCAAAAGATATTCCTTCTCTTTACCCTTGTTCTCTTCGCTCATCGTTGGATGTGAACGCATCAACCATCCGTCATTGCCTGGGACGGCCTTGACCACTGACCATTCCGATTGCTCTATAACCGCGTAGTCACTGTGCCGTTCGGTTATGATTACCATGTCGTCTGGATATTTATTAAGCATCCTTTTAAGATTGCCGACGTTCATAGCTCCTCCTTTAGTTGTTTAACACGGGTTACTCACCACTAGTGCAATGGACTCAACGCCGTTATTACCTCTAACATAACCTTCTCCATTTTATCGACTGTTTTATTAACATCACCTGCATAATCAAATACACCAGACAGTTCATCCCGCACAAACTCTAACGCTTCCTGATATCTTAACTCTTTGTCAGTCATTTCTATTCTCCTTAGACCGATCCGGCAACCCTGCCAAGGCTAGTATGTGTATCCTCTTCGGCGCGTTGGCGATCCGGTCAAGCTGACGCGGTGTTACGCCTAACTCCTCTGCAAACTGTACCAGCGTCCATCCCTTTGCTCTTACGTCTTTGGTGAATTGTTTCATTTATCCTCGCTAGTGCACTCAATCAGTATATACTTACCGACTATACTCATAACGCCAGAGGTTAACGACTTAACCCTTCGATTAAACATAGCGTCGTGCCGGTAGTGTGCATACATAGCCTCATCAGTCTCATGTGGTTGAGGCATCGGGTGGTCTATTCTAAACTGGTATTTAATGAATGCCTCTGTTAGTTCGTCGTGTAGCGCTCTCTTTTGATCCATCCCAACCTCCTCGCTGTCTCTGTTGTTATGCTAGGTCAAAATACTCATATCCGACAGCCCACGGAGAAGATTTGCAGTTTTTATCCTCTATGGCAAATGAATCATAATCATTATCACCACGGAACCCGACAACATTATAAACCTCCCCCTTATACAACATTGCCGCTTCTGGGTTATCCTCGTTGCACGTAACTTGAACCTTCCTCTTAGACAGAGCCACAACACCTCCTGATGATCTGAACCAACCGTCAGTTGTGTCGCCTAAATTATCAGATACCATCGCGTCAAACTCTGCTTTATTCATGCTTACCTCCCGTTAAAGTTACCTACACCCCAACAATAGACGCACCCGTCCTCTTTGTCAACATAAATAGACATTCTTTCCGGCTTGTTGGTGACTTGCAGTGGTGGATTGTTGGCTATCTGCGACCCATTGGCCGAATGGCTTGAGGTCGTCTGCTCGTTTGAACTACTTTGTGAGGTTGACGCATCAGCATCATGACGGAATCGCCGAGGTTGGGAGAGTCAATCTTAAACTTAGCTTTCATCTCTGGCTTCGGATACAACTCAAACAGACCGTTACTGTTCGGCTTAACCGGCATACGGCACAACTCAGAGCGCAGCTTAGGCAATATCTCTATATCGCTGGAGAATGATATCAGGTCGTCAGGATCACAGTATTGACCGTTAACCGCCTTGTGCGTCTTCAGTATCCGTTCTCTTAGCTCATAGTAGTATTGAGCGCGTTTGTTCTTTAGAGCATGCTTGTTGGTCTTCTGGTCCTGTGTTTCAGATCCTTCTACCGGTTGGAATAGCGCGTCTGGATTGTCTACACCTTCCGAGCCTTTAAACATTGCCGTTGTTGTTCTGTGCCCGTCGAGGGCTTGGGCTATCTGCCGCTTGAGTCCTACACCTAATCCGTCACAGTCCCAGGTAAATGCATCTACAGCCGCGTTGATGGCTAAACCTGTTGCCCAATCGCCGCCCTCGTTAATATCTCCGGTTGTTTTCTCTTGCACATCAAGCAGCACAGAACCGTGACGCATTGCGTAGCCTTTGGAGTCGCTGCCTTCGTCTGATGGATCGTGTGATGCTATCCGCAAACCTACCGGCTCAAAGCCTAGCTTCTTGTGCGCGTCGATGCAGGAGTCGAACCATTCAGCTAGGATAAGGGAATCTTCTACGCTGTCATTGAACGCACCCTCCCAGATATGATCGTACTTTGCGCGTGGCAGGTTCTCGAAGTCCCATAGCCGTTGACCTTCTAGCACTCCATGCCAGGGGTTATCTCTCCAGTTCATCATGATAACAAGGTGCATGTCGTCTTCATAGAAGCCGTTGGTTAATAGCTCATGAAGATAAGGAGTGATGAAGCGTTTGGAGAATGGATCTGCTGATGATTGGGGATTCGCCGTGAACCAAAGCTGTGAACCTGCTGCACGAATGGTGGGCAGTAGATCATCTATCGACTGCTGCGATAACGACTGTGCTTCCTCTACCCATGAGTATTTGAAATCCTGCGCCGACTTGACAGCCTCAGAGTTACGAGAGAATCGCTTGAACCGAAAGCCGCCACCTGTCACGCAATCAATCTTCTTGTCGGTTACTTCGAAGCCGGTAGCACCTGTCTTAGGTATGAGCGACTTAATCAGCTTATGCACTGAGTCGTCTATTGAGTTCTGGAACTCACGGCCACACAGAATGTCACACGCTTCCGTCTGTGCTTTCATGAGGAGGATACGACCGGCTGACTCAGACTTTGCAGAGCCTCGCCCACCTATCAGGACGATAAGACGGGCTTTAGTGGTGAGAGTGCGTTCTAGTTTTGCGGGTATCTGAAGTGATGGCATCTACTCTAGATTGTGCGCCTCGAATACAGAGACACTCTCCACAAAACCGTTTTCCGACCACGTTCCGACAGCCGCGCAATTTGATATCTTATGCTCTCTATTTAGCTTCTTGAGAATATCCATTAACTCTCCAACTGTTTTAGCTGTGCCGGTGTGGTTAAAATCTCGCATCACGCCTCCTTTGGCTTAACTATTTCTACCGTCCACCGCAAATCAACAGGGTTATCAGGATCACCACCAATAGTAACATCCTTCGGCAGCATCGGCTTGACGAAGTTAGCATAAAACCACTTAGGGTCTTCTAGTGCTTCAACGTGCAGGCTCTTACCTTCAGCCTCAAGCGACGTAATGGTATCAAGTACTAGCTGCTTCAAGTTCTTCTGTATCTTGTCCTTGGAGCCTTTTGGACGCCCCGGGCCTGCACCTTTTAGATTGTCAGTTCCTTTTGCCATGATAGTTACTCTTAGTTAATTAATTATTGCATCTGTTGTTTATTTGTTAGTGCCATCACATTAACTCCACCGTGAATTGTGGTGTTGGCCGGTGTTTTCTCATCATATCGTCCAGCGTTTCTTCGCCCCGCCTTTTCGCTCTCCTGAACCAATACGCCGTAGACATCTTAAACTTCTCTCTCTTCAGCCTAACCGCCTTAAGTTGTCTCTGTGTGTATCTCATGCCATTCTCCGTTTTTGTCCATCTCTTTGACGATGATTCCGTAATCACCACAAGACACTGACACTTGCACAACTTTCGGCCAGCAGAAATAGTTCGCCTTGGGGCACTCGTTGGTAATGGTTGTTTCACCGTCTTCATCCATCAGTATGTAAGTTTCCATTACTTATCCACCCAACCTATAATTTCTAGCGCTTCGATCAAATGCTCTTTGCTGAAAGATTGATCCAACTGAACTTTGCCATTCTCCATCAGTCGGACGTAACCAGATGATTGATGTCTATCGCTCAAGTGTGACAGTTCGTCGTTTATTTGTTTTACCTCATTCGCTGTCATCCCCTCACCACCTTTGGCGTATATGACCGCATCACGCCGTCTTCGTTTTCTTCTTCTTGCTAGTCTTCGCCATGTCGAGCATAGCTTTGCGCTTCTTCATTGCCTCGGAAAATGAACTGCTACCGAAAAACTTCTTCTTTGTCGGAGTTTTCTTCTTTGCCGGTTTCGCGTATCCGTTTTTCTTTGCCATGATGTATCTCCTATTTATTCAACTTGCAATGCTTGCCTTTACACTTGCCAAGATACAGCGGAAGGCCACACGCGTAGAAGTTAGTCATATCAGTCTTTCTTGAGTACCACTTTCTTAGCGCCACCCTGCCTTTTCCCGCACACTGAACATTTCATTCCTATAGACACATAATCTCTGTCGCATGTGTCACACCACCACGATCCGTATCTTGGTGATTGCCGTTTTTCTCTATTCGTTTTAACATGCTCACGTTCTCCTCCCTCAAAATATAGTATTCTTTCATATTCGCTGCTTGTGTTCATATCACATCCGTATATGTTTAAAAAAGACGGAGACCGCAAAGTAGGTCAGCCTCCGCCACACCCAGTCGCTTTGCATGAGTAGCGCACCGGACTTTGTTTGTAGTTACAGTTTACACTGTAACGGTTGTGTTGTCAACTGCCGCTGTTCTCTTTGGTGTTATGTCGCTTTATGGTATACTTCATTTTTGCTGAAGATAACCGCAGCATCCTCCCACCATCCAAGGTTGACATCTTTCTTCGCTCTTTTATTGCTAAAGTAAAAAATTGATAGACACCCGCCTTTTTCCCTGATTTCGATATAATGAAAGTGAGGGTAAGCGTCAACGCGGATTCCTTGTTCATGCTCCATACCGTTAATGTCTATAAAATTAGCCCCGCAATTTGTTTGCACCCTTACTTTATCACTACTCCTGATTGTAATATCCATCGTATTCCCTCTCACCTCGCCTGTACCCATCCAGGGACGGTTGCTGTGTTACTTACGGTAATGAACTGTTGCTGCGTCTAACTTAATCAGAAATTCATCTTGAATAAACCAGTTCTTCATCGATAGATGTTCTACCCACCTATCAACACCGCTAGCAGACTGCAATTCATCTAATGGTATCCAGTAACCTTCTTGATCGCAATCAACGCACGTTACACGCCAGATCCGGTCTTGATGATTGTACGACATGAATCCTTTACCCATTGTACCGCATATTTCACATTTTACCATCATCATACTTCCTCCCACTTGAAAGTTTTACCAGTGAATTTAGCCTCAATGTCACCTGTCTGACCATGCCGGTTTTTAGCCACGCTGATAACGTCTGACTCATCAGAATTCTTATCGTAGAACTTTGGGCGGTGGAGAAAGAAGATTCCATCTGCATCCTGCTCAATCTGTCCGGAACTACGCAAGTCTGACGCTGACGGCTTCCTTGCTTTGCCTCCTGATTCACTTTGCCGGTTTAGTTGGGCCAATGCCAGGATGTTTAATTTGAACGCCTGCTTTAACGCTGCTAGTCTCTTGCTGGCCGTTGTGACAATCTCGTACTCTTCGCCTTTGCCGGATATCTGTTGCAGATAGTCGATGATAAAGAAGTTTACCTTGTGCTTTTTGTGCATCAGCCTGATCGTTGTGCAAATATCGTCAATCGTTGATCCACCACATTCAATTATGTAAAGAGGTGCATCAATAATCTTCTCTGTTGCCTGCATCATCCTGGCGAAATCGTCTTCCGTAAATCCGTATCCGTTCCCTGCGCCTTCTGGTGATACGTTGGCGATTGACATCATGAAACGTTCCATCCATGTTTCAGCTCCCATCTCCAGAGACAACACACAGCAAGGCTCGTTATTCTTAATTGATCTGTTCTCCACGATGTTGCCGGCCATAGCAGATTTACCTTGGCCTGGTCGACCACCCATTACCCACAATCTACCGTCGTGACCTCCTCCGAACAGTCTGTCGAGCTTTTTGAAGTGCATACGGTCGCCCACAACGCCGTCAGGACTCGTTAACCTAGCCTCTAAGGTCTTCATAGTACCAGACATGATACTACGGTTGTTTCTAAAGAGATCGTTCGTTAGAGAGCAATTCTGGATCTCTTCTGCTGCTTCAGTTAATACCGTCAACGGGTCCTCTTCACTGGACAGTAACCTGGTCCCGATGTACTTGACTTTCTGTACGCTGTAATCGTGGATGATTTGCTTCACATGCGTATTGAGAGCGAAGCTGGTGTTCATGTAATAATCTGAGTACATCTCCCCGATGTAGATGCAATCAACTGTTTTCTGCAATGCTGAGCTGATTGTGGTCAGATCCGCGTTCTCGTCGTTAGACTGCTTTTTGATCTCATCGAATATCAGACGGTTGTTTTTCGACATGAAGTGGTTAGTGATTAAGCCGCTGCCATCAACTAGGGAAGGCTCGGCAAGGAATATGGCTAACGCTGACTTTTCTGATACGCTCATTTTTATATGTACTCCGGTTTTTCTGGTTCAGCAGCATTCTGGAAATACTTTTCAAAGTTGCTAGGCCTAAACAGTGTTGAAGGGGTTAGATACTTTTCACTGTCTGTACCTGCCCATTCTGACACCTTGCTATCTATAACTTTCTTGAAGTCTGGTAATGAATAGCCCTCACTGATCCTTCCCCTTATCGCCTTCTGTGTTGCGTCGGTTTTCCATTTGTAAGACTTGCCGATTTTGGAGTTCAGATATTCAATTATCTCCCGACAGTCTTCTTTCTTTTCATTCTCTTCATTCTTGTTTGTGGTCGGTCGCTGGTCGGTAGCTGGTCGTTTGTTGGCGTATGGCTGGTCGATAGGGGGTTCTACAATCTGGTAACTATCCCATTTTATTACAGAAATCAGTGAAAACTTGCTGGTCGCTTTGATGGTCAGTTCTTGCGAATCTTCCAGACGTTTTAATATAGTCCTGATAGAACGCTCACTAATTCCGGTGATCTCTGACAGCTTTTTACGGCCAGTAATCCATTGACCGCGCTTCACTTCATGGCCTCTCCACCGTCCGTCCTCATGGTTAGCATTGAGCAAAACAGTTATGAAAACGTGAAGGGTTTGAGAGTCATTATACCACTCCCATTGCTGCAACATTCTATGTAGTTTGATCCATCCCTGCATAAAAAAACCTCACCTTTGGAATAGAATAAGCTGCTCTGTTTCTAAATAACGGAGGGCAGGGATAAGTTTTTTGTCTGGGAACATACTATAGCCGCTTCCATCAACTGAATCACACCCACACTCCCTGGCATATTGCAACCTCTTATGGCTATTTACTCTTCCCATGTGAACCCACAACCCCCGACTCTTTGCCGACTTAATACAGTGGCGTGCGTACTTTCCTAACTTAAACTCAGTAGAACCACCAATAAATAGAGCGTCTATCAAGTTCCATCTAACCCCGATTGACTCGCTACCGTCCTGCAATGCTAGGGCACATTTAAGGTTGCGTTTTCTTATCATGGGTGAAGTTACCTTTAATCGTTTTAAAGTCGCCCTTGCGTCTCCTACAACGTCAGGCGCTACACAGAACAAAGGATTCATGCCGTCTATTTTATTTAACATCTTTAGAAATGCTACTCTGTTCCAATTACTAAATGCAGCGTTATCAGCAGCCCACGACATATCTGTTCTGATCTTGTTTCCATCATGCGGAGTTATCAACTGACCTAGATTTTTATGGCCTGCTAACTTATTCATAGTTTTAGTAGCGCCGGAAACAAGAATTAACATGATTAGCCATTAAAAAAGACCCCTATAAATCACCTGAATGTGCGAGCATCAAAGTGTAGGGCTTTGGTTAAAATATAGATTTATCAACGCCGAGTTTAAAGCATATGTAATCTACGTTGACGCCATTGTTAAACATTTCTACAGCCTCTTCAATATTATTTATTCTGTCGTTACAATTGCGGTGCGTTCGGTATATAAGTCCATTACGACCGGTGCGCTCCAGTGAATCAAGTTGGTTTGTCTTCGCATCCCCTATGTATAAATGTCTTGGGTTGCAACACCCATAGGTATCACACGTATGACAAACATATTCATCTTCACGTAATTCCCTGCCGGAGATTTTCTGCATCAAAAATCTATGAGCGTTGATAGATTTACCATCGAAAGAAAAAATACCGTGCCCAGTTGATGTCGTCACCTTACCAACAGTTCCTCTACCGCCAGTCCAATGCCAGCATTCGTTCCTGCCTGTAACATTAACTTTATCCCAAAACCTTTTAGGAATCATAATTCCTCCGAAAACACAAAACCCCTGGCAACTAGAGTAGTGGCTCTAATCGGCAGGGGCTTGCTTACTGCTATCGTTTACACGTTCCACTAAACGCGACAATCAATGTATTTAACCAAAACTACCACCACTTTATTTAATTGTCAACCGTTAATCTGCGGCTTGTGACGTCAATGGGGAATGTTGAGGGCGCTTAGTGCTGCGTGGCAAATGGCTGTCGGGAGAGATTCGCAATCATCGAATCCTTTTTCCACGCAACCTGGGGTGTGAAAGTCGGCATAATATCGGTTTTCCTTGGACGTCCCGCAATCAAACATAAATCCTTTCTCCCTCATCTTCTCCACCACCATCATTGCTGCGGTCATATCGGTGAGGAAGTCGGGTAGTGTCCCTAACGATTTAACAACCACACCTCTACTAGTTACAACATTCCACCATACATGGGTAGGAGGCGAACAGTCCTTTTCCCACCCCATGACTGAAACAGCAATCAGTTCGTTCGTCATAATGCCTCCTGTTGTTTGTATGCAACCTTAAAATGGAATTCCACACTTAGGACAGTCGCAATCTGTTTGACCTGTGCACTGAGGAGCGTCACCTTCGAATTTGTTGCCCTGCTGGTTCAGCAACCCCTTTGCCTCTTCTGTCACCTCATCGAAAAACTTAGCTGCGGGAGTTCCTTGCTGTGCTCCGAAGGCTCTAGCATAACCCTTAGATCCATCACTCTTGTCATACACCCTCTGCTGTGCCGAGGTGATGAAGTGGCTTCCCTGGTACGCGACAAGTTTCATCTCGTAATACATACCTTGAGCCGTGTTAAGGCTGAAGGATGCGCTGCCGTCTTCAAACTGGTGGAAATTCTTGATCTCGAATTTGTTCATTGTGTCTCCAATAGTTCGTGGTTTTAGTCAAGTAAATGATTATCTTCATGCACATTGCCGGTGATTTCAAACTGTTCAATTTTGCTACTTTTTGTAAAAACAGTCCCTACCTTAAAACAGTTTTTCATATCATCCTTTGCTGCTATATATTCGCACAAGAACTCATCCCACTCAACAGCGCCTGTCAATGTGTAAATAATTTCCGAGCCGTGTTCCGTATATATACACTGTAAAATATCCCCCTCGTAAATCTCTTTTCCGTTCTTGTCGAGAAGTCCGGTGAACCTTCCCCTAAATTTAAATTGTCCTTTTCTGTATGTTTTACCAATTAACTCAGACAGAGTATAAGATCTGCATTCACCTGTATTTGTGTTGAGCATACGGTATTTTATTTCGTGGAATATTGGGTCTGCTGCAACAAACTGACCATTATTGTTCCTCTCGCCACGGTGACCTTTTGGATGTTCTATGGGGCTTGTTAGTTTAAGGTTTGATATGTCGTTATTATCCCTTACGCCATCAATGTGGTGGACCAGTTCTTTCTTTGGCACAAGAAACCTACCTAAATGCTCCTCCATCACTAACCTATGTTCAACCACAAAACCTCTGCCATCTGCATAAGGGTGGTTACAAACTTTGCGTTTAACATACCCCTGTGATTTGTGTGAATATTCTAGAGTTTTGACATAATATTGTCTGAAATGCCCAGGTTTACCATCGGGCAGTTCGGCGGTGAACTTAATCTCCCTCATTTCATCTCCCTTTTTTGTTTACGCAATTCCCTCTGTTTGTCTGAGTTTCGTTTCTGGTTCAGCCGCTTGGCTTCAGGCTTGCACTTCGGACAATGGTTATGACTTCTGTTTGCTAACTCTTCTTTGCAAATTCCGCAGTATTTCTCCGCTGAAACGTAATACTTACGGGATAGTTCGCGTTTGTTTACTTGTCTCTCCTGCTCTTTAACCACTTTACACTGTGGGCAAAACGTAGAGAATTTAACCTTTACATTTCCGCACACGCATAACGTCAGAGAAGGCGTTACGTTAGGTGACTTCGGTTGTGAAATAGGCTTACGCTTAACTTTCGCCGCGTCTACGATACCTTTGCAAGTCCTGCAACACTTCGGAATCTTCCGTTGCGCTAGGCGTTCGTCGCAAGCTCCTTGCGGTAAATTCGGCTTCTTCCCTGGCAATGCAGGACAAACTACCGTGTATGGTTGGCGGGTTATTTCGTGGTAGTCTCCGTAGTCTTCGTTTGCGTTGTTCAGTGTGCTACCCATTGTGGTTCTCCTTTTTTACCAAAGCCATAGTTGGCAATCATTATCACGCGAATCATTACGCCCCTCACTAATCCACCATTCCCAATAATTTTCCCACGTTCCAAAATCAAGAAATACCCGAGGATTGCCTCTTTTGCCTACTTTATCTTTCCATAACAAAAACATATCCCTGACGCCCCGCTGCCATAACTGCTCATGTTTAGGCCATCGTTTAAACTCAAACTTCATTTGCTTTTCACCGGCTAAAGGGCAACCAACGCAACCCAATCTACAGATCCCAGGCTCATCGTATAATTCGCAGTATGGCAATTTTTCGTCTGCGATAAAATTCCACACGTCCTGATCTGTCCAGTACAAAATAGGCGACATAACCGGCTTGCCATTTTTAGAGTGCATTGTGATCGGTTGCCACAAACCTTTTCGTCTGCTTGATTCTGACGCTCTTACGCCTATACATCTGAAAGTGTCCTCGAACGCCGCCTCTTTATAAATCTCGCAGCACCACCTTCCTACGCGGGTTGGCAACCCCTTGCCGTGATGAACCATATATCGAGTTAGATTAATCCCTGAAGATAACCATTGTGTGTCCTTGTGGTATTCTTTTAGAAATCTAACCAGTTCAGGTGGATCAATAGTTGTATTGCTGTAGTAGTCAAAGAATTTAACGCCTGCTAACTGGCATACTCTTTTAGTTGCAATTGAGTCTTTTCCTCCACTGTTACCGACACTATAACCTCTGCTATCAAGCATTAAGGCCATCGGCTCATATTCACGCAACAGCGCGATTGACTTGTTTAATTTTTCGTCAAGGGGGCGACTTATTGCGTAGGCATATATTTCGTCTGGTGATGCAGTTAATTCCACAATGACTCCAAAAATAAACCCCACTAGCGGCGGTGAGGCGCACACTAGCAGGGCATTGAATCTGTTATGTTATCGGCTCCTCACAGCTGATAAATGATGGTAACAAAACTTGTGCATATTGTCAAATTTATTTATGCCGCCTTCATTCGCTTTAATAACTGAATGTAATACACCTTGATTGACCTGATATCTTCCACTGAAAGTTTCAGCGGTTCGTTTTGCGCTTCGATCCATTCAACTTTATCAAGACCGATTTTCTTTATCAGGTTGATTCTGTACTCGATAGCATTACCTGATTTGTGGTTGTTGCATGGTGCACACTGTTTTGCAACATTGAACTGGTTAAACCGTAACTGAGGAGCAGCGCCTACGGATCTGTAGTGACCGGCGTGATATTGTCCGGTGTGATGTCTTCCGCAGCTGATACAGGGGAGGTCCTTGTCACGATAGCGGATGAACGCGTTAAATTCCTTCTGTGCGATCTTTAATTGTTTTGAACGGTCATTGCTGTAGAAATCTTTTTTATCTGCCGTGTGCTGACGTTTACGCTTCACCGTGTCTTTTTTACGGGCAAATTGTAGGGCGTGTTTGATATCGCAGAAAAAACCAGCAGGAACCTGGATGCCTGTTGCAGCATCGACCCACTCCTTGCACCATTTACAGCGTTTGCGTTTGTTCGCCACTGATACACCCTTCCGCTACCATCTGTTTGTATTCGTTTGGATAGACAACCTGTAGACACCCATTGCATACCGTATGAGACGTTCGTTTTAACTGCTCTGTCGTTCTCGAAGGGTAGCGGCATATACAGCACTGACTTAATATCTCATTCTTCGTCATCGTCCGACCTCCTTTTCAAGTGCCAACCTTTGCAGATTTCGCATTGCTTGGCTTCCATGTCGCTGTATGCGCCGGAGAGTTTGTAGGGTGTTCTGGCCATTTCAGCGGCTTGTTTGGTTGTGTGTTTTACGCGCCATTTGCAGTCGTTCATGTTATTCCGATATGTGGCAGATAGTAGTCGCAGAGCCAGTAGAGAAACGCGGTGGTTAAGACAGCTCCGATGATTCCGCATGCCGCAAGTTCGATTAGTGATTCTTTTCGGTTTCTGTGTTCCATTGTCACGCCTCCTTATGGTTGAGTGCTTGCTCTGCATACGCTAACGCTTGGCGCATATCTTCCCATCGATTATCAGGTGCGCCTCCATCAATTTCATGATCAGATAAATCGTGCGCTTCACAGCATAAACTCTCTAACGACTCACGTAACCTGTCACGCTCTGACTCTGCTAAAGCAACCCTGTCGCAAAGTTCTGCAATTGTATCAACCAGGACTCTATTACCTTCGACTACCGCTTGCGCCATAGCTGCGTTAAGTTGTTTGTTCTCTTTGTTGAGTTGGGCTATATCGTCCTCATAATCTCGCAATGCTTTGTTCTGTGCATCCCAGACCTGCGCATCAACCATTAATTTACCGCTCATCATTCACACCTCCGTTTCCTTTAGTGTTTCGTTAATCTTCCGCATTAATTCCCCGAAGCCCTTACACTTTACCAAGTTTAGAGGAGAGTTCAACCTTGCCTGGGCGCTTAATAATGCTTTGCGGAGTGCGGTGTTGTCTTTCGTCAGGCGGTCTATCTCAGTATCTTTGGCGGCCAGTAAACAAGTAGAACAGACGGATTGTATCCTGCCATGAGCGCACCGTTTGGTTTCATTTGGTTTATATTCTGTATTATCAGCGTACATTACTCTCTCCCTTCTATAGCCTTGACAAGTGATGCCCTGAGTGCATCTGCTAAAGTATACCCTCTGCCATGCATCAGTGTTGTGCTGTCCTCTACGTCTTCTATAAATATTGTCGATACCCCAGGGAGGCAGTTGTTTATAGAAAAGCTATCGAATCCTAATTTATCCGCAAGTCCGAAAAGGTCATTAAGTGACCCATGATATGGATTTTCTTCACCGAGTGCGCCGCAATTACCACATATCATTTCTTCATCATGCCAACACTCTCCAACCGCCTCTACTATCTTCTGCATCTCCTTGTGTGCGTTTTCTGTTTCGTTGTTCATTGTTCTCTCCTTTCAGGAAAATATAATATACAGGAATAATAAGAATAACATTACAGCGGCAACTATTCTAATAATCCTGTCTGTTTTGCAATCATCACAGTTGCAGCCTCTCATTGTTCTCTCCTTTGTTTTAGTCGGCTACCCGCATCACCCTCTATTTTCATCAAGGAATGTCGGCCAGCAAAAGTCACATATCTCTGGCCCTATATCGTGGTATAGATTCCTTTCGTCTACGTGTCTATCTTCTTTGCAAAACTCACACTTAAAGTGGTCTTTTGGTATTTCGTCTAACGGCTCGTGGTATGCCACACAATCTTCGTCTTCAATCCACGCTAGCGCGGCCATGAGCACAGTAGCGTTGTGCATAAGATCACGTTTGTCATTGTCTGACATTTCGTCACGGTGTGGCCCTTTAAAGCAGAACGTATACTTGTCTTGCTTGACTGTACGGCTTGTGCCATCGTTCTCGCCGCAACAAAAGAAAGAAGCTCTTTTACCCACAACAATATTAGAAATTGGTTTGCAATCTTTTCTTCCTCTAGGGCATTCATCCTCGAATACAAACATGGTGTCTCCTTTGTTTTAGTGACACGTCACCACTTATCTCTGCATATCCCTCATCGACTATCGAATCAGGAGAGCTGAGCTTGATAAAACCACCCTGTATATTTAATCGGATGGATAAAACAGTAAACTCTCTATCAGACGCCGTTTCTCCGGTGGCAAGCCGTTCTGCCAGTACCTTTTGGTGTGTACCGAACCATGTTGCTAATGCATGTGTAGTCTGTTTGTCCCG
>SDBT01009893.1_pt1 | contig 15434 bp, 12 predicted proteins | sample 2277101 | NCBI WGS metagenome assembly SDBT01 (sample SAMN10404973, study PRJNA504765) | marine sediment metagenome | isolation source: marine sediment core GS10_PC15, 103 cmbsf | place: Arctic Ocean: Southern Knipovich Ridge | collected 2010 | reverse complement strand
CCTTTCTGTTTCCAGTATTGCAGAAACAATTTCTACTGTTACTGGTTTTAGTTCTTCAAGCATCCGCTGGAAAAAAAGCGGGCTTACCGAGTATTCTCCTGCAATCCCCAGTTTTGAAGGTTTAAGGCTGTTATCAGAAAGATAGCTTTTAATCACATCAATATGACTTCCAGCTTCTACCCGATCTTTCACCCAGGTGCATCCTGCCGGAGAATAATTGGCTGAATCTATCTCAAGAATCGGCTCCAGTCTACTGTCAAGCGGCAGAATCATCATGCAGTTACCGAAATATGGCTCATGTCCGGAGAGATACAATACATGACCACGCTGTCCAAATCTCAGGCTGCCGGGGGAGGAAAACACTATAAGTACTTCGATGTCCTTTTCAGTCATTTTCTTTCTGACATTCCTTAATCTGCGGGAAAGTTCTTCCTCAGGTATTGTTATCCCGTCTTTCATCATTCTGCATCCTTCTTGTAGGAATTAAAGGAGTCAGACACCTTTTTTCTTTCCCCTTCATTCCCTACAATCTACAATCATATCTCACCACAAAATCCTACCCACAACCGCCCGATTTGTCAACCAAATTTTGACGGCCAAAAGTAGTTAAAAATCTGCGTTATCAGCGTAATCAGTGTTTAATTTTATTCTGGTTTCCCGCCTTCGCGGGAATGACGTGTTTCTTATTTTCGATTTTGGGCGACCACAAGAGTCGCCCCTACATAAAATCCGTGTTAATCCGTGTCTAAATTTTTCGATGTTGGATGTTCCTTGTTGGATATTGGATATTCATTTTTTCCTTCGGTGATGATCCCCGACTTTGCCCGTATTGTACTTTACGACCACCAAATAGTCAAGACTTGAAAATGCACCGCCTTCCAGAGAAACGGTATGGGTAAAAAGAAAATATTTTTTACCCATCCTACCTTCTTTCCACCGGAGGCGGAAAGAAAGCTTAAAGTTTAAAGCTAAAAGTGCAAAGCTAAGGAGGCCGCTTCGCGGCGGAGCTATTTAAATCAATTCCTTCTATTTACCTTCCAGCCGGTTATTGGCAATGATAGCAAAGTCCGGCAGGGGGGCGGTATTGTCCAGGGTTTAGTTTTCATTATTTGTTCCCCACGCAGAAAAGATGATGATTTGTTCGAATCAGGAGACGATCAGAAATTGCCACAAGTGATGCAATAATTCCATCTTTCATATCGATCTCTGAAATTATCTCGAATTTATCTTGTAATTTTATGACGAAGATTGTTCCATCTTCGCGTGCGGCGTATAGGTGGCCGGCCGCGATCAAAGGTGAAGAGTAGAAATTGCCTTTGCCTTTTGGAAAGACCCCGCTCCAGATATTTTCCCCTGTTAAAGGATCAATGCAATCAACTTCACCATGGTCACGAACTAAATAAACCCGCCCTTTGTATTCGGCTGGTGTTGGTACAAAGGTTCCTGTGTCGGTGCGCTTCCATAAGCGATGCGTTTCTGTTACGTCTCCGCTCCCACCGAGCTTGATCCCGTGGAGACGAGGACGATTGCGGTCCGCCCGGCCGCAAGGAACAACCGCCACTGTTCCGGAAATAACAGGTGACGCCACAGATGGCCAGAGCTTTTTGCCTTCAGGATTAAAATTGCCGCAGGAGAAGATGGTTTTGCCATCAGCTGCATCATGAGCGGTAAGATGGTGGCCGCCCCATACTAACAGGGCCTCAATTTCATTGTGTGAAAAAACAATAGGGGTCGAGTAGCTCTGGCTGCCCTCTCTTGGTGTTTCGTAGTTGCGGGGAACCTTCCAGCTTAGTTCACCAGTAACCTTATCAAACGCGGCCAGCCAGGACTGGCCGTCGTGCATTTCGGCTATGACGACATATTTTTTCGTCAGGACCGGAGAGGTCCCGAAAGAGAAGAAACGGTTGTCTTTGCCGTATAGTTCGAACAGGTTTTTCTTCCAGCGGATAGCACCATCAAACTCAAGCGCCGCAAAGTTGCCGCTTTTAAAAAAAACAAAAACAGCGGAACCATCGGTTACCGCTGAAGGATTGCTGCCTGATCCGTTTTTATGTTTGCCCGCAGATTCTGATCCCAGTTGTTTTTGCCAGATTTGCTTACCGGATGAGTCAAAGGCAAGCACAGTATCTGAGCCTTTTGTGCCTGTAGTCAGGAAGATTTTTTTATCCCATACAATAGGGGTAGAAAAGCCCTTGCCGGGAATATCAATTTTCCAGAGCACCTTTTCCGGTTCCCATTTGACCGGATAATTTCCCGAAGCGATACTTCCATTATTACAAGGCCCGCGCCAGCAAGGCCAATTGATTTCGGCCGCAGCGGACTGGGTTGTTATAATGAGAAAGCATACCAGGTATTTTATGAATATTTTCACGGCACTCGTCTAAAATTATGGATTAATACAGGCAAATCATTGTAGCCATATGGGTTCCTGCTGTCAAATAATTTGCCGCCTGCTGAAATCACCTTTACTTATGTCTATCAATCAAAACAACGGCAGCAACATCACCGGCCGGGTGGTGATACGGGTAAGATCCGGCATTTTTGGAGACAATGACACTATTATTACCGCATGTTTCGATCTGGTTGAAACGTATGACACTGAAATTGGCCCTCTTTTTGTTCTTGGCAGCCCAATTCAAAGTTTTGACAGGAATTCCGCAACTAATGAGCTTGGAAGGATTAGAATGGCACATTCTGTAAATGCTCTTCTCAGATAGAAGGTTATCAGCAACAATACCGCTGAAAGCGTTAGTAGTTTTTTTGATAACTAATCAACACTTTTAAAATATGAATTCCAGCTTCATCCACGCTTGATGCTGAATTACTAAGTACAACCACTCCTACACGATAATTATTGTTGAATCCCATGTAGCTTCTATAGCCACCAGTTCCACCATTATGCCAGTAAATACGGTTGTCATTGTCATTGGAATGCTGGATATGCCATCCCATTCCAATACTTGAACTCGAGGTTATTTTATGTTGTGGAACTTGTGTAAGTTGCATTGATGGTGTAAGTGATGTTTCCACTACACCCATGTTAGCAGCCAAGAATTTCGTCATATCCCTCACAGTGGATCGCAAAGCCCCTGCCCCTGAAAGCGTTGGGATATCCCAATGTGTCGCAGGAAAGGACAGGCATAGTGAAGATATAGATAACGCACCTAAATAACCTTTCGCAAACCGAAGTTCCTGCTCAGGCAAAAGATTTATTCGCGTATCGTTCATATATAGAGGATTGCATACTCGTTCTACTATTATTTCTTCGAATGACATTTTCTGGTTTTGCGCTAGAATATGGCCCAACAAACCCATCCCAAGATTTGAATAGTTATATGTGGTGCCCGGTTTATTTTCTAAGGTACATGTAGAAAGAAATGTATATAACTGTTGGGGAGTGTACTTTGCATAAGGGTTTTTAAGCATAGCAAGACTAAAATAATCACTAGTTTTAAGGAGATTATCGGGTATTCGTGGCAATCCTGATAGATGAGATGCTAAATCAGCTAGAGTTATCTCAGTATCCTCATATGTTGGAATATGAATTGAAGATGGCAGAAATTTTTTTACTGGATCAGTTAAATTAACTAAACCATCTTTAGCCATATCAGCTAATATGAGAGCCGTAAAAACTTTTGTAGCCGAACCGATTTCATAAATAGTATTGTCATTTGGTCCAACATTACTGTCGAGGTTTATTTTGCCGTAGTTGAAAAACGCATTATCTTTCCCATATATAATACCCACTGAGACTCCAACATTTTTGCCTTCGCTTATTAGAGGATTAATAATTTGGTCTACTTTTGCTTTTAAGCTAACATAAGCACTGTTGGTGTCATTATCCAATGATATGGAATAAGCAGGATCTGAAAGGGTAGCATTATTACTACAAAAGAAAATTTGGAAAGGTAGCACATGAAGGAGCGCTACTCCAGCAACAAAAAATACCCACCCTTGTAAAGATACCCAAATAACTTTTCTTTTTGTTACAGGTTTGGCAAATTTTTTGGCTGAAATAAGCCTCATCCTGCGATAAAATTTTCTCTCCCAAACTGTTATTTTTCTGGGAAGTACTGCGTGAGAAAGCCCCATCAAAACCCAGAATAATCCAGTAGCTAATAATGCCAAACAGATAAAAAGTGTCATGATCCTTCACCTTTACACATATATACTAAAAGGGGTTGTTATAATGAGAAAGCATACCAGGTATTTTATGAATATTTTCACGGCACTCGTCTAAAATTATGGATTAATACAGGGAAATTATTGTAGCCATATGGGTTCCTGCTGTCAAATAATTTGCCGCCTGCTGAAATCACCTTTACTTATGCCTGTCAATCAAAACAACGGCAGCAACATCACCGGCCGGGTGGTGATACGGGTAAAATCCGAGTATTATGAAGAAAACAGTCGGATTTTCGGTCACGAGAATGATGCACAGGCTGATAAATATGCCCAAATACCCGGAAATATCCTTGATAATTCAAGATGAATTTGGTACAATCCTGACATCATACGGAAGAAAGTATTCTTTTTAAACGTTTTAAATGGGGGGAAGTCTTGCTGACCTTATGCCTTTATTTAATAGGGCATGCCGGAAGAGAGTGGTTTTTAAACAGGAGAATGTGGTGATCCAGAAAATACCAACCAGAACCGTATTAACCCTCGCCGCTGTTACGATGGCAATCCTCGTTTTAACAACCTCGACGGCCAGCGCTGGGCAGGCGGAATTAATTACAGCATTAAACGCCCTTGAGGACCATATCGATGGCACAACCCCTTTGACTCCCAGTCAAATAGAAACACACAAATTAACCATCGATGCAAATAGCGGAATTTTTGGGGACAGTTCCGCCATTATAACAGCATGCTTCGATTTGGTTGAAACGTATGACACCGAAATTGGCCCTCTTTTTGTTTCCGGCAGCCCAATTCAAAGTTTTTCCAGGGATAGCGCACCTGACGATATCCACTGGACAATATATTGGGTTATGCAATACATCATAGATGATACTTACACGGCAGCAAATATCTCAAGCCATGAAGTTCTTATAGATGGATTTAAGTTTGAAAGTTCGGCGTTTTTCCCGGGTGCCGTAAATCCACCTGCGGACCCGGATCTCGGCTATGATGTAGAAATAAATGCTACTGTTCCGACAGTCTGGGGTATACCTGTGGCCTATGCAACGGACCCGTCCAGAAGGCCGACCGGATTTTACCTGGCACCTGGGAGTATAGGAAAAGTAACCGTTCCGCCGTCGATGGTAAATCAGGGCTTTGAAATTCTGGTAGGCGCTCATACACGGGATAAGTCGAATAAATCGACTGTTAAGAGATTGGATCGAATAACGGAGACTTTCGATGTAACCAGCGAAATTACCAGCATTGCCAATCCATTTGGAGGCGGGATATATATTATTGTTCCCTATCAGGCAGATCTTGGTGTCGTGACTGTACAAATAGCTAATGCCGTAAGGTCTCCGTTTTTCTCGGCAACGAGTCATCACCAGACTACATTGCAGGGGTGGCAAAATACAGAACGCCATCATCCCAGCCCGTGGGCGGATTTTGAATCCGACAAATTCATGATGCAGGTGCCTACCAGTTGGATTTACAACTATGCCGATCCTGTAACACAGATGCAGGACTGGGATCTGGCTATGGATGGTATGTCCGAAATGTTTGGGTTTCCTCTGGTTCGAAATCGAACCGTGTTGTATGTACAACCGGACACAAGTATTGCACATGGCGCTTACGGAATTGGCTACCCCCAGATAAACCAGACTTACAATCCAGATTCCGCTACGAACGGGAATTCCACTCACTTCTTTTTAACCAATCCAATCGCCTGGAGTACGACATATCACGAGCTTGGCCATGCCCAACTGTTCTCAAAATTTCCCGGACACACAGAATCCGCGGTCAACCTGCCGTATGTATATATCGCGACCGAGAAATTTGGCGTCGACCTGGTCGAAGCATTTACAAATTCTATGGTTCTTGCGCATCTGGAAAATGTAAGTGTAGATCAAGCGGCACTGACGTGGTTTGTTACCGAGAACTTTAGAAATGGCAACCCAATGGACATTACAAATTCGACGAAGAACGAAGTTCGCTATCAGCACCGCGGTTATGGCAGATATGTAGATATGGCTGATCTTTTCGGATGGTACGTGGTGAAGGACTTTTATCACCAGGAGAGCTTGGATTATATGTCCGGGGCGCCGGGTGACGGTCTTAATAGTGTCGATAGCCGTATTCTAAGGCTTTCCAAAGCAGCCGGCGTTGACTTAACACCTTTGATCCATTGCTGGGGCGTTCATCCGGTAAATCTCGGTGCGCTTCAAACAGCGATTGCAGCTGAAGAATTGCCACAGTCAGCGATAATTTACGACCGGCTTGTCCATTATAAAGACATAATCCCGGCTGACAATGCCGAATTCTGGGATCATTACACTACTATCTATCCATCTCAACCCGGAGGGGGAAATCCAGATTACCAGTATGGGTGGTATAATGTGTGGAAGAGTATCTATGACGAAACGCACGGAACTGCAGCTAAAAATGCAATGCAGGATATAATTGATCTGTATTTTCCGTACGGGTCGCCTAAAGACTGTGATTACACCTGTGGTGATCAAGACGGCGTGGGTGTAAATGTCGACCTGGTTGATTTTGGATTGTTCGCAATATGCTGGGGCAAAAATCCACAAGATGATCCCAATTGTGTCTGTGCCAACCTGGTTGAATTCGATAAACACATCATTGATTTGCTCGATTTATCGGTTCTGGCCGAACTGTTCTTATCAACTTCTTCGGATTATCCGCCGAATGACTGTTCGACGTCAATTACCGATCCGTACCCGCCAACACCTGATCCGATGAGCTTTTTGACCCCGCCTTATGCGACAGGCGGAAGATCGATCGAAATGGTTGCGACACGGCCAAAGGATATCAGCGGTGTTGAGTATTACTTTACCTGTACCGCTGGCGGCGGCCATGACAGCGGCTGGCAGTCCGGCTCCAGCTATGAGGATACCGCCCTTGCGCTCGATACGCAGTATACCTACACTGTCAAAGCACGCGACAAGAGTGTTAATTACAATGAAACAGCCGCTTCAGCCGGTGCTTCGGCAACAACATTTGCTTATGAAAACCTTGTTTTACCTGCCAATGGCGGGGTTCTGGAAAGCTTTACATCCGAGTACGGCGGCGGCTGGTTTGCATCGGATCTGACGAACGGAGTAACCGATGAAGATGGATGGGCCAGTGCTGACGATCCCAATTCCGATCAGGAGTTCATCTACTCGTTCCAAGATGGGAACAGTGCAACACTGAATCAGGCGATAATTTACGGCGGCACGGCTGAAGGATGGTATTACAGTAAGGATGTTGAGGTGTGGACATCGGTTAATGGCACAAGTTTCACACTCGCAGGCAGCGACACGCTTCTTGCCCAGAGCGATGACTCGGTAACGATTCCTCTTGGAGACGTTACAGCTAAGAAGATCAAGCTCGTAGTCACAAGCGGTTACAGCACTGAGTGGTGGGAACTGGCCGAATTTGTGGTCTACGGTGTGGTAATGGAATAGCTGACAATCAAAGGGGGGGGCACGAAGAATTAAAGGTGTCAGTTTGTGCCTCAGGTATTTACGCCTTAGGTGGATTTTTAATTTCCGCCGCCATTGGCGGCCTCCACAGTTTTGCACTTTTCGTTTTGCACTTTGCACTTCCTCATCCCCACGCCCAACGCGTTGGGCGGGGTTCCTCAACTCAAAACTAAAGATCGAAGATCCGCCGAAGGAGGATTAAGAACTAAAAACTCTCCTATGCTATGTAGACACTTTATGTCTACATAGCATAGGATACGCTTGCACTATCGTGCTATCGGGCAAAAAAATAAAAAAATTTATCTCCCTTGCCCGCCTGTAGTTATCGATTTTCGCAAGTTTAAAAATTCCCCATTTTCGCATGAAACACGCAAGTTCGTGCAAAGGGTGGGGGGACTACTTTTTTTGTAGTCTCTGAATTTTGAAGATTTGAAGCTTCACTGGTACTTTGGATTTGAATTTTGAAGTTTTTTATAAATCTGTGTAATCAGCGCAATCAGCGTTTAATGATCTTTTGTTTTGAACATTAGAATTTTGGTGATTAGATATTGTTTAGTCCGCCTTCGGCGGATAGATATTAGAATTTAGGATTTGTACTGTTGAATCATATCCGTTGCGACAACTGTTTTTTTTCGATCTGGGTGATGAGCCCGAACCGGCCGGCGAAGATCTGTATGCAAAAGGACAATCTGCCCGGCAGGTGGCAGATAGTTCTTCTCGAACAATCCTGCCCCAATTTTTGCCCGAGCGGTATCTTCCGTTCGTCGCGTCGAAGTTCCAACGAAGACTGGAAAGAAGATCCAACCGCTGTCCGGCGAATTCCGCTTACCCGCGGCAAATTCGCACTCGTTGACGCCAGAGATTATTACCGGCTGGTCAAATTCCCATGGCAAGCCATACCCAGCCTTAGAACATTTTATGCTGCCAGAAAGTTGGCGGGCAAGACCGTTAAGATGCATCGTATGATAATGGATGCGCCGGGCCATTTACTCGTGGACCACATTGACCATAACGGACTGAACAATGCTAAAAGTAATCTTCGCCTGTGCACCTCCGCTCAGAACGGGCAAAATATGGCTTCAATTGCCAGGGGCCGTTCAATGTACAAGGGAGTTACTTGGGATAAACGAAGCAAAAAATGGGTCGCAAAAATTCAGGGTAATGGTAAAAGAACTCACATCGGCACCTTCAAAAATGATATTGACGCCGCCAGGGCATACGACAAAAAAGCGAGCCAGCTGCACGGCCAGTTCGCCTGCCTTAACTTCCCAAGCGAAGCGCAGTCCCGCACCAAATAGACGCGGATTAAAAAGCCCGAAGCGCGAGCGCCGGGAAAATATAAAAAAAATTGTCATTCCCGCGGAGGCGGGAACCCAGCATTAAATATCCCCCACCAAAGTTTACGCCCAAGGTGGCGGCTCCACCAATAATCAATAACTTGTGCCTAAAGTATAGAAAATGGAAAATTATTAGACGCTAAATCCTTTTTTTAAAACTTCCAGTTTTCTTTTTCCATAAAACCCTCAAGGTTAATGCATGGTATCCCGAAATGCTCACAGACATTGGGGATTTTTGCTGCGTTTTCTGTAATTTTTTCTTGAGTTACAACGCAACCATTAACAATCTTTGCTTTTGCAATAACAAATGGATCCGCAACAGGGCCTTCAATATATTGTTGTTTCTTCTGAATTAGAATTCGGAAGTATTTAACCTTAAAAATTTCCGTAATAAAATTTGATTCCTCAGCATTTGGTGGCAAAAACAACTCATTATGACTCTTTGTCCAATCTGATAATTTATCCCCTTTTTTCTCTAACTCTCTTCTGACCTCTTGTACAGAAATAATGGTTTGTTTGGAAATAAAGCCGTTAAAATTGTCCCAGAAAGAAGGAAATCGTTCCGGGTAGTAGTGATTGAAAATATTAATCAGGGTATTGCTGTCAAATACATAAATCATCTAGCACCCACCCTCCTTAATAAATGCAGCTCCATTCCAGCGACACTTTTAACTTTCACCCTTAGATAATCAGCTAGTTGTTCGATAGAAATTTTCTTCTGATAATATCGACTAAAAGCCGTGTCTATATAATTCTCCCCTAGATATGCCCCTTTATTGTAATAATAATTACCGCCCAGACTAGAACTACCACGCGTCAATCTTTCTTCATTCCACTCTTTTACTTTTGCCTCGTAAGATATATTTGTGATTTTGTTAAGTTCAAGGCACTTTCTTAAGATAACCTCACGACTAACGCTATACTTTTTGGCAAGTCGTATTAGGAGATTTTCGTTTATGGCTTGATTGCGTATTTGAGGTCTAATATCTTCGGTAGGCACAAGAAATTCACCCGCAAATTTATTACACAACACCTCTATACGCTTGTCACCACCTTTCATCTTTAGAACATAATCATTATGTCTTAAATCGATACCGCCAGTTTTGAAAAGAAGATGCGCAAGTTCATGAAAGAGTGTGAATATCTGGCGTATTTTTGGTTGACTGTTATTGATATAGATTATGGGAAACACGTCATCATAAAGACAGAATCCGGAGCATTCTTCATCCTTGAAAGCATCCTTAAAGACAAATACCCCGTGTTTTTCCAACACATCTCGCCAATATTTCAATGCGTTGTCATTTGTCGTTAGTGCATACTGTTTATTTAACCAAACATCTAAGTATTCCCGAACCACTTTAACTATGTTGGAGATAGTATCTGAGCTATGTATTGTTATGTCAGAACAGACTTGTTTCTTTGCAGGATTGGCCCCGTTAAATAATTCTCTGAGATTTTCTTGCATCATCTTTGCTTGGCGTACCAGATAGAGCAATCTTGGCGCCAAAAGATCAATCTCTTCTTGCGGCAATGTCCGAAAAGACTCTTCAGGGGTCTCTTCTTCGGGCGGCTCAGGAAAAAAGAATAAAGCTAACGGGCGCTTGTAAATTTCATAAGCAAGCCGTTCCAGTTGAGCGTAAGTCGGGCTTGCAGCACCGTTTTCCCAGGATGCAATGGTCTCGGAAGTTACCCTTTTCCGTTTAAGTTTGTCAACAACATCATCTATGCCAAAACCGCCGGTCTTTCTTGCCCAACGAAGCATGTCAGGGTTAACAGGTATTTGTTCGCTCATATCGCCACTTCAATTATCTTCATTACTAAGTAAAAATAGCAACTACTTCACATTCCTTTTGCCATAATGGTACCCAAATCCGCACCTGGTGTCAAAGAAAATACTTTGGATTAATCCCACATTTTTTTTCTCCCAATCTATACTATATTTTCAGCTTCGCCTGGCCAGTTTGTTAGCCAGTATCGAGATCACCCCGCCGAGCTGACATTTTTTTTTCTCCCTCACAAATATGCCATCGTCCAAACAGCCTTAGCGTAACAATAGGTACAAAAATCATCGTTAGAAATATAAAAGCAAACCTAAGCAAATAATGAATGTCCCTATATAACAAAAGTGTAAAAATTCCGCACAATAACAAACCGCCTATCGCACCCACCACAATCGGATTTGAAAGTTCAAAATCTTCCTCGCAAGCAGTACACTTTCGTTTAAAATTACTGTTTACCTTAAAGCTTCGATCGAGCATATAAACAAATACTCCACACTTTGGACACCGAATTTTTAACACAGTTTTATCCCAATCTTAAATCCGCCCAGCCCATCACGATGGGCTGGGCCTCCATAGTTTTGCATTTTGATATTTGATCTTTGATTTTTTCCTTCGATGATGATCCCCGACTGTACCCGAATCCTACCCACAAACCCCCAAATTGTCAACATATACCTCAGGTAGAACCCGAAAAAATGCCACCTCCCAAAGAAACGGCATGGGTAAAAAGAAAATATTTTTTACCCATCCTACCTTGACTATCAGATCTCTCCGGCCGGGCAGATAGCGATACAAGTGCTGCAGCAGCCGTAAGAAGCACAGGCAAAGGGGTTTTTCCCGCCTTTGCCGTCAAGGGCTCCTATCGGGCAATTCTTAACGCAAAGCTCACACCGGGTGCAAAGTTCTTTCGACATTGGTTTTCCCGCTGGCAAAGGACAGTCTGTTATGATGCTCGTAACAAAGATCCTCGGCCCAAACTCGGGCGTAATAATGCTAAAATTAAGCCCCATCGTACCCATCCCTGCCAGGTACATCGCCGGCATGTGGTAGAAAGGTGCCGTCCTGAAACGGTCATCTTGCTTGCAGACAGGCAGGCAAAGGGATTTGTAGCCGCGCTTGCGAAGATACTTTGTGATCTTGTAACCCATCAGCGCCAGCTCCCGCTCGATAAGATCATTTTCTTCGGACAGGAAGTACCGCTCGGCACCCTGCGGAACCGAGGCCGAGCTTGATACCTGCTCAGTCGCCTTGTCCCGAAGTCCCGACAGGTCAGGACAAAGCACGGTAGCTATCGTACCCGGCTCAAAAGGCAAACCGATAATAATAACAGAGGCGGCGTTTTCAATGAACGTCCCCGGCTGCGGCTTATCGCCGAATTGCTCTGCATAATCCTTCACAGATGCGACACCGTACAGCTCGGCACCTAACGATACAGCATACTTGCGCAAATCAGCATCGATTGGCTTTGATTCGTCAGAAATAACATTTCCCATTTTTTTCTCCCAACCTTAAACCCGAATATACAATCTACAACTTGTGCCTTAGGTATATACAACATACAACTCGTGCCTTAGGTATCACAAACCCCCCAATTTGTCAATTTATACCTCAGGTAGAACCTGAAAATGCACCGCCTCCCACGATGGCTTAAGAGAATGAAATAGGAGGAGCAAGCCGTACAGGGATCTTTGCGAACCCTGCTCCGTGATAGGCGATAATAGTATTGTATCATATTGCCGGTCGATATCAAGAAAAATGACAGAATACGGCCAATATCAAAAAAAATGGCAAGGAACAGCCTTGCGCAATTAACGAATTTGGCCCATAAAGAACGTATCAGCAAAGACTTAACGTCTGCGGGGCGGGGCAAATGAGCGGGTCAATGAAACTTACGGGAAAAATTTTTTTTGGAAATAGTAAATTTTTCCGCCAACACTTTATACCGGTTGTGCGTTATAGTAGAGAGCATGGAACTAATTTTGGAGAAAAAGAACCTCGGCTTACAGGAGAAAACCGTACGCAAGGACACTGAAAAAGCTTCAAAAGTGCCTCTGATGGACATCTTCCTGAAGGAACTGCCGCAGGTAAAACGCATTATCGCGGGTATGGGTTTCGCCAGGTGCGATGCAGAGGATATTATACAGGATGTTTCGGTTACGATATTGGTCCAGCCGCCTGAGTGCGGAACGAGGGATCTTGCGGTGGCCTGGCTGAAACGAGTAACGGTAAACAAGTGCATAACTGAATATCGAAAACGCAGGCGGTTCCAGCGCAAGGCCAAGACAATATTGCGGCACCATCAGAGAACGGCCACGCCGGCGATCAAACCAGATAAAGAGATTATTCGCAAAGAGGAATTAGAAATGATAAGGCAGGCCCTGAAAAATTTAGACGATTCGCTGCTCGTACCATTGGTGCTGCGATTCTTCTGCGGATACAGTTCCAGCAAGATCGCCGCGATATTGGACCTGAAATCGTCCTCCGTTCGCACCCGCCTGGCAAAGGGGCGAATGTTACTTGCCAAAACCCTCATTACAAGAGATATTGAAAATGGAAAATAAAACAAAAGAAAATTGCGAGCAGCTCGAAGACCTGCTCATAGACTATGCCGATGACCAGCTTGATCCCGATGAATGTTCTACGGTTGCGGGGCACTTGAGATCCTGTTCGAACTGTAGGGGAAAGGTTGAGGCCCTGAACAAATCCCTCGAATTGACGCGTATCATCTTTGGCGATAACCTCTCGCAAATTGATAATACCCGCCCGGCTGTCGCCAAGAGCGGCAAAATAAAGTGGAGATGGCCCGCTTCGGCCGCCGCAGCTGTTCTATTGGCCGCTGGAGGCCTTCTTACTTTTTACGCACAACAAACAAGGCCCGTCGAACAAACTATAACGGCCTCTTCCATTGAGGAGATAGATCGCCAAATCAACCGGGCCTTCATTGCCGCCAAGCTGCTGGCAACCGCCGAGCTGCTGGCCGAATCGGCTGACAATCAAAACATGGTTCAAAATCAGTATTATCACATAGCCAAAACATACCCAAATACAGCGGCGGCCCAAAAGGCAAAATTACTTATCAAATAATTCTCTCAGAAAGGAGTATTTAGAAATGACTATCACAAAAACCTCTGCAAAACATCGGTACACCTCCCAACTTGCCGGCAAACTATTGATTATAACGATCGTGATCTGCGTTTTTGCCGGCCTGTGTTACAGCGCCGAGCAGGAAGGTACGGAGACCTCGAAATCCAAATTGAACTTTCAAGACGAAAAGGGAAGTGTCACATATCGCCGCAAGAAAGACGACCAGCCAACCATTATGCCAACTCATTGTGGCAGGATTTATGTAAGATGGTATCATCGTAATCCTGAGACTGCCGCAGTAGAGGCACTTTTGAAATCCTCCGCGGGAAAAGCTATTTCCACTTTCCAGCGGGATTTCCTAAAAACAGGAAAAGCTATCTTAGTAGAACATCGCAGTAGTCCCGAACGCCCAGGAAAGGGGGGTTTTGTGTACAAACGTGGTGGGATTGAGTATAGCCTCTTTGCTGTTAGCAGAGATGATGCAAAAAAGATGGCAGAAGCTTTTGCGGAAGTCTTTCTCAAACAAAATAACGCGGCTCTAAAACCCTTTCTCGACGACTATCTCAAAAAGCATCATGACGAACTGGAAAAATACCAAGAGCGCGTGGCCAAATATAAAACACAAATATCCGAAAAAGAGCAAGAACTCAAGAATCTCCAGGCGGAATACAATAGGCTTAAAGAGAAGGGCCATTATCGATCCGGAGACCAGGCTCTTAAAGCCATACTCGAACTGAACGCGACGCTTCATACCGAAATTATTGAACTTGACGGGATGAACGCAAAACTCAGGGCAATACAACAGCACAGGAGCAGAATAAGCCAGAAGGTCGATGAGCAAAATAGAACTGATAAAAAAACTATAAACTGGGAGCCGATACTCCTTAACCTTGAGCAGAAATTTATAGATGTTATGATCGATTTTGAAGTCGCACGGGCCCGACAACAAAGTGCTCGGTCACTTCGCGAGGGGGCACAAGGCTTTCTTAGAAAAACAAAAAAACTTGGTGATATAGCTGGTGAAATCAGCCATTTTCAGTTTAGCCTCAAAGAATCCGAAAAACGTCTCAATCAGGTCGAAAACCGTTTAGCTGACCCAACGGATGATATGCTTCCACTCAAAATTAACGATAACAGAGTATCTATTCGCCCTGTGAACATAAGAACTGATGAACGATGATTGTCCGTTAAGTATCCCCCGGCACAAAGGGGAGTATTTAGTGATTAGTATTTGGTATTTAGTACCTTAGGCATAAATTGTGGAGGCCGGCTCGCCGGAAATTCTAAGCACTAATATCTAAATCCTAAACAATCTCTAATTTTCAAATTACCAATGTTCAAAACAAAAGATCCTTAAACACTGATTCCACCTTGGGTGCAAGCACCTAGGGTACGAGCTTAGGGATACCACCTTGGGTGTAAACTGGCGGCACAACAAAGACAAAATTTATGGAACCTTTAATATCTTTGAGCCAAAAAAATCGCCCGCCTGAGATTATTCCCAGGCGGGCAATCAGATGAAAATGAAATTGTTGTCGGAGGCCCGAGGCTTTTCTCATGCCTCCGACAAATTCCATCTACATTATTTAACAGCTGGTTTAGGGTTTAACAATCGATTCTGT
>SDBT01009892.1_pt1 | contig 15435 bp, 15 predicted proteins | sample 2277101 | NCBI WGS metagenome assembly SDBT01 (sample SAMN10404973, study PRJNA504765) | marine sediment metagenome | isolation source: marine sediment core GS10_PC15, 103 cmbsf | place: Arctic Ocean: Southern Knipovich Ridge | collected 2010 | reverse complement strand
CACACCGCGGCGCGGGATGATGGAGACAAAACTCTCCATCTCGAGCTGAAGCAGTGCATCTCTCAGTGGAGTTTTGCTTATTCCTAATTTTTTGCTTGTTTCATCCATATTGATAATCGAACCAGGACGAATCTCTCCTTTCTGCATTTGTTCTCTGAGGTACTCGTAAATCTGTTCTTTTAAGGATTTTACATTCAATATGCTTTTCTCAGACATTTTTTTCGCCTACACTAATATCTGATATATCACACATCAGAATAGATGTCAAGTCCTTTTTTACTGAGAATTAAAGGAATTTCCCTTAGATTATTTAATGGTTACGATTGGTTTTCCAAGCAATTTCTCATCGACATGAATACCAAGCCCTGGCTCTGTCGGCACCTCGAGCATCTCCTCTTTTCTTCGGGGAGCATTCTCAGCAAGATGAACATCATTCTATCTTGTCGAGAACGTATTCTCCTTTATGATGCACTTCTTCACCCTCTCCTTCCTGTTGACTACATCATTTTCCCTATGATATGTTTATTCCGGCCTGCCAGAAGGTGGAAATCGCGGAAAATTGCGAGGGATTTATGGCGATCCCCAAAAGGAAATTCCTATTGTAGCTTAGTGTAAATGGAGGGGATTAGTACATAAGGAGGTTGATATCATGAACAAAAAAATAATTGTCTCAGTGTTTCTCTGCGTGTTTATTTTATTTTCGATGCTGCTATCTCAGGAAGAATTCAAAGAAAAGAAAATATGGGAAGATGAACAAATTAGTATAACTTTAGACAAATTTGAAAAAACTGATTCTTATCCTTCTGAATTTAAATCGCCTGGCTATAGGTATCCTCCGCCAAAAAAAGGTTATTATTTTATTGTTATCCATATTACTGTTGCAATCATTAAGGATGTGCATTTAGGGATGCCTCAGCCCTCATCACCGACAAAACCCAATTTAGTCGATGCACAAGGTAAGATACATAAATTGGCTAACCTTCAATATACGGGGATAGAATACAGGGAAGGGTTAAAAAGTGATTATGAAATTATACAAGGAGCGAAAGGGATTTTTTTATTTGAGTTTTCAGAGAACGCAAAGCCCGTATTATTTAAATTTGCCTATCCATACTGGGAATCTTGGGAAAAGAAAGTAATAAAGTACGGACAAATAGATATTGATTTATCATACATTCAATAGCAAACTCCTACCGAATCACTTTAAAATTTCTTTTACTCATTGAGGCGAGTGCGCCAGGTTGCCTTGACCCTCATTAGAATAAATGACGTGTTGGCACTAAGTAATGCCTCAAAAACATTGTTTCATTTAATATCTATCCGGAAGCATATATCACTTGTGGCCTCTTTAAGAATATTTCTACCTTTTATCGCCTCTTTTCTTGCTTCCTCCTATATTTAACATTCATCTTTTCCTTATATATAGATTTCAAAGGTGTCAGTAAGCGAAATCCGAACAAAAATTGAGAGAATTGTTGCAACCCAAAAAAGCAAATTCTTATAGTATACCTGCCATACTCAATTGGTTTTTTATTTTCACTGCATCAAATATCCTGTATGTTAAATACCGAAAGGTTTTTCCTTTAATACTTGTAGGCATTTTGTTGCAGACTATTGACCTTATTAGTCTTTGGATGTATTATTTCTAAACTACACGCACTCATACACATACGGTCTTTTTTATTTGCTTCCCCATAAGATAGTCAGTCTTTTTAAAAAGAGATTGCCATTCTTGCCATGAAATTAAATTATGAACTGAAATGAAAATTATTAAAACATTGTTTACCCTCTCAATAATGGTCTTAATCCCATTCGGGTATATGATCTGGATTCGAACTCATCAAACAAGCGGTTTTGCTTCCATTGAACTAATACTCTATCCCTTACTTTTTGGGGGACTAAGTATTGCCTTTCTATTCTTATTGAAGAAATACTTTTTAAAAGAAAATCTATCCGATTTTAATTCAGGTAAAGGAAAATGGAACTCCGATATATTATGGGGTCTAGCTTTAACAGCTATTTATTTTATCCTTTTCTACGTTGAAAGATTAACCATTTCTAATTTGTTAAGCTTTAAACCAAACATGGAGATGCTGGGGTTAATGTTGGATATGAGAGCAAATCCGATTTTACTGATCCTTTGGTTTGGTCCTGTTTTATGGTTGGGTATTGCGCTATATGAAGAACTTATCAGGGTGTTTATTCTAACTAGCCTTTGGAAGTTCTCAAATCAAAAAATCTGGACTTTTACAGTAATTATTATAGCTTCAACAATATTAGGATTAGCACATTGGAGCCAGGGTTCTTATGGTATTGTTACCGTTGGCATTAAAAGTTCTGTAGCTTGTTTCTTTTTCTATAAGTACAAGCGTCTTTTACCCTTGATTATTGCGCATGTTTTATATGACGGTATTCAAGTAGCAATTTTATTAATTACTTATCCTTATTAAATCTATTTAACATGAAAAATATAACATTTATATTCATTGTATTTTTATTTGTTTCTTGTGGAAACAGACAAACTAAAAAAAACATTTGTAGAAAAAGATAATCCAACAGAAATAGGAGCAAATCCTGAATTAATAAATAATTTAGTTTCAGATATAAAAGCTAAAAAACTTAAAATTTGATGAGAAGACAGAATAAATCAAGTAACAAAAGAAATGAAACCAAAAATTCTTGATACCACCAGAACCATCCACAATCCAGAGCCAGGAACAGAATGTGTTCATCTGGAACAGACTCATGAAATTGTCAAATTCTTTCGTGACATTTTAGATGTTGATGCGCCACGTGTCGCCTTGATAACCGAAACAAATGTCCCTCATGATGAAAACATCACCTATTTTGGCAATGGTCATGATGAGGCACAGATGGTATACAATTTAGAATTTATCCTCGCAGCGGGCATAGGCAAAGCCGAACACTACGCTGGTGCCCTTGTTCTTCTAATGTGCTCATATTTTGTTTATCCTTCTTCGGCAAGTGCAAACACCCAGAAAAAAGAGAGATATCAATCATAACTGTAGAACGGTTTAAGGCGAATCCCATCATCAAACCGGCAATGCTTCCCTGGGATGAGGGGAAAAACATCAACGGTCCATCTCTGATTAGAGTCCCCGATTGGGTGGCAGATCCTTTGGGGAAGTATTATCTCTATTTTGCCAACCACCATGGAAAGTATATCCGGATGGCCTATGCGGATCGTCTGGAAGGACCCTGGACAATTTATAAGCCCGGTGTATTGAGAATTGAGGACACGATGTTCTTTTCTAAACAGAAGAATGCCCATATCGCATCCCTCGGATGTTCATGTCGACGATAAAAATCAGGAAATCCGCATGTACTTCCATGGAACCTGCCCCAAAGTCAGTGACTGTCCGCCTTTTGGCCAGGACACCTGCTATGCTCTCTCGAAGGATGGCCTTTCCTTCAAGGCATCAAGAGAGATTATGGGGGATATCTATTTCAGGATATTTCAATGGAGAGAAGAGCACTATGCCTTTACCAGGTTGGGGATCCTTTACAAGTCTCGAGATAAAAACGGATTAAAGGATTATTTCAAACCGAGACAAAGCTCTCCATTTCCTGGGATTGGCGAGAGAGCAGAAATGAGGCATTTGGCCATCAAGGTGAATGATGATTTTCTTTATGTCTTTTATTCGTGTATAGGGCATAAACCGGAACGGATTCTGGTTTCTGTGATAGAGCTAACGGATGATTGGATTTCCGACTGGAAACCCTCTCATCCCATGGAAGTTTTGCGGCCGGAGATGGAATATGAGGGAGCGAAAATCCCGATGCGGATATCCGTAGGCGACCTTGCGCCGGATCCTGTGCATGAGCTTCGTGATCCCTGCATTTTTTCGGAAGATGGACAAGATTATTTGATATATTCTGTGGCCGGAGAATCGGGGATAGCCATCGCCAAATTGAGCCTACTCTGGCAATAATAAAGATAATATTCCATAAAGGAGTGAGGTTGCCGTCAGGGCTCAGGTGAGTGGGACTACTGATATTGTAGTTCCCCCCAGTCAACATGAAGTCCGCAAGAAAGAGAGAATTTCATGGAGCCTGACCTTGCTGTGCACATTGAAACCAATCTGTTCCCAGGATCTCATTCGTTATTCAGATGTTGGGTGTAATTCTGAATGCTCTCAACATTTAACACAAAAATACTTCTCCCATGTGTCCCTATCACCATTTCATTGTCTCTGGGATGAATCACAAGGTCGTGTACTGGTGTGGTTGGCAAGTGATTGCATAGAGAATACCACGATCCGCCCTTATCGATAGATACATACACTCCAAGATCTGTACCGACATAAAGGATCGAACTATCTTTGGGATCTTCTCTGATAACATTTATTGATTCAGACGGAAGGTTTCCAGATATAGATCTCCATGTTGTACCATAATCTGTGGACACATAAAGATATTTCTCAAAATCGTCTTCCCGGTAGCCTGTGAACGAAACGTACACTGTCCCGATATCATGCTGCGATGCGATAACACGGCTTGTCCATTTTTCCGGTAGGTCCCCATCGACTTTTTTCCAATCCACTCCGTCATTCTGCGTAAGATAAATACTGCCACCTTCTGTACCAACATATATCACTCCGGGTTTAAAGGAGGACTCCGATATCATTGTTATTGTACCGAAAGGCACTGCAGCCCATTTTCCATTTCCGGGATCAGCAAGATTAGGGCTTTTCGCATTCCAATCATCTCCACGGTTCAAAGACTTCAGCAACATATTACCACCTGCATAAAGAGTGTAAGGATTGTGATGGGAGATAATGAAGTGTGTAAACCAACTGAAATGCCAGCTCGGCTCACCTTTTTTTGCTCTGGGTCTTATACTTGTGGAAGAAGGTCCTCCGGATAGTACCGAACCGGTAATATCCATTCGAAGCATTCTGCCGTGCTGATGTTCATAATAAACAATATTTTCATCAGTCGGATCCTTTAATGTAGAAAAGCCGTCTCCACCTGTCCATTTGTCTAAATAGACATTCTCCCATGGATCAGTCACGGCATTTTCCATATTATGTGTACTTGGGCCATAGAGAGATGCATTATCTTGAGTCCCGCCATATATTGTATAAGGTGAATCCACATCAACTGATATCGCATAGAATTCACCAATGGGAAGGTTGTTTATATGAAGCCAACTTTGTGCTCGGTCATACGACATAAAAAGGCCGCCGTCATTTCCAAGTATTATCCTGTCGGGATCATCCGGATCGATCCACAGTTCATGATGATCAAGATGCATAGCAATTCCTCTAGTATCATACATCCGGATTATTCGTTCGTCCCATTGTTTATATGTTTTTCCCCCGTCAGTTGAACGAAAGCCCCTATTACCCAGAATATATATTTCGTCTTCACTGTCAGGCGAAACTCTTATATCACAGAATTTCCATCCATATGCCGAGAATACTTTATAAAGATCATCGTCATTCGCTTTTTTCCAGTTTTCCCCTTTATTGTCAGATCTGTAGACCTCACCGCCGATAATATCCCTATTTTCTGATCCGGGATTATTGTTATCTATAAAAGCATAAACTACATTCGGATTGGATGTAGAAATATCCAATCCGCTACGCCCCAGTTTCCCGCCAGGCAGCCCATGTGATAATTTTTCCCAGGTCTCTCCTGCATCAGTTGTCTTATAAATTCTACTTTCATCACCGCTTATCAACTGCCAGGTGGCCGCATATAAAATTCTGCTGTCTGAGGGATCCATAACCATGTCAACAGCGCCGGTTTTATTACTAACGAATAAAACCTTCTCCCAGTTTCTTCCTCCATTAGTTGTCTTAAAAACTCCTCGTTCATCATTTCGTGACCGGAAATGTCCTATAGCTGCAACATAAACAATTTCTGGATTTATAGGATCAATGATGACTTTTCCGATATGATGTGTGTCATTCAATCCCATATTTTGCCAGGTTTTACCAGCATCAGTAGATTTAAATACCCCGGTACCAGCATACGAATAACCGCTGTGTCTGGGTTGTGTCTCTCCTGTACCTACCCAGATTATATCAGGATTTGAATCCGAGATTGCAATGTCACCGATAGTAAAGGTGGACTCATTTTCGAATATTGGCTCCCATGTCAAACCGTTGTTATATGTTTTCCAGATATTGCCGGAGCCGGGACCAACATATATTGTTTTATGATCTTCAGGATGAACAGCAACTGCTTCTATCCTGCCACCCTGCTGCTGCGGACCTACTGCCCTCCATTTAAGTCCATTAAAGATTGATTCTTTCTTGAGTTTTAAATGATGTTTCCAGGATTTTAACCGATTTTTCGCGGATGTTGGAACCGTTTGTGAAAACCCTGATTGGTAAAGTATTAAAAGGGCAGCAAGACAAAAAGTAAAATTCTTACAAATTTTATTACAGGAACCATAAACTTTCATTATTCTTCCTCCAAATCAAAACCTAATTAGTCTGATTATTTATGTTTATCACAGCAATAATTAAAAGTAAACAGGTCTTCAAGGGATAAGAATTTCCTTTTCGGCGGCGCTGGCTGAGTGAGCATCTATGTTCCCATTTACCACTCAAATCATCGTGAGAATTATAAATCACGACTCAAAAAGATGTCAAGGAAGGATTGAGAGCGTGGGATATATCCATGAAGCTGTTCAAGTCGCCCAAAGAGCCGGAAATTAGGTAGACATCTCCTTGTGGGGAAAGAAAAGAATCATGAAATATATTCGGCCGAGGTCTCAAACAAGTTTTTAGCCGTGCAAGAATGTTTCTCTGCCTCTTCTTCAGAAATATTCAATTAGCGAGGTACTGTTTCAGTACAATTTTTTTTAAACTGCAGATATTTCATTTAAACTTCTATTGTATCTTGTTGTAATCATCACTATCATTCTTTAAACAATAATTCATTTTTCTGCTTTACTTTTATTAAACAATTACAATATGCCTTTGGGCTTCATAGCTAAAGCAGTAGGTGCTTGAGACAATCCACCGCCTCCCGTACAGCGAAGTTCTACTGGCAGCATTTTTCCGCAAGAGTATGACGCATCGATTGTTTCATCAAAATTAATAGGATTCCGGTAGCCTCCAATTACCAGATCAGCACATGTAAACGCAGCTGATGCAGCAACTGCATTTCGTGTATGACAAGGAATTTCTGCCATGTGCTGTACATGATCACATGGGGAACCCATTGTATTTTGGAGAGATATTGAAGCAGCATCCATTGCTTGTCTGGCAGCACCTCCTGCAAACTCGACGACGGCTGCCGCAGCCATTGCACCAGCGACACCAATTTCAACTTGACAGCCCGCCACTTCTGCGGAAAAAGTTGCCCTATTGGCCGTAATAAGTCCAACTCCTGAAGCTGCAAAAAGCAAAAGAGCCGCTTTTTCTTCAGGCAATTTTCTCTCTGTCATAAGCGTCACTATTACTCCAGGAACAGTTCCGGCGGCTCCACCGGTTGGTGCAGCAATGACAACACCTCTACTGGAAGTGGTGTGCATCACAGCCAATGCCCGTGCAGCAGCCTGGGTCTGTAGTCCTCCAAGGGGAAGGCTACCTTTCCTGTCAGCGGTCAGAATATCGTTGGCTGACGGTTCAAGCAGGCGAAGGCGCAATGAGTCTGAATCAAAGCCCTGATCCACTGCGTTTTTCATCACTTCAAGGCGTGATAACATTTCCCTCATTACGTCATCTTCTGAAAGGCACAGAAGGCTCGCTTCGTATTGTACAAGGGTCGGTCCAAGAGTCAAACTTCTGCTTTCTGCAAATTCAACCATTTCTTCAGCAGAAGTGAAAATAGGTTTTCCCTTTTGTACATAATAAACCGGATTGGCCTGCCAGACTTCCGTTACACCAGGGGAATCAGACAACTGCATAATAAATGTATGATTTGGCGGATCAATGTAGAACCCTTGAACCAGCGCTCTTCCTTCTTTGGTATCAACTTCCGGAGCTTTGCAGGAGCCGTTCAAATTAGCAAATTGATTGATGATATTATCTACATAAGAGGTAGCACACTGGACCATTATCACATATTCCTTCCCTTTCAGATTGATATCCCAACTGTTGATCTGATCAACCGTGAACGTACCTCCACCGGTTGATTTTGCATGTACAAAAACTTTCCGATCCCTACAATCTTTGGCTTCAATTTCAATTGCATTTGGGTGGTCAGCCTTATAGAGTGGTTCTTCACAGAAATTGAGAGCAATCCCTGCATCAGCGGCAATGTTCAATGAATCTAGAAAGCGTTTGTCTGTGAGAGGAATATTGAGTATAGCACATGCGTAGGCTTGCCGGGCTCCTTGTTGTCGATAGGTTTTGGCATAAGAACTTCCAGGTTGGAACCTGAAAGTTACTTGGACAGGTTTTTTCCCCAGCAGATCTCTGACTGTTCTGCCGATGTGGTAGGATCCTGCTGTATGTGAACTGGAGGGGCCGCGCATTACTGGTCCTATAACATCATTAAAAACACTAGCAGCTGAAATGGGTGCCTCCTTATCAAATATCATTAGATTATATCTTTATGAGTGTTCCTAATTCATGAATTTCTGCATAAGTCAGTGCATAGCATGCCGCGGCCAGGTCCTGAAGGGCAACACCGACCGACTTGAATAAAGTCACCTGTTCTTCCGATTTTCGACCTGTGGCTATCTCTAATACCAGATTGCCAAGTTCAGCATGAATATCACTCTTTTTCAATGTTCCTTTATTCATGGGAATAATCAGATCACCTGTCTCCGCCAATGCCGATTCGTAATGATCAACGACCAATTGAGACCGTAAAACGGTTGCTTCAGGGATTTCCTGAAAATTGGGCTTAAATGAGCCGACCGCATTGATATGTGTTCCTGGAGCTATGTCAGAATCCTCAAAAACTGGGGTACGGGATGTGGTTGCAGTACAGATTATATCAGCAAATTTTACAGCTTCGGATGGTGATAGGGCAACGGTTATATCAAAGTTTAATTTTTTGCTCATTTCATCAGCAAACTTTTTTGCAGCCTGCTCTACGGCATCATATACACTGACTTTTCTGATAGGGCGGACTGTACAAACTGCTTCAAGTTGCATTCTCCCTTGAACGCCAGCGCCCAAAATAGCTACGCTATAAGCATCTTTTCGAGCCATGAGATCTGTTGCAAGCCCGGACGCGGCACCGGTTCTGATTGCAGTCAATTCCCGGCCTTCCAAAAGTCCAACGGGACGCCCAGTTTCTCTGTCGAAAAGGCACATTAATGAATGCACTCGGGGCATCCCCTTTGGAGGATTATGCTTAAATGCATTTATAACTTTAACTCCAATATGCTTGAATCTTTTGACATAAGACGGCATTACAAGAGATGTTGCTTCGTATTCCTGTATAGAAATAAGCGTGCGGACCGGGATCTGTACCTCGTCAACACCTGCAAGTGCGGCAAAAGCATCCTTCATCGCTTCTATGGCCTCGCACATAGGCAGTGCTTTGCGGACATCTTCGCCCGTCAGAATTCTTATTCCGTTATGATTTTCCATATGATTTCCAATTACTTTGTGTTGCTGTCTTTCTATTCAGGTTTCTTGATGGGAAGTTTTGCCTGTACACGTTTCAAATAACTCCTCATTCTATAGCCCAGAAGTTGAATTTTTTCCGACATCGAATGCTTTAGCTATAACCTTTCCTAGATGATAATATTGCTGGACTCCGGGTGAATATACGAGAGGATCAATCTTTTTGGGATCTGCTTTCCCATTGGTCAAACAATTTTCTGTAATATAAGTTTCAACAATTTCACCAATAACGAGCAAATGGCTTCCTAGATTAAGTATATGGGTAGATTTACATTCGAGGTTCAAAGGACATTCCTCTATAAGAGGTACTGTCTTCAACCTGCCAAAAAATATTCCAAATATTTTTGATTTATCAATTTTATTACCAGAGTAAATACCACAGTAATCCACTTTTTTTACGAGACTAGAAGAGGGAATATTGATGGAAAACATTTTTTTATCTTGTATGCCTTTTAATGTGTATCTTTCCTTACGCAATGCGACTGAAATGCTTGGAGGTTTGGATGCCGCAATAGAACACCAGGATGCTGTCATGAAATTGGGCTTTTTACCGACCATAGCACCGACTAAAACAGATGGCATAGGGATAAGCAAAGTACAAGGCCCAAGTTTAATCTTATTCATACTATTCTCCTTTCAAAAATATTATTGCGATTTTCAATTCATGATTTATCAGCTTCCGATTTGTGTTTCGTCTTCTCTTATTCTTGGGGCCATTGTGAATTTAGTGAATCCATAAATGGCCAAGACCACTACTGATGCATAGTTCATAATTGCCCAGGGAAGATAAGAAAGAGTCGGAACTCCGAGAACACCTGCACAAAAAACGCCACCCATACTCCAGGGAATAAGAGGAATAAGGATAGCTCCACTTTCTTCGATGATTCGCGATAAATTTTTTGCGGCCAGTTTTTTTTCTTTATAAACAGGCGAAAGGAGTTCTCCAGGAATGAGCATCGCTAAATAGGGATTTCCTGTAACCAAAGCAGTAGTCAGAGCAGCAGCAATAGTGGTCAGTACCAAACTCCAGATTTTATTAGCAAATTTCATAACACGATTGAGGATCACTGAGAGAACACCCGTACATTGCATAATGCCCCCAAAGCAAAATGCTGTAAATGCTATCAGTAAAACCTCTAGCATGTTTACAAGTCCTCCCCGAGAGATGAGCTGATCCACTGCTTCTACTCCTGTATGTGCTTGATAGCCGATGTTCATTGCTATAGCAACCTCTTTAACAGATGAATTTTGAAAAATGACCGCTAACATTCCTGCTACCAATGAGGAGATAATGATAGTAGGAATGATGGGCCTTTTGGTAATGGCAAAATAGAAAACAATCACTATGGGAAGGAGAAGAAGTGGATTAAAATTAAAATTTTCTCTTAAAGTTCTGGTTATAATAGTTATAGTTTCGGATTCTAATTTTTTCTCACCGTATTTGAGACCAACAAAGAAATAAATAAATATACTTATAAACCAAGCTGGAATAGCGGACCATAGCATATGTCTGATGTTGTCAAAGAGGTTCGAGCCCGCAGCTATAGGAGCCATATTAGCTACATCTGAAAAAGGAGACATTTTATCGCCCAAGTACGCACCCGCCACAATAGCTCCAGCCGCCTGTTCAGGTGGAATTCCAAGCCCTGCTGCAATTCCCATAAAAGCTACTCCCAGTGTCCCAATTGTTCCCCAGGAAGTTCCAGTAGCCAAAGAATTTATGGTACAGACAAAGCAAGCTGTAACTAGGAAGAACTTTGGAGATATGATTTTTAAACCGTAATATATCACCAAAGGAATTGTGCCACACTGAATCCAGGAGCCGATGAGAATTCCTACAGAAAGCATAATCAAGATGGCAGGCATGGCTTTGTTGATACTCTCTAGAATTCCCTTCTCCATATCCTGCCATTTGAAGCGCAAAAAGAGACCTAAACAGGCTGTAATAATGGCAGCTGCGACCAGGAGAATCTGTGGGTGGATTTTATAAATGCCAAAGCCGATCCCAAGAAGAAGCCCCATGGAAATAATCGGAATTAAGGCTACACCAAGACTTGGTTTTTTATGCGGCATTGATTATTTTTCTATTCATTTAGACATTTCAGTTTAAGTGTCGACTGAGTTTATTCTTATCCGGTGTCTATAGCGATTTTAGGGATAAGAATTTCCTTTTCGGCGGCGCTGGCTGAGCGAGCATCTTTGTTCCCATTTACCACTCAAATCATCGTGAGAATTATAAATCACGACTCAAAAAGATGTCAAGGAAGGATTGAGAGCGTGGGATATATCCCTGAAGCTGTTCAAGTCGCCCAAAGAACCGGAAATTAGGTAGACATCTCCTTGTGGGGAAAGAAAAGAATCATGAAATATATTCGGCCGAGGTCTCAACCGCCATCAAGACTTCTTGATAGCCTATTAGACAAAAGTAATAGAATTAATATAATAAAGTGGAGAGAGTGAAATGATGAAAACCATAAAAAAAACGATTGTAGTGTATATGGGGATTGTACTGTTGGGGCTCTGTATTCCGACTTCAGCCCAGAAGGACGTCCTGGCTGTAGCCGGATGCAGCCTGATCGATGGCACGGGAATACCGCCTTTAGAAGATGCTGTCATTCTTATTCAAGGGGGAAAGTTTCTGGCAGTAGGGAAAAAAGGTGAAGTTAGGATTCCTGAGGGAGCTCGAGTAATCGACGCTCAAGGGAAAACAGTGGTCCCAGGATTAATCGATGCCCACTTTCACATGTGTTACCCCAATAATCGGGAAAAACCCTTTATCCTCAATGAACCCATTGCGTCCTTTCGAGCAGCCTATCACCTGCACAAGCATCTAATGGGAGGGATTACTACGATCCTGGATGCCGGAGCTTACAGAAACGTGAGCGTCATGGCCAAACAAGCTTTTTCAGAAGGACTGCTGCTTGGATCAAGACCCATGATTGTAGCAGAGCGAATCAACGCCACCGGTGGACACGGAGTCTCGCGTTTTCCAATGGCTTACGAAGCCGACGGTCCAGACGAGTTCCGTAAAGCTGTCCGCCTCCAAATCAAAAAAGGTGCGGATGTCATAAAGATCCTGCCACCCTACACAAAGGAAGAACTTGCGGCCGCTATCGAAGAGGCGCACATGCTAAATAAGACTGTGGCCGCACACTCCGGGTACTTAAGGAATTACGATTACATCCGTTGGGCTGTTGAACTGGATGCCGATGTCATCATGCACGCCTACGATTTAACGGACGATATAATCCTGAATATGGGGAAAAAAGGCATCTACGGTGTACCCACCATGACCATCATGATGAAGCTTCACGCCACCCGAGGCAAACCCATCCCTGAGGACAAGCCACACGAATATGAAATTATCTTCCAGAAGATGAAAGCGGCAGGAATTAAAATGGCAGTGGGCACAGACGCCATTTACGAGTTCATGAACGAAAACCCGGACCTCTACTTCGAAGAAGTAGAGCGTTTCGTCAAGAATGGCTATACACCGAATGAGGCAATCGTTGCTGCTACACGAATCGGTGCCGAAGTCCTCGCCGTCTCAGACCGGTTGGGTACCATCGAAAAGGGGAAAATCGCAGACCTGCTCGTGATTGATGGAGACCCGCTTGATGATATACGGAATCTTCGTAAAGTTTCGGTCATCATCCAAGGCAGCAAAGTGATTAAGGGCCATAAAAGTTTTCTATTAAAGAAGAGCGCGGGCGCTATAGAAGATTTGCTCCATTGAATAAATGTGATATAAATACAAGGGATAAGAATTTCCTTTTCGGCGGCGCTGACTGAGTGAGCATCTATGTTCCCATTTACCATTCAAATCATCGTGAGAATTATAAATCACGGCTCAAAAAGATATCAAGGAGGGATTGAGAGCGTGGGATATGTCCCTGAAGCTGTTCAAGTCGCCCAAAGACCCGGAAATTACGCAGACATCTCCTTATGGGGAAAGAAAAGAATCATGAAATATATTCGGCCGAGGCATCCTGACTGCTCCACCGCGGAGGGCTTTATCCGTGATGCCCCCCGGGTCTTACTGTCTATTAAGCCAATCCGCCTACTGCTAATATTTGCTCCAAACCGAAGCTTTGCTATAATGGCCTGCCACTAATAAATAAAGGATGGAGTTACATGATTATCGCCAAAGATTTAACCGACTTTATTGGTAAAACACCTGTTTTAGAACTTGGAAAATTATTCCCTGCGGCAAAAGCTAGAATCCTGGCCAAACTTGAAAATCTCAATCCGATGTCAATCAAGGACAGGGCGGTTTTGAGTATGATTCGGGCTGCAAAGGAAGAAGGTTATATTTCCTCAAACACAGAGGTTGTTGAAGCAAGCAGCGGAAATACAGCCATCGCCATAGCCAGCCTGGGATCTATCATGGGCTTTAAGGTAAGAATTTACATGAGTGAACTGGCCAGTGTGGAAAGACGTCAAATTCTCTGTGCCTACGGCGCAAAAGTAATGATAACGCCAGGTCTCGAGCACACCCGGGGCGCACGGAATCGAGCGATGGCTTACTGTAAAGCCCATCCTGAAACCACCTTTTTCCTCAATCAACATGGAAATCCGAATAACGGCTTGGCCCACGAACGAACAACAGGAGTTGAGTTGTGGGAACAAACAGAGGGAAAACTGGATGCAGCCATAATCGGATTGGGAACAAGCGGTACCTTTGACGGCCTGTCAAGGTTCTTGAAAAACAAGAATCCTGACATCAAAATTATCGGGTTTGAACCTGCTTCAAGTCCTGTGTATTCAGGTGGAAAACAGGGAATTCATAAGCTCATCGGCATCGGTCCCGGGTTTATCACCGATAACTTCAAACGTTCTCAACATAACCTCGACGAACTAATCCTTGTTGAAAACGAAACCGCTTACGAATGGACACTACTCATTGCCAAACGTGTAGGATTATTGGTCGGACCAACATCTGGGGCCGCAGCCTGGGTTGCCGGAGAAGTAGCCCAACGGCGGGAATTCGAAAACAAAACAATTGTCTGCTTTTTCTACGATACAGGGGAAAGATACCTGACAACTCCCGGACTTTTCCCGGCAGATAATGTAGAGATAGTACCTTAAGCCCAGCGGGCAAAAATCTGCCTTACCTTCGATCCTAACTCCAATAATTTAGAAAGATAACTTTACTCTTTTTCCCATTTCTCAAGAATGGCAGCACTAGCCGTCGGACCGACGACATTGAGCGCAGTTCTGAAGGTATCCGTGAATCGATCTATTCCAGCCAGAATAACAACCCCCTCCAAAGGGAGTCCCGCAGCACTGAGAACCATGGACATCATGATCATTCCGCCGTAAGGTACCCCCCGCTGTACTCAATGACGCAAACAGTGTGCCCACAATAACAGCAATAAATTGAGGTGTACTCAGCGTTATCCCGGCCATCTGGGCCACGAATAATGCCGAGAAGCTCTGGAGAAGTACTGCCCCATCTTTCTTGAGAGAGGTCCCAAAGGGAATAGCGAAGCGTAATATCTCTTGTCGCATCCCGTATCTTTTTTCAGCATTGTCCATAGCGACAGGTAAGGTTGCACTGCTGCTTGCGGTAGCAAAGGCAAAAGTAAAGGCAGGATAGAATGACTTCCAGAATTTGATAGGATCTATGCCTGCCATGGCAGAGACAGTGATTCAAAAAGCAGGCCAAATTCTTGATTAAGCCAGAACAGGCTCATTTCCCCTGTAAAAGAGAGAGAGCAGATCCTCTCTTGAATGGAAAGAGGTAAATAGCTGTTTACTTTTATAAATTTGACAAGTCCACTCTTGTTAACAGCAGGAGGCAATTTCTTTCTTTTTTAAGAGCTTCAATCTCTAAACCTATGTCCAAATTATATGAAATTATTCTTGTGGA
>SDBT01009891.1_pt1 | contig 15438 bp, 20 predicted proteins | sample 2277101 | NCBI WGS metagenome assembly SDBT01 (sample SAMN10404973, study PRJNA504765) | marine sediment metagenome | isolation source: marine sediment core GS10_PC15, 103 cmbsf | place: Arctic Ocean: Southern Knipovich Ridge | collected 2010 | reverse complement strand
ATTGTCTATGAAACCCCGGATACCGTCTTGGCTAAGTCCGGTGTTTACATCAATCACCGTTCCTGTTTCGCCGGTTACAAATGCGGTGTCAGTAGCAGAAAACATACGGCCTGCGGAAACCGCAAGCCCAACATCGCCAGAAACAGAGACTGAACCAGTAACCGTTACGGTATCTGAAGCTGCTGTAAGGTTGCGTATGTCTATATCGGTTGCGGAGATTCCGGCTATGTCGGTAACGGATGTGACGGTAGATACTGTGGTTAGAGAACCCGTGACAGTAACCGTGTCGCTTGCCGCCGTAAGGTTGCGGATATCCAAATCTGTGGCCTCGACAGTCACGGTATCGCTCGCCGCTGTAAGGTCTCTTATGTCCAAGTCTGTAGCGGTTACATCAACTGTGCCTGTCGCGGTCACGGTTCCGGTTACGGTTACGGTATCACTCGCGGCAGTCAAATCACGAATGTCAATATCAGGTGCGGATATTCCCGCGACATTAGTTATGGTTGTTACCGTAACAACCCCAAGGAGTGTACCCGTAGCGTTCACATAAAGCTGTCCACTTGCATCACAGTAGCCCCAACTGACATTTCCGCTGTCATTGATGCACTCAAGCGGCGCTGCCCCGGCAACCTTACACGCAATCGCTAAAATCAAAACCAAAAATAATAGAACTTTTCCACTCGTGTTTGTTTTCATGCCACTACCTCCAATAAACGGGTATATTTTTTTATCGTTGCCCCTAGCGGAAGTTTTTGCCAATCTTCGACCATGCCGCCCGAGCAGTCTATCCATTGAACATTATCTTTAACCAGATTTCTATCTGGATATTTAAGTGCCAAAAAAGAAAGAACAGCTTTTGCCAACATGAATGGCCTGATTGTCCAACCGCCCGGACAGCGGCCATGTACGCCGATCTCTATGTGATGCGGGTCTATGTCTTTCAGGTTCTTGTATCTCAAATCATTGCCTATTGTCACAATGGGATTGCACCCCATCCACAAGCACATATCCGCTATACTCGACGTGACTATCGTGCCGCTCATTGCAGCGTACATGCCGTCCCCGTACTTCGGCACAAGTATCTCATCCCATATTTCATTAAACGGATTATATGTCGCATAAGGATAAACCGTTGAATTTTCAAGCTTTTTATAAACAGACGGGTCTGATGTAACAGAAAGTGCAAAAACGTCATCTTCCTCAATATATTTTTTGTCAAAATAATTCCAACAATATTCGTTTGCGTCAAGGTTTACTGTAAGGTCAGGCTTTATCCCGATGCTTTTGAGCCTATTAAATACAACATCTGTGGCAACTATACGCCAACCGTTTTCCTTCGCACGGCCAACAAGTGTAATGTTTTTCTTCAATGATGGCCCGGCCCCGACTATCAAGACGGGTTCATTATTCCATTGCCCGAACAAGGTATTGAGGGGTTGCAATTCTTTCACTTTTGGGTAATTGGCAGTGAGATTATATAGCCATGTTTTGTACCATACTGCGGTTGTGTTGCGATTTGTGTTTGTATCACGAGAGACACTACGCCCCGGTAAAACATAATGGCTTTCACTCGTCAGTGTGCCTATGTCAAAATTTCTATCTATCATGTGGCCTCATAGAAAAAGGTAGGAGGGGGCGGGCTTGATATGCCCCGCCGCCCCCCATTTGTAAAATGTCTTATCCGTCAAGCGTGATAAACGTAGCAACTGTGTCATCCGTGTTGCTGTCGTCGGCGGTAGCCCAGCCAATAATCTTGTAGGTGGGTGAGCTTCCGGCTGCGACTGAATCGCATGTGCCGTCATACGTATTGCCAGTTGAATCAGCGGGGATTATGCAATCGCCATCTGAGATATCGTCGTCGCCGTTGGTTGCAACTGTGCCTTCGCCGTATGTCTGAATCCAACCGAATGAACTCTTGGCTATTGCGCCAATGCCGATTCCTATTACATCGTTACGCTGGTTGGCCGTGATGTCATCGCTGACAACCCAACTGCCAGTGTTGAGCATAACCTTGTTGGCCGCACATGCGTTCTCCGAAGATGCGGACACTTGAATAAAGCGATAGGTTTTGCCGTCAATGGCGCGCTTTGTGCCAACTGTGATCTCCACCTGAGCGGCAGTGTAAGTCCGTAGAAGTTCTCTGAAAATGCTTTCTGACATTATCTCACGCCTCCCTTATGTAAGAGCAAAATAAACGCCCTGGTAACGCGGATTCGAGCAAACAAGCTGGCCCGTCCAGGTGATGTACTTGACCTTTACAAGCTGGCCCGTCCCGATAACAAACGGATGCGCTTTCATGTTGTCATCCACATGAGATTTCAGATTGAGAAAGCTCGTGTTTATCATGTAGAGCCGGCCAGCCGTGCAGTTTTTATCGACTATCAGCGGAACACCGTTAAAGTCAATGGAGGTCATGCCCATTTTCTTTGCGAGTTCGTTACCGTTTCGCTGAATTGCATCGGCGATTCCATAAATCTTGTTGTAAATCGCCTGCGTGGTAACAATGACGTCGGGCTGAATGTCCTGGTCTGTAATGTCGCCCCAAAGAGTCTGGAGTCGAACCATTGTCAGCCCGGCAAGATTTGATTCCGAGCCGCCGTCAAGAAAAAAGTTACGCCACGGAACCTGAGTTGATCCCACGCGGGTAATGCCGCCGTAGGCACCCGCTGTCGGGTTGGCGGTCGGGTCATCAGCAATAGCGGCCTGAAAACCCATTATCGCCTTGCCGGTTGCGGCTCCCGCGCCGAACAGCCCTGCGACAGAGGTTGTCATTTTCTTTCTCATGGTTTGTTTTGCCACTTCAAACTTTGCTGCCATGAGATCAAAAATCTGTGCCGGGCCACGGTTTTGCAAATCCTCAGTGTAACTTACAGAAATATTTACCTGAAGGTTCGCGGGCAGGAACTGCGCGGTTGTGAACTGTTCTTTATCCGTTGGGTTAAGATTCTGGAATCCTCTGTAGAATGATCCATCGCCTTCCTCTACAGTGAGGGGTTCAGAAAGGTAAATCCCGCCCGGATAGGTGTTGTTTTTCTCCATGAGCTTTTTGAGAAGGACGTGCCTGTTGAAAAGCGTATCCTTGAGCTTCTTGTCGAACAGATCCATTGTGGATGAGTTCAAATTGTCCCAAGTGATAGTCTTGGATGGCTGTGTGAACGCCAAATAACTCACCTCCTATTTAGGTGAGTCCAGATTGCTCCTTTAGCCTATCGGCGAGGTCTTGAAAACTCTCGTGATCGCCGCCTTTGTTGTCTACTGGCGTAGATGTAGCGCCGCTTGCGGACATAACTTTAGGCGGTTTAGGCGGGGGCGCGTTAGACGCACCCCCAGAAGAAAACTGGACACTGTTTGTAATGTGGCTGACCAGATTTTTAATAAATTCCGGGTCAGCATTCGCGTATGAAGCCGGGTCATTAATATCAAGCCCCAGGCCATTTAACGCTGTTTGTACGTTGCCCCTTTGATCGTCAGGAACCCCGGACATAATTCCTTTCATTTCCGCACTTGCGGCAGATGAATGCGAGGCAGTTTGTGCAGCTTGCGCCTGCTGTGTAGCGGAAAAAACCCTGCGTTCCCGCGCCCACTCAGCACCAGCATCAGTTTTTGTTATTTCTCCCAGGTCAATTTTTGCTCTGAGACTAGCTGCAAGCGGCCCAAGTTCAGGGTCTTTCAGCATGGCGGCATCCAGCACCTGGTTTGGAGACAATCCGGGTTCAGTGGGGGCGGTCTTGGCCTTATCGAGTTGTTCTTTATAAAAATCTCTTTCAACCGTGACCTTTGCCGTCTCAACCTCTTTGTTTTTTGCCTCTTGCCAGCCTTTGTCCTGTATGGACTGCGCATCTCTGCGTTTCTGTTCTGCTTCGTCAACCTCTGTCTCTTGTGCGGTTTCGTCAACTTCCGGCAAAGTTTCCTCTGTCGAATCGACTTGTGTTGTGTCTTCGGATTCAGGTGTTTTCTCCTGATTACCCTCCACAACAGTTTCATTCGAGTCTGGCATTGTGTAGCCCCTTTCGGTTTCCGATTCGCGCAAGGCGATTACCGGATTGATATTTAATCTTTATCTTTATCAGCAGGCTTATTGCTCTGCTTGATTTGCTCTACAATAATTTTTGTCTGTTGGTCAATGCGTTTGTTTTGCGTTGCAATTATGCCATCAAATTCAGCGCGTAGATTCATGCCTTCATCTTTGCGTTTCTGTTCTTCTAACATGAATTGGCCTGATACAACTTGCCCCTTCATTTTCTCAACAGCCGAATCGCGTTCTGCCTGTGACTTCTCTATTTCTTTACCAGCTTCTTGTAGCTGCTGTTGTATTTCTTCAAGTGCCTGCTGCTGCTGCTGCAACTGTTGCCGCAGTCCGCCGTTTTCTTCTATGTCCTTCATCAATTCTGGCAAGTCATCAAAATCAAGATTCTTTAATACATATTCGCGGGGGATATAATCGCCGCCATCTGCCGACTGTTTATCAGCTAATGCAATTATCATATTCTTTCGGCTTACATCATCACGCGGCATTATGGTATCAGGCGATATAAATATCTCACCGCCATCGAGAAAGTCGCCCAAATTAAATGGCATCGCGTGTGATTCTTTCAGTGTTGCACCCGTGCGCACCCTCACGCCTTTTGTATAAACAAATGGGGCCATGTGCAGCCAAAGTGTCGCCACGCGCGTAAGGCAATTCGCGTAAGCATTCACGCTCAACTGCATTAATTGACTGACTGCGCTTTGAAGTATCTGCAACGCCTTGCCGCTGATAATGTCGCCGGGGCTTTTGCCTTCCCCAACTTCGCCAACCCCTGTGATCTGCTGCGCGGCCCGTTCTAAAAATGCGTAAAGCTGTTGGGCTTCAGAAGTAATGGCACCCGGAGGCGGCTTGAAATCCACCCCGCCTAAATTAACCACGGGGATTTTTTCTGCAATAATGTTTGAAAGCTCCTCCTCATTAACAAGAGCGCCTTCTTCATAAAGGATTTTGCCATTTCCCATTGCCCGAAGATTGGCGATGCCCTGCTGCATGACCTCATTTGCCAGATTTGATATGTTTAAAATATCTCTTATTAAAGAACGCCCGTGTAATTCGTCCGTGGGGTCGAGTATAAGATGCTGAATCTGGAAGCCGGGGAATATGTTTGCGCCGTCATCGAGGATTAAAATTCCGGTCTGAGTATCTTGATCGGCCACAAAAGTAATTATGCGCCCTTCTAGATATGCACTCACTTCCTGAAAGTCGTCTGCCGTACCGATTTTTATTTTTCTGGTATCTTTAAAAAACGCCTGCGCCACTATTGCCTGTTTGAATTTCCACTTGGCATCATCCGGGGTATCGGATGTTATGTTGTCCATCATTTCACTAAAGCTATTTGATGGTTTGAGTCGGGATTTTTTTATATCATATTCTATTGAAATGTCTGAAAGCTGCATCGGCTTTATGTGGAAAAATACGCGCCTGTCTTGCGGGGTCGTGGCGATGGGATCTTTAAGAACATTCTGTGATTTAATGTGTTCTGCTATAATCTTCGGATTTTCAGGAAAATTAACTATTCTAAGCTGAATATATGCCTCTGGTGCAAGTATGCCCCATTTTGCAAGCAAATACTTAACAACTTGCATATTACCGTATTTCCACCACGAACCCCAGATATTGTCCAATAATTTATTGAACCAATCTTTGAAGCCCGCTGGGTCTGTAAATACGGCGTCGCCAGTTTCTTCATCTATCTGTGCTCCACCAGATTCAACAATACCCTTCTTTACCCAATCGGGCCAAAATGGAAATTGCCGCGCTACTGTCTGCTCGTACCCCTCGCGCATATTGGGATCAATTTCGGGTTTGGGGTTTTCCTTTACCATGAAAGAAACAAGACGGCGCACCTTCTCAGGCACCATCGCGCCACTGAAAAGATTCTTGTTATCTTGCCAACTGCCGTCTGATTCACCGAAATAATCTTCTACGGTTTTATTATCATATTTTTTTAGATTGTATTCCACTTCTGGAATAACGGTATCCATGTGGATAGACCACGCTGTCTTGAACTGCTCGTTAAGCCATTCAAGAAATTCGTCATCTTCCCGGAGTTTTTCAGCGTCCTTAAACTTGAAGTCTTCTATTGTCTTAAATATTTCTGCGGTATCGCCAGATTCAATAGCTGACATTAAATCTCCAGTTTTAAGGTTACGACAAATTCATATTCTTGCATATCTGTTGATAGGTGTACGCTTTCTTTGAGCGCGGCGGGGAATGCGTTGAGTAATTTAATGCCGCATTTAATATCAAGTTGGTCGAGGGATGAGAAGTGGAACCCTACCGCGCGGGCAAACAGGTAGGTATCTTCAATCATTTTGGTTTTAAATGGCTTGATGTCTTTTTCAGCCACTAGGCCGCATAACAGTCCGGGGGCGCCCCTGAACGTGCCGGGATCGCCACTTTTGTAAAATTTTGCGTCATAGCTGTATTTCACTGGCGCTGCGGTCAGGTTCCCGTCTTTATCAATGGTGCTGCCTGCTTCAATAACGCCACGTACATGTGCGGACTGTGCGCTTTTATTAACCTCGGCCCTTGCGAGTATTTCTTTTTCAGTGAGCTTTGGCGCGGGTGCGCCCCCTACTGCGTCAACCATATTTACCCCCGACACCACTATATGTGGTATGTGTAAGCGGTTACACACGCTATATCTTGTATGGTATTGGGTGATTTATGGTTTGTCAAGGGGTTTTGAAACTATTTGTTTAGAAAACCCTTGGCGCGAAGCAATTAATGTAATATGATTCAGTATGGATAAATTCAACGAATATGCTATTAGGAATAAATCAGGAAACATGGTTAAGTTTGTGCCAAATGAACATCAAAAAAGATTATTTGAAGAATATTACACATTGGAGAAAAACCGTTTGCTGATAATGAAAGCCCGTCAGGTAGGCTCTACGACTGCATTCCTTGCCATATGCCACGCCGCCGCTGTATCAGGCAAAAATGTAATTATAGTTACTTATTGCGGGGAAGAAACAGGCTACATAAAAAGCATATTGTCAAATTTTTACAACCATTCATGTTGCACTTGTAGGTGCCATAACCGTAAAATACCACGCGGGATACAGATTATTTCGGCTGGCAGTAAGATAGAAAAATGCCAGACATCCGCAGATGTGCTTTATTGCACGGAAGTGGCATATTGGAGACAGGGCGAAAGTAAGATTCATGAATTAATGAGACTTGTTCGCGACGACGGATCAATTATTATAGAATCAACACCAAATGACGGCTCTTGGTTCAATAATGTATTTTGTAATGTATTGAACAATAAGTTAGACCCCTCTTGGAATCACTGGGCAAAAGACTTCCACACAATGCTTTTATCTTGAAACGGTCACGCCATCAAAGCTCTGTCCAGGCTTTAGCTTGCTTATTTTTTTCCTTCTTGCAATTTCGGCATCAATTGTATTACTGTGACGCTCTGCGGCTGATCTTCGCTTCGGCATTTCTTTTATGGCCTGCCAACCAATCGCGGCGCTGAGTATTTTATCATCCTTGTGGCCTATTTGCGCCTCTTTCTTACCAGTCTTGTTCACAATAAACGTTGGGGCCTCTTGGATAAACTCATCTGAAAGCATCCATAGTTCATCTGACCGAACTGCCGCGCAGAACTCATCAATAAGGAAATGTCTCGTGCTTTTTGTGGTATACCAACCAACCTTTGAACCACCCCGAATTCCCATCTTATCATATGATTTTGCCTTGTAAAGATATGGGTATTTCAGGTGTTTTACAAGAATGATAAGCGTGGTCAGCCCGACCGTGTTTGCCTCAAGCGCCACGTTTGCCATATTGTAATTCAATGCGATTCGGTGAATATAATATGCCAATTCATCAGGTTCACACTTGCCATACCAGCTTAAAACCTCGTGCGCTGGAGATTTTTCACCGTCCCTGAAATTGAGTCTGTTTGGAAGCGTCCCTGACTTTGGCGGGAAGCCGCCATATCTGTATAGTGTTATTGCGGAATTGTCCGTGTCACGCTTACCCTTGATTTCCAATTCCCTGCCTTCTGCCGGGTCTACCCCCATAGCATAATACGCGCCCAACTGTGGTTTTTCAAACACCGTGAGCCTGCCGCTACGCATTGGAACAAAATGAAAATCATATTTTGATATGTCAGTACGCGCGACATTTATTGTAAGCTCACCGCGCCATGTGCGCCGCAATTTTTTAAACGCCTCAACCCTCTTTTTCACATGGTTTATGATAGACCCGCTGAACACACTGCGGCCTGAATGCAAAAACGCTTCTTCGGGTGTGGCCGGATACTCTTGCATGAACTGTTCTTCATCGCCGTTACACTTATTCTTGATTGTTTTTCTACGCCAATTAAGCTGCTCTGTGGTCCATCCGAAATCCTTAACCCCGTTCTTTTCGTAATCGTCAAGCGTTTCCTCGAATTCACGTTTGGCGGCAAGGCTACTAAACACGGACATGTATTCTTTATGCTCCCACCAGCCGATGAAAACGCGTTCATACTCATCGCCCTCTCGTGTCCATAGGCTGTGAAAATAGTCTCCTACGCCGTTTGCGGTACTTTCAAAGACAACTATGCTCAACGGTTCATCCGGTACTGTTTGGAGCAATGAGAGGATGGATGTAGCGGCTTCGCGGAAATACGCTATTTCAGAAATATGAAGGCCAAAGAGTGTGAATCCTCGTCCGATTTGTCCTTTGTAACCGGAATCCAGATCAACCCGCGTCCCGCCCTCTTTGTATTCAAGTCCGATTTTCGTGTATTTTCTTTCTTTATGGTGCGGGTCATACTGCCAGTACGTGTCAAACATTCTGTACAGGTGTCTTGCTGACGGCGTATCATTTGAGATAACATAGTATTGTGTTCCCTTAAAAGCCTTAGTCCAAAGGTATTGGATCGCCTCAACGAGCGTAGAGCCGCCGAACTGTCGCGCCTTCAGCAAAACTATCCTGATAGGCTTCCCGGCCTTTATTTGCTTGAACATGGCTTTTGCTATTTTTATTTGTGGAGCGTTTAGTTTAAATTTTACTATTTTACCTATTTTGTTTCTGACAAACAACTGCTCTATAGCAAACTTGAATTCCACGAACTGTGCGTTGACTACATCTTGCACAATGCAGTTAAGATAGAGGCCTTCAATTTCTTTCCAGCGCGATTTTGCTATTTTCTTTTTCTCTAAGGATATGTGTTTATCTTTGTCGAGTTCGCGTTTTTCAATCTTGATTGCTGCCCAAACCTTACGAAAAACCTTGATGCTCGTGCAATCTGCTATTTCTTCGTTTGTGATTCCCGAAGTGCCAATTGTTGGCCCAGTCGCCATGTGTATATCGGGTTAGCCCTGTCCTCCCTGTCCCATGCCATTATCATTGCCCATACGGGTACGCCGTCAAGCCAGAATCTCATAAAAGCCCCGTAATCACGCCGCTATATCTTCCATCATATGGAATTGTATTCGGCGGAAAATTATCTAATCCGCGCAAAGGCACACCAGAATAATCGTCTGTTACGTCTGGCGGGTCGGTGTTTATCCATGCAAAACAACCTTCTGGACAATCCGAACTCCAATAAATCCATACGCCATTAAATTGAAATGCCAAAATTTTATCACTGCTGCCCTTAACAAATGTAAAACAGTCGCCGGTCATCATAAGGGACTTAATGTATCTCCATATTTCAAGCGTTGTAATCCCAATGGTGGGATGCAAACAGCCATCGCTACACATACCCCATAGAATTTGTATATCTCTTAGCCGAAGTCCATTAATGCCATTATCTGACAAATCAATGCGCTGAAGATTTTTACCTGTGGGGTATTCCCATTTAATCATAGGTTTATCATCGCGTCTTTCTTCAATGCTTCTTTTATATCGCCATTTATGCCGTGTACAATGGTTTCAGCCTGATTCTTTGCCCAATCAATATCATGGGCGATTTCATGCATTACAACTTCCCGGTTTCCGGCGCATAGTCCATATTCACAGTTTTCGGGTGCGGTTTTGTCGTGCCATTTATTTGCAAAAATGAATGCCGCTCCGAGGCCGACGTTCTTACAAATCCACTTCTCATCTTTGTTTTCGCCGATTATGTTTACGTTTAGCCATTTGAATTCAATCATTGCTATCCCCATATCCCAAAAATCACAAACAGTACGCCAAATCCAACATTTGCCGTGGCAATTAAAGAAAAAACCACGATGCAAAATTTTGACATTATACCATATTTTGCTGAATCATACACCATAAAAGCAAATACGGCACCAAATATCACAAGACATATACCGTTGGCAATCATAAATACTCCTTCAACCCATTTTCAATATCTATTTTATCACCTGCAAGAACTTTATTCAACACATACGGATGATATTCTGATTTTGGCCTGTTGATTGTCTCTACGCCAAGAAATAATTCTCTCATTTTCTCACTACCGGCCAGTATTTCTTTTGTTTCCTCATTCATGACAGGTATATTGCACGTTCTGAACACATCATTGAAAACTTTTATGAAATCAATGAGGAATAATGCGCGTTCTCGTGTCAGCCACGGCCTGTATTTCAGCATATCTTTTACGTTGCCGCCATTAACCACCATTTCGCATTTCTTATATCCGTCAATGGTGTCGTCGAGTACGACAAGGCGGCTCTCTTTGGGGATGAGATGTGTAATCTCAATATCCTCATCATCTGCATACTCGCCCGGCTCAAACGTAGTCCTTGTTTTTGGCAATGACGGATTTTCAAGCGTTTCAATCCATTCCCTGATAGGAACCTTCGGCATGGCGTAAAATAAAAACGCACACGCGCGCGCAAATGGGTTGATCGCTTTCATGTCCATCATGAGTTTGACGCTTGCCCTTAAATCCTCGTCCGTTTCTGTTGGAACGCCCACCATGAATGAATGAATTGTAACAATCCCGACATCCCTCAGTTGCGCGTTTATCTTCTTTATCGCGGGGTAACTCAATTTCTTTTCCAAAATGTCTAATATGCGCTGTGAGCCGCTTTCTATCGAATAACAGACACTTTGCACTACCCCGCGCATGGCCTCAATTACTGATGGGATGATATTTGCCGAATGCCCCACAACTTGCTCTAAGTAAAATCCCCGCGCCCTCATGCCCACAAGCAGTTCCTTTGCCCTGTCGGAGCAAGCAAGGGTATTGTCGTCGCCGAATGTAAATACGGTATTGCCCGATAATTTATGTATTTCGTCAACTTCTGCAAGAACATGCCACGCCGGGCGCACTCTGAAATTATCAAGTTCAAGGCACTTCGAGTAGCAGAATGAGCATTTGTACGGGCATCCGCGTGTGGTGAGGGTTCTCGTATAGTACGGAATTTGTTCTTTGTTCAGCTTATCGCCAAGCAATGACCAGTCTGCTACGGGGTATGCGTCAAGTTCAGGGGTTTTTTGCGAATATGTTTCTTTTATTACTCCATTTTTCGCTCTATATACAAGATTTGGGATATTTTTTTTCTTTTCGCCGTTGGCAAGCGCGACTATTGGAATTTCCCCGTCCCATCTGACAATTATATCTATTTTAAATTTCTCGTGGTTTAAAAACTCTTTCGGGTACAGCGACGGCATTATCCCGCCCCACACTATTTTTGCGGCGCCCGTCCCCTCACATGACATCCATTCGGTAATCATCCCCGCTGTTCTCATATACGGGCCTATGAATATCCCAAATCCAATAATGCCGAATTCACCATCTTTTATTCTGCTATACGGAACGTCAGCAAAACGGTAGTCAACAAGCTCTACCTCATGCCCTGCGGCTTTCAGCGCACCGCCTATCTGCAATAATGCCATCGGCGGCTCAAAGCGGCGTACATCGCGATCAACGACTACGGTTTTAGTTTCAGGTTCAGCGGGTGAGATTAAGAGAATTTTCATGCCGCGTTCTCCGCTAATGCGTCACCCCAATTTTTGAGAAAATCTTTTATATAGTCAAGAAATGGGCCATAATACTCTTTTTTACAATACCCACACACACCCGCTTTGGTTTTATGAAATGGCGGAGGTGGGTTAAAGTGAATATTGATAACGGTTTTTGCAGCGTCGGGGCCGTATGTTTTCCGCATCATTTCACCAAAAAATATAACGTATTCTTTGTGTGTTGGTGAAGATGTCCAAAAACAATCATTACACCTATCGGCTAATTCTTGCATGAATTCACTGGTTAGTTTCATTTGGCCTCTCTATTCCAATCATAGAAAAACTGTTCTTCTAATGTCATCGGCTCAGTGCCGAATATAGCTTTAAACATAATTTTGTCATAATGCCTGAGCGTATCATTACATAAGTTGCCCCAGGTAAGTGTTTTGGTTTTCGGTAGCGATATGTAAAACGGGGAGAATAGACCTACGGGGAATAATCTCATTTCGAATCCACCGGCACCACCACTGTTGTTGGGCACATGCCATATTTAATCATTTCTACCCGCAGCGCATCAAAGCACGTTTTGCACAAATGCTCGAAACCTATCTTTTCTCGCAGCTTTTCAGGGACGATGTTTGGCGGGAATACGCAAATGGCCCCGCCAAGCTCTTTGCACTGCTTTTCTCCCACATCCACATAACAGTTATCGCATTCGTATTTTCCGTCTTTGGTTTTCATATCTATAGTTCTGCCTCATCTGCCATTTTTTCAACTTCAAGCTTTACCCTATCAAGCAATTTCTCCATTTTTGTTATTGCCTCAACCATCAGCGGCTTTTCTCCTTTAACATATGGACGGCCACTATGACTATCAAACAGCCGCCAACCACCTGCATCAATATTTCGGGCGGAAAAATAATATCCGTCCTCGTGTATGTTTAAGCAGTCAAACTTATCCTCATGAGCATTAATATATATTTTCATTTCTTTTTGTTCCTGTCGCGGATCATGCGCTCTGTTTTGGCTACAAGTGCGCCCGTTTTCTTTAAGGCTTTCAGGACATCTTCCCATGTGATAGTTCGTCGGGGCTTTTTCATAGAGAACCCCATAACATCTGGTAAATATAATAACTCAGCATAACACAATATGCCAAAACCCAAAACACGTGGATTTCTATATGCCAACTAAACTTCTCTTTTCTCATGCGGTAATTCTCTTTGTGGCGCGTATATAGAGCGCCAAACTTTTTGACGGTTCCCGGCCTCTATCATCAATGAGAACCAGTTTGCCGCCAGCATCTTTTTGTAATGTACCATACTGGATTATATTATTTGGATTATGTTTTGTCAAGGGTTTTCTATGATCGCTATGCCGTTATCGTCCGCGGACTCTGAATGCGTGTTTATTAGCCATATCTGGTTATCCGGGCATTGAAGCCGGCCACGGAAACTGCCTATCAGCATCGCACCAAACATCTTAATTGACGTAAAGCCAAGTAGCCTGGCACGGGGATGCCCGAAACGGCCTGTTGTCACTATCCCCCAAAAATAATTAAATACCCACGGTGGCACAACGATCATGTCCGGCGTGTTGCACTCATGCCAAAATGCTTTAAGGGCTTTAATATCCAAATTTGGTAATCTACGGGTTTTCATATCTTTGCCTTAAATGCGTCCGGACACGCATGCATGCCCCACAGTCTAACCGGGTTCATCCTCACCCCGTCAACCAAACACCACATGGGGAAGTCGGGCAGCGGCCTTGTTTTTATGTATCCCGGTTGCTCCGCGCCACTATCAGGCCCAAACATTTCTTTGAACTTTGTAATATCAATTATTGTGTCGTCCATATACTCCGGGTGGGAGTCGAACCCACAGAATCTTGATCCTAAATCAAGCGCGTATGCCAGTTCCGCCACCGAAGCGTGTTACCGTAGGTTGGACTCGAACCAACAACTCATAGATTTTAAGTCTATTGCCTCTGCCATTTGGGCTACTACGGCTTTGGATGAGGTAGGAGTTGCACCTACAGGCCCACTTGTTCCACTCATAACTGCCCATCCAATTTCTTATCAACAAACGATTGCCCGCGAGATAGCGGGAATAGAAAAAACGGGCGCTTGTCCCATATTTCGCAAAACATCTTTTCTCGTATCGCCATCATAGCGCGTCTGTCTCGATGTTTCACCTTTTGCCAATATATACGATCCTGCTCTTCTCTGTCCATATCGGAATGGTTGGACTCGAACCAACGATCTTCCGGCCCCAAACCGGATGCGTTGCCGGACTACGCTACATTCCGTATCAGGGGGGTTGGATTTGAACCAACGGCCTGCGCCCTCTGACAGCCTTCTCTTTGCGGGAAAGCTCTCAACGGACGCCGCGCTACCAGACTGCGCTACCAGACTGCATGCTCTCGCAACAGGTTCAACATTTCTTCCTTCATCTTTTTTTCTGATGCCGCGATCTGTCTTTTCCAGATACTCCATCAGATATTCACGCCCTTCTTCCCCAAATACAAGTTTCTCTAATGTCTTATCATGCATGTTTTCCTTATTGGGATTATATAGCTTTAATATTATGTTGTCAAGGCTTTGGGAATACGTGGGAGTATGACTGTAAATAATTCTTTGTTTATTATATATATATACCCCCCGCCGTAACTTAGCATTTCAGACACACGAGAACGAAAACCAAAACACAAAAGGGGGCCCCGGCTTTTTATTGAGTCATGGCCACCGGAATGCACCGGACAACCCACATCGTGGCACTATTGATATGATATTGATTGAATGCGCGCTTTCAGTCGTGGCCACCGAAGAGCGCCACCACCACAGACACGCATGATATTACTACATGTAGTATGGGTAGGGGCGCGCCGAAAGGCCCACTGCACTACATATGGTATGATTACACGCACACCACTACATATGGTATTGCCTATATGGACGTATAAGGACGCAACGTGTAGTAAGGCATAGCATACTATTAATAATATGCGTATTATAAAGGCTATTGATATGAAATACCATGAAAGGGCATTGGGGTTATATAATCCCCTACATATTTAGCCTTCATGTAATACGTGAAAAGCCCTTGCGGGCTTTAAAGGGCATGTATGATATTTATACAGATGTATTATTACCGGACATATTATTTCTAGAAAAACAGGTTGCACAATGAGAGACAAAGGCGCGCGGGGCGCGATATTATTATATATATATAATACGTGCGTGTGCGTGTAGGCGTGTGCGTGTAGAAGGTTTTAGGAGTGAGTTTAGAAAATAATAAATAATGTAGTTTTATTTATTCATCAAGAGAGCAACCTTTGTGCGTGGTGGGCGGGGTTGTCAAAAAAGATAACAGGTGACATTATTTACAGTTGACCGAAAAGTCAATAGAAAGAGAAAACCGCCCCTCGGACATTAACGAGCAGGCGGCAAACTCTTAGCAAGCCCGCCCTTACTGGAAAACCGGAAGGAGAACACTGAAGGACGGCCCTGTTACTCACACTCCACAAGGAAGTTGAGCTACCTATAATCATACC
>SDBT01009890.1_pt1 | contig 15438 bp, 35 predicted proteins | sample 2277101 | NCBI WGS metagenome assembly SDBT01 (sample SAMN10404973, study PRJNA504765) | marine sediment metagenome | isolation source: marine sediment core GS10_PC15, 103 cmbsf | place: Arctic Ocean: Southern Knipovich Ridge | collected 2010 | reverse complement strand
CTTAAAAGACTATCAAAGGTTTAGCTTTTTGTCAAGTATTATTTATTTGGACTCCTTTTGCTTTACCCCATGCCTTTTCCATTACTATCAAAGTCTCCTCGGAATATCGGTCCTCGAATCCAGCGATCCAATCCTTAAAGCTTTTGTCTATTCCCGGAGCTATTTGTGTGATCCAATTTCGGGTCCATTCGTGATCTTCCTGCACTGTTTGTTCTTCCAACCATTTCTTGAATTCTGGACTAATATACTTCAGTTTTACTGTTAATGATGCCGTCAAGGCTCCGTCTTCTAGCGTCTGCAATCTAACAGTTTTATATCTTTTTGATTCCTCTGGAAGTATTTCAACCCGGTTAAAATGCCCTAAGGTTTTGCCGTCCACCATAATTGTGCCTCTTGCACCTTCGATTACTTTGCTCATTTTACCTGCCTTTCACGCGCGCTTCGAATAGATATGCACATGCTTCCTTGAAAGTAAGCTTTTTTCCAAACAAGCGACCGATCCAAGATCTAGTCTCCCAATCGTATTTGATAAATCCTTCTACCATCTCCTTGGGAAATTCAAGCTTTCCCACTGCACCAAATAACTCAAATTCTTTTTTGTTCATTTCAGGTCCTCCAGGTCAGCTTCTGAATATTGTTTGACGTCTATATTCCAGATTCTGTTATTTACTATGTCCGACACATGACCTTTTGAGATATCAAACATTGCCCCTATTTTGGAGTAAGATAGTCCAGTTTCTTTCCTGATTTTTCGGATCTCCTCGGCTATCTGATAGGTGAGCTTGGAATTGGTTATAGTTTTGGCTCCTAGCTCTCGGTATTTGTGAGCGTTATTGCCTTCGGGAGTTTCTAACTCCAGATTTACAGGCCTGTTATCTGTTCTGATCCCGTTTTTGTGGTTTATATCCAAGTTGTGGTCTAAGGCTCCGATAAACTTAGCGTACACAATTCTATGCGCTTTGAGGAACTTTTTGCGACCTCTCCATCTTATAATCACTCGAATATAATTCCCGCTATCAATATTGGTTATTTGGCGCCACTTATCATCAGGTATTAAACCCATTCCGTTAGTAGAAATACATGTCCAAATAGTAACGTCTGGCCTCACCTCATAATTAGGATTCACTAGGAACTCGGTTATTATTGCATCATTGTTTTGAACTAGGCTTCTGTGTTTCGCCCAATTCTCACGCTTTGTGGTTTCTGTGGCTATTTTGGCTCAAACCCGCAAACATCCACATGATGTAGTGTCCTTTTTGAGATATGGTGACGGAACCGTGACCTCATTCCCACAATCGCATTTGCAAAGCCATTGACCAATAGTGCGCTTGCCTTTTTTACGGCTTTCCGCTTTTGCGACAACTTCTAATTTTCCAATTCTGTATCCTATAGTTATCATCTCAACTCCTTTGGTTTGGTATCTTTTTGGAAACATTCCGGGGAGCAAAAATTGAGCATTGTGCCTTTTTTGGACACGCGACGGTATTTGATGAGCGTCTTAATTTTGGGTCTGGCCTCTCTAGGATGTGCGCCACAAATGACAACATGGCAACAATCACATGTTACTAGACCCATCTTATTCATTTTTCGAGCTGCCTCCTGGTTTTAATGCGTTTTTTGTGCTCATACTGAAAAACTACTCCCGCATCCACAATTACGTTTGGCATTAGGATTGTGGAATTCGAATCCTTTGCCGTTCAAGCCATCGGTAAAATCAAGTACAGTGCCGTGAATGAATATTGCAGTTTTTGGATCAACTATGATTCGTACATCGTACTGTAAGCTTGATCTGTCTTTCGGAGTTGGGTCATCAAACTCCAACTTATAAGACAACCCCGAACATCCTCCACCTTCAATCTTGATTCTCAAAGCTTTTTTTGGATACTCTTCCAAGGTTTTGATTTGTTTGGCTGCTTTTTCAGTAAGAATTATAAGATCCGTCATTCTTCCCCCTGACTGTCACGTCGTACAAGTAGCCTTGAGCAGAACTCAGAGAATAGAATTTAAAGACAAAGCCTGCCTTATCAGTTTCTGTGATTAGTCTCGAAGCTCTAATTTCTCCATCTTTTGACTCTTCAAACTCAAATTCTCCTACTGTTATGAAAGTAAAAGGCGGCTCTCTTTTATCTGAATATTTTTGAAGTCTGCATTTTACTAACATACGCTTAACTCCTCTTCTATAAACTCATTAGCTTTCAATTCGGTATCGAAATAGAGAGTTTCTTCTCTATCCACCTACTCCCTGCAGACAAAACCCATCCAACGCTTTTTGAGTGTGAACCAAATAAATATGTTCTCATATTCAATAATAAATCGAGCGTCTTTTATTTTAGTTACTCTGTATTTCATTTTAACCTCCTGATTATCTCGCCAGCCTTGATGAAATCAAGACCAACTTTGGCGTCTGTTTGTACTAAATGCTTCATCAAATGAGCCATATCCCCATCGTCATCCACTATCACAAAATCACTAACTTGTTCGGTTATTTTGCCATGCTGTTCGTGTTCTGTGAGCCACGATTGAATCTCAAGGCCTCGAACGTCGTCTCGACTAACCGGAGTCATATCAATAATAGCCTGCGGTATAACCTCCGACCACTTAAATAAATCTTTTAAAGTGTCTACAGTCTCTCCCATTCGCCAAGTGCTTGAAATAACTATTTTGAGGTCTGGCACCTCTTCCACGATCATTTCTAAATTGCTTGTGGCTATAGGACAAAACTCTTGAGCTAAATATCCTTTGAGTGAGCCTTTCCATGCCACAAATAACTCATTCTCCCATTTGTCTTGGTCCCTACGACGATGCCAAAATGTCGCTGACTGATGTGAATTGAGTACGCCGTCGATGTCTAAGAATAATACTTTCATTTCAGCTCCTCTCTTAAGGATGATCTCATATCCTGCCTCTTTTGTCAAGCATTAAAATAACTCATCTAAATATTCTTCCCAATGAGCACCTAAACATGCGGCCACTGGCACATTTTTGTTCAGAATGCTGGCTGGACATGCATCACTCAGCTCTGAATTGTTGTGGCCCTTATATAGAATGCAATGCCCTAATTCGTGGAGCATTAGAGCCTCCCTTTCTATTTCATCTGATACTTCAAAGTAATCCTTTGCAATCTGAACTCTAGAATAATCGTTTTTGCGAGTTCTACATTGGCCTATTCTATTAGGATGGTTAGGGAAATCTGCCACAAACTCCACATACAAATGAACGCCTACTCCCCTCACGTCGGTTCTTTCAAGCCGTTGCTGAAAGAAATAATCCACATAAGGAGCGAGTATAGGATCGACTTCGTAATCAAGATTCCGCTTGCTACTACCGCATCCGGCTGAGAAAATTAAGGTTGATATTAATAAGAAAATCAGCTTCATACCTGTATCATACTGAATTAGTACGATATTGTCAAGCTTTATTCCTTATTTGATTTTGAGTAAAAAGCCCCATGATTACTCACATTTGAGTAACTTCTTGTAAAGAGTTGTAAAATCAATGCTTTTTTGCGGCTTTGAGTTCCTTCTTGCGAGCTGTGGTGTACGCTCTGGCTATCTTCTTACACTCCTCAAACTTATCGTGTTTGCCCTCAACTACAACCTCAGTCTTCCCATCATGGCCGTGTAGTTCCTTTACAGTAACAATCTTATCAAATACAGTAACTGTGGGATGCGTTGAGAGCCATGTCATAGCGCACATGCCTGAGTCAAATATTGTGCCTTCAGCTACGACTCCCGTGCCTGAATTATTGTGAACATCTTCGTGTCTTAATAAGTAAAATTCTTTCATAAAACCCCCTCGACGTACAATACCCCATATTATAAACGTGCTTGAAGCTTTTGTCAACCTTATTTAGGATGCATCTATTACGCCAAGAACTTCAAACTCTCCTGACTTATCTTTTACTGTTACACTGTCGCCTTTTGCTATTTCCATTTTTATCTCCCTCTACATACCGTAGCTTATAAATTTATCATAAAAAATACCAATATATTCACATTTAACAGGTAAATCATCATATACACTTGCATTTAATAACATTAAAGAATCACCAGTATTATCATCTATAGCCAAAGCTACTTGATGTAATTGATTATCGTTATTAGCAAATAATGGATGAACTAAAAATATTATGCCCGATTCCTTTTGCATCCAAACTTCAGATTGTTTTAATTTGTCATCCAACACTATCACTGCAACTTCCATCTTAATCTCCTTGTAATTCAAAAACTCTTACTTCAGGCGTGTTCTGCCCGCAATTTTTAATCCATTGATAAAGATTCTCACCAAATACCCAACAATCATGTGTTGTTTCGTGTCTAAAGCCCATCAATCTATAAGCACCCGATTTTGACTCGTAATCTACCAAACATGTAGAATGAAATCCAGTTTTCTTATGCCAAATTTTGAGTTCTGCAGGCATAAGTCTTCCCGCCTCTTCCCATTGATGAAACCATCTATATTCTTTTTTAATTTTTATACCCAAAGCTTCGTGAGCTTTTTCAATTGATATAGCAGCGCCATTCCTAGCACAAACAAGATCAACCATTTCTTGATAAAATTCATCTTCTTGTTCAATTCTGTTACCTGTGAAGTACGTGTGGGCATTTACTACTGTAACAAGTTGACAATCAGAGCAATCTTTAGCATTTTGATTATGCATTTTTTCAAAATCATATTCCATTTAAGCTCCTTTGTATGATGTCCACATTATCATTCATCTTCGATTTCTTGAACTGCGTTACCCAATGCTGTTGAACCTTTATGAGATGCAATATCAGGATTTCTTCCATCAATAGTGTCCCACACTAATCTTGCAGCTTTTTCTAATGCAGCTTTGAATCCTGCTTCATACGCCTCTTTTAAGGCACTCTCAATATCAACTTTGGCAGCATCCCATCCCAGTTTTGCTCCTGAAACTTCAGCATCTCCTATACATTTTTGAGTTTTAAGCCAATCTTCAAATTCCATTTTAAACTCCTGTAAAAAACACAAGTCGCGTCTTGGTATACGCTCTATGCCTAACTTGGTTTTAACATACGAATTATAACTCATGCTTGAATCTACATTGCCCATAAAAATCCCTCTTCGTCTTACATATCTTTGTCGCGGTCCATCATCGAAAGGTCCATCCTCTTGATTTGGATAAGGAATGTATTCGCATACCTTATCTCCTCTTTTATAAATATGATCTTCGTGATATTTTTTAGGTCGTCCCACTTCAATCTCCTGTACGATAATCTATGTTATCGCGCCATCAAATTTGAAAAAGCGTACTTAATAGTGCGCCAAAATCCATTGGTTTTTTCTTTTAGAGCTGTTAGATCCATGTCTACTGCTTCTTGTCGTTTATTAAAATGAAATGTCACATTCTTTTCAAGGGTTTTGATATATTCTGAAACTTCTTGGACCTTCTCATCCGGCCTCTTGTAAAATACTTTGTCTGCTAGTATTGTCATCGTGCCGGGTTTCAAATCTCTTGTAGCCTTCACGAACTGCACTTTACCTACTCCGTTGTCTTCACACCATGCATCAAAAGCTCTGTGATGCTGAGTCTCAAATACATCATTGATCTCATTCATTGCAGAGTTTGCAACATCCAACACGGCTTTTTGCTTATCTGACAACCCTTCCCGGAACTTAGCATTGCGAGCTGCCGCATGAGCATGTGGATCTGTGTATATAGCGTCGGGCGGAGTTATTTCAAACTCTCCCGGTGGATTAATGCCTAATTCAAGAGTTTCCTTGGCGGCCTTCTTGACCGCCTTTCCTTTACCCTTTTTCTTCTGGGTCGCTTTATTTTTCGTTACTCTTACAGGCATAAAAATCTCCTATGCTACTTCTTCTAACTCTTCTTCAAGTTCCGCAATCATTCTCAGATCTTCAGCGTCAAGCTCTTCGTATTTATAATTGATTCTACGAAGCTCCTCAAGCGTGAACTGCCTATCACATTCATCTTGCATATAAAGATCTGCATCCTTATCATGATGAAATATTGATTTCTCGCAATCAGGACAATGAACATCGTAAACACTTTCATCCAGTACCAAGTCGTCACCTTCATCTATCATTATTTTATGTGCCATCTTAATTACCTCCATTGAGACTAGTATCTCAAAGTATGGGTATTTAGTCAAGTCTTTTATGGAAACTTTCCCGACTTGGTAAGTCATCGGTTTCTATCTCTATATCACTCCTGTGATCGAATTGACTGGCTACCTTTATAAGTAGAGGTAAGCTACAAAGCTTTGCAGCGGTCGTCCTATGTGCTCCGTCTTTGACTTCATATTGACCCTGTTTGTTTATGTGGATCTTGACCGGAGGAAACGTGGCTCCCGCTTCCATGGCCTTAGCGTATTCGAATGCTTTTGGCATGTGAACTGGATGATGTCTACAAAGGTCTGCGTCAACGTATCTAAATACCCAATTTCTCATAGCTTATTTCCTGTAGGTCTTATTTGTTTCTTAACATATTCATGCACTTTGCATCGGCTCCCGTCAATCCTAGCAAATACTGCTACCGGATGAATGAATATAAGAGTCTTATTTTTAACACCTAGGCCCACCTCGCGCTTCAATGAAGATCCCTCTGGCACTTCAATGCCTTCCACTGTTAAATGATCGTCGTCAATCTCTCTGAGCATGATGCTGTGTAGGTCTTCAAGTCTGTCTACAACGGACTGCAAATCCGGCATGAGTTCTTCTGGTATCTCCTGTAATAGCTCTGTACTCACTTTGCCTAAGGTCATAGACTCCCAAAATGCAAGGGGCGAGGCTCTGGATAGAATGCGGGCTATCCTCAAATACTCTTTACTCTTAATCTTTACGCGCTCCCCGTTGTTGAAACGCACCACGAATCCCTCTTCATCAGCTCCCATGGTTTGTTGTTTGGCTATCATCTCTTCAATTGATAGGTCGAGCTTCTTTATAAGCTCCAGCCCCGTGAGTTCGCTGGCTAACATGAGCTGCGCCCAACTAAATTCTATTCCAGTTGAGGTATGAAACATCGCCAATAGAACGAGCTTTCGTTCAACTCCATAATCAATAATGATACGGTTCTCGGGATAAATTATTTCAACTAAGTATGTGGCTTCCTTGACAAACTTATCAGTATTGTACAAAGTCAACATGCCATGAGCCTCTAGGGCTTGATCTGAACTGAAACTACCTCTGGTATTAACACGCCACATACCATTGTGATAATAGATAATGCCTAAGGAGCCGTCAACTTTGTCGAATACCTCATATTGTGACTTATCCTTTTTTATAAGGTTCCGCCACTTAGACACTGCGAGTTCTTCCCAATTGAAAAACTTAGGGAATGCTTGAGCTACAACTAGACCTGTGTTTTTGTCGTACACTGTGCCTCTTGCATTTTTGGTGTACTTATTCCATTTCTTCTCATAGGTGCAGTGGTCTGTGTAATTGTAAAGCACTAAGTCCGCGTCTTCAACCCGCCTAACAAAGCCCTGTTCTGCCAACTCATCCAATCTTTTAATATGTTCCATTGATTACCCCCAAATGAATTCGTGCGATTATATTATCCAAGGAGTGTCGACTAAGTTTGTCCGGAGTGTTAGTACCAAACAAATGAGAACCTGCTACTGCTTTGACTAATATTTTCATGACAACTCCCATACAATTTCATCGAACTCATCGTACAATGGTGGATAGAATCTCTTGATCATAAACTCAAACACTTCAGAAGTTATAGTTTTACCATCTCGTTCAGAGTTTCTTTGATGGATAACTAACAAAGGGGGCAGTAACACTACGGCCTTTTTGTGCCAACCTTTGTCCAGTTGACTGAGTATTCTGCGACGGCTCTTACGACTCATATGAGTCATATCGGCTACGAAATTATTACCTGACGCTATCAGCTCTTTTCTGCGATTCGCCTCGTATTTTGTGACAAGGTCTTGATCTACATTTTTCCATTTTTCATTATAAGTTTTGCCCTTGCCATGAGTCTCAACCAAATGATCCCGAGAAAGTTTCGCATGGTTAGGTAAAAACTCTTCTATATAGGTAGACTTGCCGCTGCAGGGCAGTCCGATCATTATTACAGCTTCTTTGGTTTTTGTCCTATCAAATATCCTATCTGGCGGAGTCGGAAATGCTGGCACTTCTTCTTTATTTGAAAAGAACCTACCTTCCCTGTCAGCGGTTGATAACGCTATCAACTTATCGTACAATTCCGGATTCGCTACCATACGCTCTGATACCTGCTTTGGAGTGAGTTTGAAAGGCTCAGTATGCATGGCAATCATTTGAAATATGAGTCTCCTTTCGTACTCGGGCAAGTCAAGGGCTTTCATTATATCTAGAGCCATAAATGCTGATACCGCTTCGTGGTTAAAAAATCGTACTCTTTTGGTTCTATTTACAGTTTCCCGGCAAATTGGCTTTCCAATGTCATGTAATAATGCTGCTATTTGTACGCACGCATCATATTGCTCGGCTTGTTTACATACCATCATGGTGTGGGTCCACACATCCCCTCTAAATGATAAGGATTGAGGCTAAAAGCACCTTCGGGATATTCAAAATGATGGTCGCTCTCTCGCATTTGAGAAACATTTTCGGGATAGTTTTCTTGGAACCATGTTACAAGTTCATTCATTGTCATTTGGAACTCCACACAAAGCCCAATATGAGTAGTCGGTCCTCTTGCTGATCCATTTCAAACAAGGATTCGCTGGCGCATATCTAGTTGAGCACACATAAGCAGCTCTTTTGAGAGTATATAAATCAGTTTCAGTACCCCACGGTTCTGAAGAGACATTGTAAATCACAGTTTGAGAGCAGTTTATAACCGCTGCTAGATATAAACTGGCTATGAAAGGTAACTTAAACACTTTTCAACTCCTCTCAAATAAAGCATAACAACTGGCTCGGATATTGTCAAGCCTTTTGCTGGATCTGGACCGCATTGTTAATGGGGTATACCTTCTTGTTATTACTTATTAAGATAAAAAAGTCAACTGGCAACTCTGTACCCGGTGCAGAAAAGCCTCTAAATTCGAAATAGGTCCATCTAGCGGCTGCTTCGGCATCTTCAACTGATTTATGGGTGCTCAGATATTTGGTTTTATAAAACAATTTTATAGTCATCTCTAGCTCCTAACCCCAAGGGTCTTTTAAGAAATCGCACCACTCATGATGCGCGTCCGTTCCTTTCATAAATGTGTGTTCTAATCCACAATTACAATCAAATTTATAACCTTCTTTTAGTCCCACGTACTCTAGCTGATCTTCTGTCACATCGGAATAATATTGTGTCCATTTCCACTCTGGAATAGGAGTGTATAAGATCTTCCAATGATCCCCTTCCCAGTTTGCTATCTGGGCCTGCCATGGCATCCCTCGGTACATCACTATTTTGCAAAACTCTTCATGAGGTCGGGAATGTTCATCTACTTGGGGCATCCATTCCTCTTCAAGAAATTTTTTATCACCGTCTACAAAGTTCCTGCGCACGTTGTTTGAAATAGTCAAGTCTGTATCAATACAATCTGCACCATGCTGTTTGTTGTAAGGCATTATGGGCCTCCTTTGCCGAAGCAGCATTGATCTATTGCTGTCTGCAGCCTATCATTAATGCGCTCATATTTAATAATCATATATTGCTGGATAGTAGCAAACACAAACAAACTCACGAGTATAGTAACGATAGTATTCTTGCTCATACCTTCTTCCTATGTTTTTTAAATCTAGCATATTCCTTAGGATCTCTAGCATCCAAAACAAATAGTTCATATTTACTGTTCAAGGTCTGGAAAATGTACTTCCTTTCCTTTTCCACATAGCTGCACTCTTGGACCTCGGATGTTAAAATCTTTCTAAACATAAATTCTTTCCCTTTTGTCAGAGACTCTCCAAAAATGACAAAGCCGTGCCCCACTTCTGGTATATGCGTACACTTGCCTTCCATCTCATTAGTTCTGAGATTGCTGTGGCTAGATTCAATTCTTTTCAGTTTTACATGTAACATATTGTCTCCTTTTATAAAAATCTGCTTACAAGTTTCTTATAAGTTTTACAAGTGAGTCTCTTTGTTGTGCCTCTCGTGCCGCAATTATATCGGACCCACCAATCGGGGTCTTTTCCGTAATTTTTTCTAAAGTCTCCCAATATCTTGGCTCCTGAATTCACTGAGTACTTCAAGTCTGTCATTATTTTTAAATAATCCATCTTGTACCTTCGAGAAGTTATGTAGTTGACCTGTGAGATTCCAGCGTCTGCGATAATACAAGTAGGCTTCTTATCAATTGCTGCGAAGTGTCTACTTATAGTCCTTTCTGAAATAGGCCCCCTCATGGAGAATACAGCCTTAGCTACCTTTTTATAAGGAAGTCCGCACTGAATGTTTTTGGCGCTGAGTCTGTAGTTCGACTCTTGCATTAACATTGCTGTATAGGTACGAGCAGGAATTTTATACTTCCAAGCTGCTACATGTATTACGTTAGATAATCTCATTGCATACCTCTTGTTTATCTGAGGTCTGTTCTTTACGATCTGGCAATATATAGGATGCTTCTCACATCTACTTTTCTTTTTTGGTTCCGCTGCCAGCGTTTGTAACACTGTCAGTAGGAATATTGCCGTCGTTATCAGAGTCAGTTTTAGGTTTGTCATCTTTTTTACCGTCCTCCCTCTTCTTCTTCTCAGAAGGCCTGTTCATCATCTCCTCTGCCTTCTTTAAAGCCATATTAAATATCTTTTCCGAAAAGACTACTCTCACTCTAAATGAGGGTAGTACCTCTTGGAGCATATTCATTATAGTTGTGGCGACTACTTTATGCCTCCAGAGAAATCGCCCTAACCACTTCAACTTCAAGTATATTAGCATTACCTTGTAGTTTGTGTCAATTAAAATATTCACATCATTGATATATTTCGAAGAACTAAAAATATTCAATATTAACGCATTCTTCAATTGAGGTGAGTCAAGCATCTCCATTTCAAGGAGCCATGCTGTAGCCTCTTGCATCATTTGTTCTCTATTTGATAGTTTTGAAATACCATCTTTCATGGCTATAGAATACTCCCTTTTTAGTCAAATGTCAAGTGGAAGTGAACAATGGCATGGCCCAACCCTATGGCATCACACACATCAGAGTCAGCTTTGTTCTTATCCACATCAAATGCGGTACGATAGGCCTTGTTGACGAATCTACATGCCAAGTGTTTTTTAGTGATTATAGGGAGTTGTCTGGCGCCTTTGGGAAGCTTTTTATTCCATGCCCTGCGAGTCTTGTTGAGTCTCTTGTCGTCCTCGGTGAGCCTCAGTTCGAGATCTGTACGCCATCCTACAGGCCCATCAGAGTCCTTGTAAACGACTAAATCTATCACGTCCTCAATGCGGTCCAAGAGAATGAAATGAAGACCGTCTAGGGTCTTCTGAGAGATCCTGTTCTTGCCTAGGTTGACCTCCTCTATAACGATCCTGTCGGGCTTGTGTGTGTCAATGAGTTCCCGGCACTGTCTCGCCATATCCCTGAGACGATATAGCTTACGCTTGAGCTTTCCTAATTTAGTCTGCCCTTTGGTATTAGGCTTTAAAACCCCGTAATTCATGAGGGGTTTCTCTTTGGTCGGGTCAAACAGCGCCCAGCCTGTACTCGTAGAGCTGAGATCCAATACCAAAAGCATCAGTCATACCCTCGCTCTTCCTTGATAGTCCAATCCTCTTCGTAAGTTGCATCGTTCCAATCTTTAAAAATCCAAGTGTCGTACACGTCTATATTGCGTTGCCTGTAGACTGTCATTTCCGGATACTGAACGGCACTTAAAAACCCATGCCCTTTACCTCTGTGAAAAGCCCCGGTGTCTACGTTTGCGTAAAAGCTTTTGATCCTAGGTTTTAAAGGCTGCGGAGTGTGACCGTGAATATTATAGATATCTGGGTTGTCCTTTAACTTAGTAGGTCTACCCCAAACAATATGCTCTTCAAAATGATTTGCTTGATTTTTTCTTCTCGCTTCATCCCAACGCCACACGTTGCCGATGAATGAATGAGATATGACGAGCTTTCTACCCTCTGCGTTAACGCAGTCTGGATATTCAATAAATAATGGTAGTGTTCCAAACCATTTCATATCTTTTCTAGCGGCGGCCTCCACTTTGTCTCCATTCTCTTCCAAGTCTCCGAAAAAATCCCAATAACTTTGGATCGTTGCTCCGCCTCCATTGCTGCCCCAAATACCCCTGTAATAAGGGAAGGGACCTTCGTCAACCATTAGAAGTTCGTGATTACCTGTGACACAATCGTATTTGCCGTCCCTGACAAAATCTACCACTTGCTTAGACTTTGGGCCTCGATCAATGAGATCTCCTACAAAAGATACGGGTACGTCTTTCGGGAACTGCTTCATGAGTTCCATTAAAGTATCGAAACACCCGTGAATATCTCCAATTACAATGCGACTGCCCATAGAATTCCCTGATTTATATAACCGATTAATCTTGGCGTGATTTCAAAATAATAGTCAAGTATATGAAAACTGGCGCACAACGAGAAGCAATATAAAATATGTTTCATGAGTTCTCCTTAATCATCCTTATGATGGTAGTATGCGGGATAGGCTTCATATCCCACGCATCGACTCCTACATGAATCATACGGCCTTTTCTTTTCTTTCGTCCATGAGTGTGGCCGTGTAGTAACCATTCTCCTTGGTCCATAATTCTCTTGTGCATGTATCGCGTATCCCAATACCCTCCGAAAATCTTATGCTTCAGCCACATCCATGGCGTGGGCTGATACGGAAAATGGCTAAGAAATATCTTATAACGAGTCTCTCCATCATTGAGGTAAATGAAAATATTCTCATGCACCTCATCAAATCCGGCTTCAAGCATCCATTTAGCAGACCTGTCATGATTGCCCTTGATTAAGATCTTACGGCCTTTCAGACGTTTTAAAACCTGCTTAGTGAGTTCTTTTCCAGCGAACGCAAAATCACCTATAACATATACAGTATCTCTTTTGCCTACTCTATCATTCCAATTCTTAATCATCATCTCATTCATTTCAGAAACACTCGATGCTCTCTTGGGGCAGAAATGTAATATTTTTTTATGGTAGAAGTGGTTATCTGATGTGAACCAGATCATAAATGCTTCCAAGTTCTGCCTGTTAAAATAAAAGTCACAGTAGTTTTATGTACCTTAAATTTTTTAGCCAAGCTTCGATGCGTGTAATCACCTTTTTTATATAATTTTCGTATTTCTAATACATCTTCTTCTGATAGTTTACTGCGGAAGTGATCAGTTCCAAAAGCGGGTCTTTGTCTATCCTTCTCATACATATCCCGATTATTGTCTGCATGAGTCCCTAAAAAAAGATGTTTGGGATTGACACATTTAGGATTATCGCAGGAATGACATACACATAAACTTTCTTCAAAAATTCCGTTATAGAGAAAATAAGAAACTCTGTGGGCAAGTAAAGTGCTTCGTTCAAAAGTCAATCTACCGTAGCCGTAAGAATTTAACTTTCCGGTCCACTCCCAACATTTTTCTCTTGTAGGACTTTTCACATACCGTAAAAACCGATTCTCTACATAATCCTTATCTAAGTTCTCTAAAATAGTTAATTTCGACATCAAATTATACTCTTTCATAAATCGTCTATCTTCTTTCGTTTGTTGCCTTTTACATCAATCCATCTATTCCGCAAAGCTTCTTTTTTATCATTGGATTGTATTAAGTCTTCCATTTCCACATCCCTAGCGTGGTTTCTAGAGCGTGCTCTCAATACCTCAGTCTGCCCTTTTTCTACAGACTTCCCGCGTTCTTTAGCTGTGGGATCTCTCGGCTCCATGAACTTGGTATCGGGAGCTACTAGGATTTTCTTCATCTCGGTCAAGGGATGCGGTATGCCTTCCTCTTCTTGATTGTGATTACACTTAGGCTTCTTCCTAAAAGAATCCCTTTCGTACCCACATAATTCGCATTTATATCTTCGTAAAGGCATCAGTCATCCAATAGCTCTCTGAGCCCGTCGCGCAGTCTATCTTCTTCGTGCATATACATATCCCGCTCGAATTTTAACATCAAAATAGTATGTTCCGGGGAGAATTCTCCGGCTTTTCCCTTCTTACGTTCTATTAAAATTTTGCCTTCCTCTTCGAATATCCTGAGGTTCTTGAAATTCCTGGTAAGAAAAACTACATTGTTTCTCCTCACTGTATGAGCCCAACCTGCGCACATTATAGAGTCTGGATGAAAGTGCTGAATGGTTTCTAATAGCCTGTCTTCTCTTTTTGTTGGCATTATGCTGCCTCCTTTGATACTCCATCGATTAACTCAACTTTGAAGGTGTTATCAACGATCGACTTAAATATCGAGTTATGCTCAATTAATATTGTACACCCTCGGAGCGTCTCAATCAAGCGTAAAGCTTTCTCCATGCTAGATTCGCTGAGGTCCTTGAAATATTCATCAAATATTCTCAAGTTCATAGGACTGTCGCCCCGTGAAGAAACTATTTCGGATAGTGCTAGATCAACCGCGAGTTGTATTCTTCTAAATTGTCCGCCCGAGTATAGCCCAAGAGGACGCTTGTGCCCGTCAATTGTGACTTCGACGTTGATTTTAGAAACGTCTCCGGAACCTGAAAGGTTTGAGAAATCAATTTTAATAGGTAGTTCAAATAGTTCTGATAAGAATCTGTTCGATTTTCGGGTAAGTTCGGAAAGTAGTCCTTGGAATACATATTGTTTTACCTCCTTGAACCCATCTTTCAGGGCCAATAGTCTATTAGAATGGTCCGTTAGAACCTTTAGGTTTTCTCTAAGCGTCTTGGTTTCTTTTAGAGCGTTGGTTAGAGCAGTCTTGACTTCCTTGAGTTTTTTATCAAAGTGCGCTCCATCTCGGGCTTCTTCTTTTTCAATCATAGTAAAGATGCGATCCTGCTCCTCATTTTTACTGATCAATTCTTTTTCAACCAAGGCGATCTTTTTGAGCTGAGTCTCAACCTCTAGGAGTGCGTGCTCTTCTCGCTTCAGCATACCCTCTAAGGAAGTGATTGCCCCATTTAACTCATCTGTGGTAGGGATCTCCATACCTTCCAATTCTTTTAAAAGACCTTCTCGCTCTTCTGCATACTCTTGTTTTTCATGCTCTTGCTCTTCAATGGCCATTTTGAAATGAGATTTGTCAATCTTCTCAAGTACAGTGCCACATGTTGGGCAGGCTTTGTCCTTTGGATTCTTGAGATCTTTGATCTTATTGACGGCCTTGAGCATCTGTCCTTCGAGCTTCTTGGCTTGGAATTCCAGCCGTTTTACACTTACTTTCTTGGCCTATAGCCCTTTGAGTTGTTCACTGAACCCGGCTCTTTCTTCTATGAGTTCTCTTATGCCTTTTTTTATTCTATCGCTTTCCTTCTGCAGCGCTTCCTCTGTAAACTCCTCGTGGGCCTTAAGGAGACTA
>SDBT01009889.1_pt1 | contig 15439 bp, 15 predicted proteins | sample 2277101 | NCBI WGS metagenome assembly SDBT01 (sample SAMN10404973, study PRJNA504765) | marine sediment metagenome | isolation source: marine sediment core GS10_PC15, 103 cmbsf | place: Arctic Ocean: Southern Knipovich Ridge | collected 2010 | reverse complement strand
ACACGAATGGTGGGATCATCTTCCACCAGGGCTTCAACATGTTGTCGAAAGACACGAATGGTGGGATCATCTTCCACCAGGGCTTCAACATGTTGTCGAAAGACACGAATGGTAGCCATGTCACATTAAACTGTTGCCTTGACGCCAAACTTAGCGGCATTGAGGGTTGTCTCCGTCCAAGGTGCTGAGGCATCAGGGTCATACTCAACCACGCGGATGTGGGTTACATCGCTGCCAACAACCACTGTGTTAGCAGTGCCAACACTTTCTGTAACATTTGACTTGACCACGGCCGCCAAATCACAGGACCCTTCCTCCATGTTTGTTTCAGTCATAATTTGGATACCATTCACTACAGCCACTGTTGCTGGAACAGATTCATAGTCGTACAAATCCTGTTCTGGAAGTGTTGATGTATAGACATAGTCTGTGTTGTCCAGTAACAATCCGTCGTCTACCACCTCCCTGTTTGTCGCCTCAGCAGAGCGATCCCAAGTGACAGTATCATCACCGTCAGGGTTGATCGCTACAACTCTTTGGGACCCAAGAAAATCGTTCAGTCCAGCAGTTCCGTCTAAAACGTAGAGATCATCAAAGTAAATGGTAGAGTTGTAGGGGCAATCAATTCTGAAGGCAGTATGATAGTCATTGGAGCCTGTCTTGGTGTCAGCGCCAGTGCCACTCATCCAAGCTGTCCCATTGATTCTCACTTCGTAAGTTCCAGCCGTGGCATGGCAAAGAATTTTCATTTCGAGGTAATACCAGACTCCTGGAATTATCACCTGAGTTGAAGTTTCAAGCAACGTCGAGTCAGCCCAGATCTCCATTTGACCAGTGGTGTTCTTGACTCTGACATAGACCCCTAAAGTCTCATTGTCATAAAGCAGCAGAATGTTTCCTCTGCTGTCACCGGGGAGAGAACTTAGCTTGAATGCGAACCCTATTACCATTGTTGCATTGGTGGTCAGATTACTTGATCTGATCCAGTCATCTAAGTTTCTTATTTCAATGCAACGACCAGCAGTTCTACCAGCCTCGATCTGCATGACTGATTCATCTTGAATGGTGTACTTGCGACCCACGACACCCGTAGGTGAGGGGGCGACACCGGTGGTTGTACCAAATCCTTCGAAACCTTCGATCCAAAGCAATGCCATGGGAAAACTCCTATAAAAAAGACGACCGAACCCGGGCCGAAACCCGGGTTCGGCCGCCACGAGGGAGAATCAATTAGGCGCTGACCGTGTAGGTGACCTTCAGTTCGTCATTCAACACCACCGGTACATCCGCCGCAAACAACGCAGTGGCCCAAAGTTTGGGGCCAGGTGCGTCATCATCCTTGTTTTGAGCGGCAGGGGCACCACCAACAGTAAAGATACCCTTGACATCACCAGCACCCGTCATCTTATAGACAGCGACTGTGCTGTTAGTAATCGCTTGGGCAGAGGCCGCATCAGTGTCCCACACAGGTCGCGTAGTGACACTGTCACCATTCACAGAGTCAGTGTAGGCAGTGAACTCATCCCATTGATTACCAGCCTGATTGATGTCATCATAGGTGTCGTCATCAGCTAAGATGGTGAAGTTGGCAAGATCAATCAGCCCCATCCACCAGGTGGTGATCTGCGTGGCACCATCGAACATGACATCAAGAAGTGAATTCTTCCCTTCATTCGTGATACCATTTTTGAAGGCGTACGAGTTGATTCGCCTACCGTCGCGCCAATGCTCGACGTTATAGCGACCCTTGAGTGCGAGACCATTACCACCCGAGTTTACCGGGATCAATGTGGCGTCTGCCCTCTGTCTAAACTGCAGTTGACTGATTGACATGGAAATCTCCTATTAAGGTGTCAAGAAAAGGCGCTACGTGGCGTCTGACCTTATCAAATTAGATGCGACCTGAACCACGGCGTTGTTCGCGTTTGATCGCTCGCATCACTTCACGAGCCGTCTGTTGAGGTTGGCCCGACTTGTCGTTGACATTGATGCCACCTACATTGGTATTGTAAGTGTCACCACCTGCGTTGCGATACACAGGCTGTTGACCAGCACCAATCGCTTGCAGTTGAGAGAAAAAGCGTCGGGAGTTTTTCGCATCCGTGACTCTCTCACCCGCCGAGAGCATAGCCATCTGTGTATCCGTACCTCTTGCGGTTCCGCCTGCAGCAAAGTAGGGATTTGTGATCACTCCTTTGCCAGCGGGTTTCGTCGAAGATGCCATTGCCGATTGGGCTGCGGATGCATTCCGAATTGCATTCGTCATCCGTTGATAGCTGCTGATATTAGCTTCTATGGCAGTTCCGGTTGCCATTACGGCCATTGTTTGCTCAGCTTGAGCCGTAGTACCTTCTCGAACTATCGGTGGTGCTTGAGCCAACTTTCGATTCCGTTCATCCACAAGCGGAAGAAGCTCGCGAAATTTCTGAGCTTCCTCAGTATCTGCGGCGAGAAGATTATCCTGCTTTGAGAGATTCTGAAGATTGGCCATCTTACCAAGAGCATCAACCATCGCTTGTATTGCAACGGCATTCTTGGCAAAGGGGCCACCTTCTTTTCCGGTACTTCGCCAAACTTGAGCTTGTTCAATCAATGCGTTGAGAAGAGGAAGATTGACCTTACCACTCTTTTCCATTTCACGCATCTCCGTGACAATCCCATTGAATACCTTCTGTACATCTCTCAGTGGGGCAACGACCTTTCCAAACGGGCCAAAGAATTCCGCAGGTTTCTCCAGGCTCAGTTTCTCACTTGCTGCTGCAGCATCCTCCTGAGCAGCTACGATTGCCGCAGCGGTTAGTTTAAGAGCCGCCCGCATTTCCTCTGCCTTAAGAGCAGTGGAACCCATTGCCGTTTCGACAGCTTCCATCTCTGCCAAACTTCCAGTCGGGAGATCCATCATCTTGGCATACAATTCAATTTCGAGTCGAATCGGATTTGCCTTCGCCAACTTCTGAAGGGACACATCTATCTGGGCATAGACAGCACCCATATTCTTTGGAGTGGCCAACAAGGTTTGGACCTCCACGGAATCCATGTCCAAGGCGAGATTCTTGAAGTACTTCTTTGTAAGATCAGCACCATCCAAACCCAATTTCTCGGAATCCTTTGCAATGCTATCAAGGAGAATCTTAATCTCCTTCTGCATCTGGATTCGATTGGCCCTGACTTTGTCCGCACTTAGAGGTTGACCTTTTTCGTCGTAGACACTGGCAAGTTCAAGGATCTTCTTCTTCTGGGCTTCCCAGGATGCCAGCATTGAAGAGGCTTCTCTTGCGTTGATGGCCAGTTGCTTCCCTTCATCCTTGAGACGTGCCTGGTACTTCTCCTCTGCTTTCACCAGGTTGTTGACGTAAATACGGGCTTGTGAATTGACCCTGTTTTGCAAATATCGACTCTTAGTGACCTTGTCTAGCCCATAAGCTTGCTCATTGAAAGCCATAGCTTGTTTGTGGGCCGCCATCGCCGCCTTGCGATCTTGCTCAGTAGTCGCCTGGGCCATCAAATCGACAGCTTCTTTTGACGCTTTAGAAGCCGCCGTAGTCAGCAGCTTAAACTGCTCTTGCTCGCTACCGGCCCCCTTCACTTTCCGTTCAAAAAGAAGAGCATCAAGATCGCTCTTCAATCCTCGAACACTGATTCGAGAAGCTTCAATGCTTTTGCTTAGACCAGATGAAGCTTTGCCAATCGCCTCAATTGCTGATTTACGCGCACCAAGAATCACGCCCAACGCCCACTTGGTGTTGTCCACCATGGCATCATTGCTTTTCTCGATGACAGAGACTTCTTCCAGGTAGACTTTGCGGAATTTGGCCATCTCCTGGGCATGTAGCTTCTCCATTTCCTTGAGCTTCGATTTTTCAGCGCGAAGTTCCTTAGCGATTCTCTTTTCTGTGCTGGCGAACTTCTCGTCATTAGCAGCGAGAGCATCAGCAACTTCTTGAGCCCGCATCTGTTCGATTTTCTTGAAAGCAAATGCAATCCCAGTGATCACGACTGCCGCAACACCGAGAACACCCATCGCTAACTGAAGCTGAGTAGCGGCTGCCGTTGCGGCCTTAAAACCACCGGCCGCCAGCCATGCTTTTACGTTAAGAGCAGTCAACACAGCCCCGAAAGTGGCCAGACCAGCGACCAATGTTGGAATTACAGTAGCCATTGACTCGAAGACGAGGAGAAGATTCTCAGCGCCACCAAGTAGCTCGGACATGTCGATCGCCGATTTGAGAACAGCCTCACCGAACTCATCAGTGAAGAAATTCTTCACCTTGTTCAATTCCTTGGTGATTCGCTCGGCGTCGGTGTTGATGACGATATTGTAAGCTTCATCATAGGCATCCTCAAGAGCAGTTTCCTGCTCCTTGATGGCCTTGGTGAAGTGTTCGGCTTCGTCCCCAGCCAGACCTAGACCACCGGTCAGACCACGGATACGAGGAATCAATTTGGCAACGGCTGCCGCACTTCCGTCCGTCTTCCCAATGACTACTCTGAGAGCCTCTTGTAGATCATAGGCTTGCAATATTTGCTCACCACTGGCAAAGCCTAGCCCCCGCATGGCCGCTTCCATTTCCTCGGTAGGTTTCAGGAAGCTCAGCATTATTCCGCGAATCTGCGTGAATGCTTTGTCCGTTTGAATGCCTTGAATTGTCAAGGTTGCTAATGCAGCATTCACTTCCTCGAACGCGATGCCAAGTTTCTTAGCGGTCGGGGCAACAGTACCATAACCATGTTCCAACTCTTCGGCACGAACACGACCTAGTTCAATTGTCTTGAAGAATTTGGCCGCCACGTCCTCAGTGTCTGCAACAGTCTTGCCAAAGGCATTCAACGTACCAGATAGCAGATTGACCGAGGTGGCCAAATCTGTCTTAGTGACCTTGGAAAACTTGGCGGCAGAGCCGGCGAATCGTTCAACGGCATTTGCCGTTTGAGCAATCTGGTTCGAGATTGTTTGATAGACTGCTTCCGCAGTGTCGCCCAGATCGACATTGAACTCGTCAGAGATCCTGCGAACCACACCTGAAATGTTCTCGAAGCCGCCCATCTGGCGGCCAATTGTTTCGATTTCCCCTATGGCCCGTTGGAAGTCAACGGCATCGCGGACGGCCGCCTTGAGCGATTGTCGAATGATATTGAGGCCACGGACAATAGCCTGAGTGAAGACTACTCGACCCATAGTCTCCCATGATATCAACCAACTCTTAGCCGCTTTTTTGCTGTCCTTTGCTGATTTCTTAACTGCGGCACCAGCGCCTGCGGCAGCATTGTTGATCTTGTTGAGATCGGATTCTATCTTACCGGCACCAGTGAAACCGGTACCTTTTTGCGCTGCCGTGTAGACCTGCTTCATTTGTTTAGCAGCACCCTTGGCATCCGTCGCCATGTGCTTCAAAGCACTGACCGTTTTACCACCAACCCGATTGAAACCGGTCAGAGCGTTGACAGTGTTTCCGACATTCCGGCCAAATGATGCCATGATGGAGTCGAGATCCCGCAGAGTCTGGATAGCTTTCGCCGCGTCGAAGCCAAGGGTCTGTTTTATTTGCTCTGACATCACTTGATCCTGTGTCTGGTGACTTTCAGTGACTTCCACGGAGATGGTAGGCGAACACTAGAAGCATACTTCTTGAACGCTTCCTGGCCTTTTTGCTGAAAATGATAGGGTCCAGGTCTCAGCAAACGGTAGAAGACATTGGGATCACTGTCAGGTGTGTTGTACTCATTATGAACGAGCCACCTCAGATCCGTTGAGTACGAGAAGGTGTAAATACCCTTCTCAGGATCTGCTGTGATTTCTCCATCACCGTGACGTTGCCCATACGGGATTGCACTATGCACTTTTGGAGCAATAGTCAACGCATACTCAACCTCGCGTGCCAGTCGAAGAAAGGTAGCTCGCGATGCACCACTCCACGTTGGAATCTCCGAGAGTACAGCTTCAAGCCAGATAAAGGCTGCATGAGCGATATCGTTGGACATCGACTCATGCAGCCGTTTTTGGTAATCAGCGAAGTTAATTCGGAACGAAACTAGCGAACCTTTGAACTTCATGGTCAGCAGCCTCCATATCAACGTCGTGACTTCGGCATAGGAGGATTCTCGTCATGCTCACACACTTGATCGAATGCAAGAATCATCGCTTGGGTCTGGACGCCGTTTTCATCCCATGTGGGTTGAACATTCGGAGGGGTAACGCCTACTCGGACGCAGGCGCGCCAGATTGCGAACTCTCCGGTGCGGTACTTTGGCCAGAGGATTCGCCTGGCACCGGCCCCTGACCAGCAAGAAAAGCCTCTCGGGCCTTCTGGATCTTGCCCTCATCAAGAGAGTTTGCCTGGAAGACAAGAGCCTGGACTCGATTGAGTTCCACCTGATTGAGGCCAGCTTCCCTCAAATCATTTTCCCAGTTAAGCCATGTCGAAGGCTTGTCAAGATCGACGGTATCCCATTCTATTTCGCTCGGTTCCAACGCCGTGAGAATCATCCAGTGGATACGCCGTTTATCGTGGGTTGCAACCATGTCCCTGTAGCCGGGATCATTTTCATTCGGCACCCAACCCTTGCCAGCCATCTGGACCCCTGGCGCTTTCGGCTCTGGGCAAAGTGCTTTGAACCCTTCGTAGTCAGGAACGCCTATGGCTCGAAAGACGATATTCTGATCACCTCGCGGCAGCACAAGGATTTCCTCTGTTGACAGTGTTGACGGATCAATTCCACCAATCTTCATGTTTGTTCTCCCTCAAAAAGAAAGCCCGGGATGGGTGTACATCCCGGGCTCGAAAATTACTGAGCCGTCCGCGTAATGATTGGTTCGGTGACATTGCACCGACCCGACACAGAAACGGTCGCCTCACTGAAATCAACTTCCCGGCTTTCCGAACGGAATTCTGGGAAGGTAGTAGTTTCGATCTCAGAAGTGGTACACAGCGGTGTGTAGACAACCTCAATGTCGATCGAGTAGGGTTCGCAAGGATCAGCAGAAGAACTGACCCAAGCAGACGCTCCACCTTTCTTCTTCAGAGCATCCATCACTGAGATCTCTTCTGAGGTCCCCGTCGTAATGAACTCATAGACGAAGTCGATGGAAACATCGATTGGGACCTGAGCACCTTCCCGTACCGTATCAAGCAGATCACGATCAAGATCGTACTCATACTCGTTAGCCTCGGTATAGGTGATGTTCCCGTCGCCGATCTTGATATCGAGTTGCTGTGGGAGGAAAGTGATCACATCAAGATTGGCCGGAAGGTCTGCACCATCCAAGGCCGGTGTGAATGTCAACTCCCAAGTCGTCCCGCCAGGATGAAGCTCCGTGATGCTTTCAGCACTGCCAGCATTCGTCAGACTTCCTCCATTGATCGTCATCAACACCTGATCGGCACCAACGTACTGTCCAGTGTACTCGATGACAAACGGACCTTCAGAGGCACCAGTGACAACTACATCTCCGGAATCGAAACTTGCAATAAGTTCGAGAGCGTCAATGATGTCCTGGGCTGAAGCATCCCATTGGATAGCGGCTGTTGTAGCCCCACCAAAGGTCAACGTGAACGTACCGGCAGACGGTGTGTCCAAATCAAGTGTCTGTTGCTCGTTGGCATTTGAGCCAGTCACAACAAACTCTGTGCCAGCAGTGATGCCAGCGATGGTAAATCGGACGCCTATCGTAACAGTCGTCATTGCGCTGGGTAGGTTGGCCAATGTATCGATTTCCAGGGTTACATCTGACCCTGCAATCGCAATATCATCAACCTTACCTGTTCCCGACCAGCCGTCCTTTATACGGACGATAGTATTTTTCAACTCTATCCGGGCCATTCGTCACTCTCCTTACTGGGCGATTCGGTTGATAATTGGCTCGGTGACATTACATCGACCGGACACGGACACCGTTGCTTCACTGAAATCAACTTCTCGACTCTCCGAACGGAATTCCGGGAACACTGTAGTTTCGATCTCAGAGGTGGTACACAAGGGTGTGTAAACAATCTCAATGTCGACCGAGTACGGTTCACAAGGATCAGCGGAGGAGCTTCGCCATTCGACTGCGCCACCTTTCTTTTTCAGGGCGTCCATTACCGAAACCTCTTCCGAGGTCCCAGTGGTGATGAACTCATAGACGAAGTCGATACTCACGTCAATTGGAACCTGGGCACCTTCCCGTACCGTGTCGAGCAGATCACGATCAAGATCGTACTCATACTCGTTCGCTTCGGTATAGGTGATGTTCCCATCGCCGATTTTGATGTCGATTTGATTAGATGCAAAAGTAATCACGCCACCATCCACATATGTACCCGCACCCAGAGCAGGCGAGAAAACAATATTGGTTGTGGTGGCCGAGCCATCTGATGGCGTTCGACCGGTGACAGCATGGACTTGCGTGGCGTCCGTTTCACCCGCAATGGTAAATCGAGCCCCAATCGGAATTACGTCAGTCCCGAGCCCACCGGCATTCAAGACTATGGTATCAATGTCAAATTCGGCGTCAGTTGCGACCGGAGCCGTGGTGGGCTCATTGATCGCGCCGGTTCCAGACAAACCGTCCTTCATGCGGACGATAGTGTTTTTCAATTCTATCCTGGCCAAGGGTAAACCCTCCTATTAAGATGTGATTGGGGTTAATACCCCTTTTTGGTACACGAAAGTATTCGAACCGGCTTTTCGCCGTGTGACACACAAAGTGGAGTAATTGATTCCAGTATTTTCGGATGCATCACGAATACATTCGTACTGATGACCATCAATTGTGATCTTTGTGGCCAGAGGATGTTTTCCTCTGATGTACCTTTTGCGCGTTGCTCCTATCTTTCGTTTCGTAGCAACTGAATGAGGGAGTTGTGTCTTCCCAAGTTGAGCCTCACTCATCCTTTTCCGTGTTTCATCAGATGCTTTCCAACCAGTCGAACCTTCACCACCTTCTGTTAGGTTGTATCCATTAGGCGGAATCGTTTTCAATTCGTGTATGAACTTGACTTCCATCATCTTCACGTAGTCTTCAGTTGCTTTACAAACGACTTCGAATTTGATGTTGTCAATTCCATATTTCGCAATTGCCTGGTATACCAGTTTTGAACCGTGCCCCGAACGATGTTCTCGCCAACGGCGTTCAAAATCAATCGCGATTCCAACGTACCGTTTTCCATTGACAAGATTTGTGGCCACGTACAGGAACATGCAGTCTCCTAGTCGTTGATGTACATTTCATATCGGGCGTCCACGGCTGACTGTTTCAACTTGTCAGTTGGGTCGACCTTGCCAAAGTGAATTACTCGAATGGCATCGTTCTTCCCACTGCGCGGAAGTAAACACCCCAGGTATGAGTCGTCGTCACCAACTTCATTGCCATAGCGATAGATCTTTATAGCTTGATCCATTCCGGAGTGGAAGAGACCGGCGTTGATCAGAATCTCATAACGATTCTTGGCAGGGCCATCAAAACGGCTCGTCAGTAGTACATTGACATCAACATGGAGAAGATACTCGCCATGGAGTTTCTTGGTGTAGGGACCGCTGATTCGAATCTCAATTCGATCGGTCGCTTCAGTGAACTCGTCCGTCTCGTCATCCATCCCTTCGATGATGACAGGAATATTGTTCGTTTTAGCAAGTGCTTTCAGATAAGAAGCAACGGATGCAAATATCCATCGTGTCCAGTTGGGGTTTGCTGGCATTACGTCGCCTCCAAACCTTGAGAAAGTGTGATAAGGTTGTCCGCATGGAGAAAATGAATTTGCTGCGGAACTTCTCCCATGAGTTCACGACCGACGATGACCCATCCGGCTTCAAACTCAAACTCTTGAATCGATTCAATTTCGTATTTCCTACCTCGATAGACTACATAGGAATTGACGGTCAAGTTGAGATCAGAAACATCGGATCGATCGATAATGAAAAGACGGCGAGAAGCGTCATAGGTACCGCCGACGACAAACATCTTATTGGCCGAAATCTGAGAGATGCTTCTCCTCACCTCCCGAGTTATACGAGCAGGTAAAATAATGGCACGATCGACATTTACGACTTCTTTAGTATCCGAGACCTCGCCTGTTCGCGGATCGGTGCTGGAACTCAGCAATGTGTAAATGTCGATCGTGCCACCAAACTGACGCTTCAGCATGTAGAGCGTCTGCCGTATAGAACGTGTCAATGTGTATTCGGCGGGGTACATGGCAACCTCACTTAGTTGTGTGTCTTATCAAGGACACGCTCCAGGCGTTCCATCACTTTTGTATTCCGCCCCATGACTTGGGAATTCTCCGTGACTACCTTCGTGCAGTTCGTAACAAGAGGAAGAATCACCAGTCGCTGCTCATCTTCAAGCACGTTAATTCTGGTGAGAAGTCTGTCCTCGCGACGATAGTCACGCCAGAGGAAAAAGACGACCGCTGCTAAGAGAGGGCCAAAAGTCCTGAGAACTTCGCCCCACATACCTAGACCAGCGACAAAAGCAAAAAGCTGAAAATCCATCAGTACCTCCGCTGGAAAAGAAAAGACTGCCCGCCGGGTGGTGTACCCGGCGGGCAAATCTTGAAGAACACAGGGAGGTTTAGCCGAGGACCACAACCGCGAGGTTAGAGTCCAGGACGGCAACGCCCGCGAGTATGTCACAGTTCACACGAGTACCACCAGCGGCCTGGTCGTACTGCATGTTGATCCGCAGGGCAATATCCTTGTACACGGCAACGCCGGACAACGAACCCGTGCCTTGTCTGGGCAGCACGAGCGGACGAGTGACGAGCGCCAAAGCTTCGCGATGGAACGCGAGGTTGTAGCTGCCAGCCGGTCCGGGGAAGGCGTCATCGCCATTGCCAACGGCAACTTCCAGCGGTCGATCGAGAATCACGTCATTGCTGCTCTTCTCGATGATCGTGTAGGTCCGGCGATTTGCACCAGTCCCGAAGGCAAGCAACTGACCAACCGTCACATTAGCGTTGGTCAAACCGATCCGCTTCGAGTAGTTGAGGGCGTAGGCAGCCGTTGTCGTGTCCTTCTTGTAGAGGGTCACGACCGCAGTAGCGGCTACGGCGTACTTCAGCGCCTCATGCAGGGTGACAGCAGTCGTCTCACCAGTACCAGAAGAAGCCGTCACGTAAGTCGGCTGATCATTGCCGGCAAGGTTGCAGAACTCGCCTACGACAGCGGCGTAAGTGGCAAGGGCCACGGTAATCGAACCAGTCTCACCGGCAACCTCGTCGCCAGTTACTGTACCCGTAAGAACGTCGCCACCACTCTTGTTAGGCACATTCTGACCCATCCAAGTATTGAAGCCGAGGATCTTACCTAAGCGGGCATTCTCCAGAGCCTCACCACCGTCACCTCGCTCATTGCTCTTCATGAACAGGTCGTTCTTCAAGAGGGCAGTCTCGCTGCGAGGCGAGAGGATCAGATGTCGCTGGGCATCCAGCGGAGCCAGATTCACGTTGAGCACCTCACGGGCGTCCAGGACAGTATCACCAGAGGTGGCTGCAGTCAGATTCTCCAGGCGGCCAACTCGGTCAGCGGGGGCACCAAGGAAGCTATGGAAGCGGCCGAGCACGGATCGATCGACACCACGGGCGAGGACCCGCATGGCGGGGCCCAAATACTGAGGGACCAACTCCTTGAAGGATAGACTTTCCTCACCATCATAGATGATGAATGGAATCGTGAACCACTGGTCAAGCTTGACTTGGACGTTCGAGGACTGCGCATCTTGGTAGCTGAGGGTGTCGCCGTCGACTTTACGTTCGACTTCGAATTCACCCGGCTTACGGGTGTTGACAGTATCGCCAAAGCGAGCGATCTCGTCTTGGAAATCACGGTGGACCATATTGGCGATCACCATATTCTCTTCGAGTTGCATCAGACCTTCCATCGCCCACTTTTCAGGGAGGAAAGCATCGTTGTCATTGGCGTAACAGGCCACTTCGGCGGCACAAAGGTAAAGAGCGTTCATGTTATGAACTCCGTTTTACTAGAAACAATTGATTGACATAAACGATTACCCCCGATAGGTATCAAACGGTCGTTTACAATCCGAGAGCAGCGGGGTTCTCTTTTCGGATTTTCGAGTATTGCTCGGCAGTCAGATTCCGAACATCAATTCGACCGTTTGTACCCGGTGTAATGCCACCGGTAGCAGGATGGGCACCGACCCCAGAGACTACGTTGCTTTTGAAGAGATTGGCATACTCACCAATCTCTTTCATCCGCTTCACAGTTTCATCTGGGGTACGTTGTGTGACAACAGACAAGCCTTTGTCATCAACATCAGTGAAATCAATCACAGTTCTGTATTCACCGGTTGGATCGTTGGTGATTTCGTCGATTTCTTCGACTAGCTTTGTCATGGGACGGAGAAGAGCAACTACTTGGCTGTCGTTGTAAGCATCGTTTGAAGACGCAGCATCCTGCAACGCTCGGTAGATACTCGATTCGCGGAAACGACTCTCCCAGACTTCGGCCGCCTTCGTGGCTTCGGTTAGTTTGATTTCGTGATCGTCCGTGAGAAGTTTACGCTCATGCGCCGCTTGCTGTTCCTTGGTTCGCAGTTGCTTACGAACGTCTTCCAATTGCTCGTTCAGTTTACCTCGTTGCTCTTCGCCGAGATTCTCGTTTTGAAGCAATTCGCTGTAACGGGTTTCCAGGTCGGTGTACTTCTCATTGTGTGCAGACTCGCGGCTCTTGCGATCGCGGTCAAGACGTTCCTGCACGATGCGATTGACATCGGCAGTATTGAAAGTCTTGCTATCATCGGCGGGCGGATCGGCAGCAGGCGGATCGGCAGCAGGCGGATCGGCAGCAGGCGGATCACCAGCAGGCGGATCGGCAGCAGGCGGATCGTTGTCAAAACAAGCAACCTGAGGAGCAGACAGATACAAGTACAGATCAGTAGACATGGATAATCTCCAATACCCGCTTGAATGTGAAACTGTACCGGTAGCGGTGTGAATCCGGAACAGCAAAGCACCTGACCTACACGGTCAGTGAAGTAATTGGGTTAGGAAACCCGAGAAAGTTTGATAGCGTCATCATCACGTAGAAACGGCTTGAGCCAACGCCACGCTTGTGGGCTAGGTACGCCGTTGATGATGTGCTCGATTGGAACCTGGTTGCGAGCGTAGGTCGTCCTCACGGACGCATACCCTTGGCTTGTGATACCAAGATTTTCCAACTCCAACTCAGGGTCCTTGCCGTCGAGCAAGTTGTAGGCGATTTCGTATGACGCCTTTCGAATATTTACAGGGACTTCCGTGTCAGCACCCCGTGGAAATTCCAATGCCTGCGTAGCTTCGGCCGTTCGAATTTCCTCACCGGTGGCATCCTCATCAGCTTCAAGGAGCGTGTAAACGGGTGCCTTGTATCCTTTGAAATTGAGAGAGTCGATGACTAGCGTTGCCGCCCAGAGTGCTTTGGGGCGGTCAGCGACTAAAGCCTTAGACCAAGCTCGTTCATGGAGGCGAAGCGCGAAATAATCGTTCGCCTCTTGAACGGTGCCATAGATTTCCTGGGGGATGTCCATTGTGCCACCTATTGACCAATCCAGGAGTACTTACTCTCCTTTGAGGATTCCTGGGCTTCAACAACGGTGACAGTCTTCGTTACACCTTTTTGGGTCTCGACAACATTGATTGTCAATTCATTACCAACAACAGTTGTCGCAGGTGTGAAGGTGGCAGCATGTCCAGCAACAGATGTTGCCGGGGTGATAGTTGCCGTGTGTCCTTCTGTTGATGTCGCTGGTGTAACAGTGGCCTCGTTGCCAGGGGTTGGTGTCGCTGGTGTAAAGGTAGCAGCGTTGCCAGGAGTCGATGTTGCTGGTGTGAAGGTAGCAGCATTGCCAGCGGTCTCTTCAATGATGACAGGTGTACCACCAAGCAGGAGTGTGGAATCGGCAGTCATAAGAGCAACATCAGTTGCGGCATTAGTACCTTGGAATTCCACAACCCAGTCTGTACCCGGACCGGCACCACCTGTAACAGCCACAGTATTGATGTTGCTAAGCAACTCCAATGCTGTCTTGATATCGGCGGCTACATCGTCATACGTTATAGCCCCTGTTGGACCTTGCCCATTGAAAGACAGTGTGAACGAACCACTAACGGAATCACTGGGAATGTTGATTGTTTGCGTCTCGTTGACAGCAGTCACACCCTTGATAGTTTCTGTGACGGTCACAGTCTTACCAGAGAGATTTGTGCCATTTCCTGACATCTGAACCACTTCGGTATCAGCTAGGTTACCTTGGAATTCACAAACCCATTCAGGAGCCGTGCCAGAAACAGACATATCACTAGGACCAATGTTGGTCAAAGCAATTAAAGCAGCCTGCACCACACCAGCGGCAGCATCATACCCAATCGCTGTTGTCGTTTGACCGTTGTAGGTCAGTGTGAAAGTTCCACCGGTTACTGTTGCTGGAATCGAGACGGTCTGAATCTCGTTGTTTCCGCCACCGCCCGATTGCGTCTCAATAACAGTAACATCTGAGCCAGTTAAACCGGCCCCATCGGCTGTCATCAAATCGACATCAGTACCAGCCAGGGCGGTTTCAAATGTCACAACCCAATCGGTATCGGGACCAGGTCCACCCGAGACAACAACATCACCTGCGCCAATATTTGATAGGGCTTCCAGAAGACCGTCAAGTGTGCCGAAAGTATCATCGAACTGAATATTTCCAGTTGTCTGACCATCATAGGTTAGCGTAAACGAGCCACCTGTGGTATCACTAGGGATACTGACTGTTTGAACCTCATCGACCGCGACCACACCCGTGACAGTCTCTGTAATGTTCACAGTGCGTCCGGACAGCAGAGCACCACTTCCTGTGATAGGAGTGACAGGCTGCTGCTTCAAATTGACCCCGAACTCAACCGTCCAAGCAGGGGCAGTACCAGTGACAGTCAAATCGCCAACAGTGATACCAGCAAGAGCTTCCAAAGCATCCTTGACAACCGTGGTAGAGGCATCATAGGCAATGGTGCCAGTGGTATTGCCACCCCACGTCAGTGTGTACGTTCCACCGGCGGCATCGGCGTCGATTGTAACACTTTGAATTTCATTAGTTCCGGCAGTGCCGGTGACTTCAGAAAGGTCTGTGAAACCGAGAAGTGCGTCGAAAGTAAGTGTGTAAGGGCCACCTGCAGCACCTGTGACAACTACGTCACCGGCGGTTACATTCGACAAAACTTCCAGGGCGGACTGAACTGTTACAGCGGCCGCATCATAGGCAATCATTGTGGTAGTCTGACCACTGTAAGTGATATCAAAAGTATCACCAGAGACTGTACTACCCAGTGTGATTGTCTGAATTTCATCTGTCCCGGCATCGCCTGTGACTTCGGCCACATCCGTATTCGCCAGAAGTTGGTCGAAGGTGAGTGTCCAAGGACCACCGGCGGAGCCTGTGACAAGGATATCCCCAGCGGTTACATTTGACAAAACTTCCAGAGCC
>SDBT01009888.1_pt1 | contig 15439 bp, 15 predicted proteins | sample 2277101 | NCBI WGS metagenome assembly SDBT01 (sample SAMN10404973, study PRJNA504765) | marine sediment metagenome | isolation source: marine sediment core GS10_PC15, 103 cmbsf | place: Arctic Ocean: Southern Knipovich Ridge | collected 2010 | reverse complement strand
GCATGGGGCTATCCGCGATGGGGGTGTTGTGAGAGTAACGCCTAAATCCCTAACCCGCTGGCGGACCTGTTCCCTCTGCGGGTTAATTAATACCCGGCGGAACGTCGTCCTGGGTCGCGGCTCGATCCCGGCGGATGTATTCTTTATCGGGATAGGCCCTGGGATCGGAGAGGACGTAATCGCGAAGCCCTTCATCGTTCCGAGCGGTAGGATTATGGATCACGCGATAGGGTTGGCTTCGGAAAAGGCCGGGTGGACTCCGAGGGTTTACTTTGACAACCTCGTAGCCTGCCGCCCGACGGATGATCTACACGGAGACAACCGTGACCCGAGAGACGATGAGATGCTGGCGTGCCGCGCGAGACTAACGAAGAGTGTTGAGATAGTACGGCCCCAAAAGATAATCCTACTAGGGCAGACGGTACGAGTCGAAGCGAAGAGGCTCTTTCCAGACGCGGAGGAGTTGCCGCACCCGGCGAGCGTGCTATACTCAGGCGGGAAGTTTCACGACGCGATTAAGACTGTAGCGTACAGGAGGTTCTGGATGGCCATGTGGGCTATCTTTGTGAGGACGCGAAAGGAGGCGGGCGAGTAATGCGGAGAATGAACGGGATGTTACTGGTAGTAGTGTTAGTACTTGGGTTGATAGGGTGCGACCCACCGACCAAGCGACCCAACTTTTACGTCGGCGAGCTGGTTGAGATCAAGATAGACGGAAACCGCGCGATAGTAACGAAAGTTGGGAACTACCCGATAGCCCCCGGGCGTGGTTGGTATGTCTGGTGTCGCGTAAGTAAGATCGGGCAAAAACATCGAGATGGGGTTTTCTCTAAGGATACTGAGCTAGTAGCATACCCGTTTATTCGGTTTCGCGCATACGAGTTGAGTAAACTAGACGAAAAGGTGGAGGGCGAGTGAAGACGAACCGAAGACCGAAAGCGAAGCGGAAACCCAAGGCGAGGCGCGTCGTGCCAGTCCCCCGAGTCGGGCCTATCGGGAAGCTCCTCAAGGACTCCCCGTATCGGATCGAGGACGGCGTTTCACAGAGTATCCTGTCTGCATGGTGTAGTTGCCGAGTCAACTCCCGTTTTAACTTAGATGGTTGGCAGACGGGAAAGAGAAAAGACGCTCTCGTCTATGGTAGTCTTTGGCACAGCCTCTTAGAGAAATTCTTTCTCGGTGTCAAAGACGACGGCCTAACCGCCGCCGACGCCCAGGACTTCTTCGACGAATTCATTAAGGGATGGCTCGCAAAGCAGCAGAAGGAAACGTCTAACGCGAGAGACATTCAAGCCGACGAATTCTGCGCTGCGCAGGCAGAGGCGACCTTCATCCCCTACTGTGAATATCACGAGGACGACTTTATCCCCGGGCGGTGGGTTGAACTTGAAGGCGTCTTTGAGGTCGACTTTCACGGCTTCAAGTTACGTGGGCGGATGGACGGACTCCAGCGGTGCAAAACTCCCAAGGGATCGTACCTACGCCTTATGGAGCACAAGACCAAGTCCCGTATCGAGGAAGATGCTCTCGATAAGCGGCTCTGTTTTGACTTTCAGAATCTCTTCTACCTGACGGCGCTCAATAGTCAACTCGCCGCGAATGGATCAAAGGAGCGGGCGCGAATCGTCGTATACGATATCATCCGTAGGCCGGGGCTCAAGTATAACCCGGATAAGGCATCGCTCCAAGAGTACGCGGCACGAGTCCGCGAGCACGTAGCTACGAACAAAACCGGGGGGCCAGACCACTACTTCAAGCGGAGTGAGATTACATATACTGTAAAGGACTTGAAGCGATTCGAGGAGGGGTTACTCGTTAAGCTACGCCTCTTCAGGGACTGGCTCGCTGGTACGGAGCCGACGTATCGGAATGAACAGGCATGCGTCGCGGGATGGAACTGTAGCTTTCTCGACGCGTGCGCCGCTAGTGGGAACATGGCCGGGTACGAGCAGACTGGGAAGCTCTTCGTAGAGCTTGAGGATTAGGCGCTACTACGCGCCGGAAAGGGCGAGACATGGCAGTCGTAAAGAAGAAGGCGAGGCGTAAGGTCAGCATGGCGAAGCCGGATAAGCCTAACCCGGTCAAGGTCAAGAAGGGGGCTGTTACGTTGTCGTCTAGCCTTCAGCTCCCGACCGCGAAGACGGAAGTCGAGACGGACCTGGCGCGTTACTCTATCCTCGTATACGGACCTCCGAAGATCGGTAAGTCAAGTTGTCTTGCATCGTTCCCTCACCCGCTCTTTTTCTTCTTTGAGGTCGGCGGAAAGGGCCTAGAGGTCTACCGCTTCCCGCCGGACCAGGAGTGTATTGAGACGTGGGACCAGGTCATACGGGGAGTAGACCTCCTAGAGACGACGGATAAGTTTGCTAACGTCGTCTTCGATACTGGGGCGGCCGCATACTCTCTCTGTCTAGAAGCGTGCTGTAAGGAACTTCGTATACCTGATATCGGCTCAGATACGTCAGGTAAGAAGGACAGGAGCGCAAAGGGATGGAAGTTGTTGGAAAGGGAGTTTTATCATCAGATTAACCGTATCCAGCGGACTGGTCGCGCCGTTCACTTTACAGCGCATAGCAAGGTCCAGCAGATTGAGTCCCGCTCGGGAGAGTTCACGCGGATCATCCCCCGCTTTACGGGACAGTGTGAGCGGATCATAACACCGCTCGTCGACCATATCTTCTTCATCGACTACTACCGGCTCACAGCGGGAGGCGTCGGGCGTGTGCTCCTTACGAAGGGCGACGACCTCGTACAGGCCGGGCACAAGAGCGGCAAAGTTGCCCCGATGCCAAGGTATATACTCCTTCCGGAAGACAAACCGGACGATGACTACAAGGTAATCGCTGCGGCGTTCCGTGGTGAGCTAGAGGGTCTCCGACCCGAAGACTTGAAGGCGTCTGCGACTACGTCGGACGCTGGGGCGGAGATGCTAGAGACGAGTAAGGACGATGCGGCGCGAGCCGCGTTGGCGGCGGCGAGGGGAGGTGCCGAGGCGTAAGGTAAGCGGACGAGACGCAACGGGACGAGACGGACAAACGAAGGTAAGATCGAAAGGACGGTGGAGTTGTGAGTGAGGGTTTTGCAGAGAGAGTCGCAGCTTTCAAGAAGGACTACGACCGCGTGTCGGAGGAGGGTCCGGAGTATCCAATGAATACTCCGATCATCGTCCGGCTGACGGACGCCATACTCGACGTCACGGGTACGGGGAAAGACATCATCAAGGAAAAGTGGGTTATCCTTGAGGGTGAGTTTCAGGGCGTTACGATCCCACTCCAAACGTTCCCGCTATCAAGCGACTTCGGGATTCGGAACTACAAGATTTGGGCGCATATGCTCGGGGATTTCGAGAACCCGCCTATCGAGGATATGGAGGAGATCGTAGCGGCGATTTCCAACGCGAGCCCTGTTGTAAAGATGCAGCTTCGGAAGAGCGGCAACTTCCTTAACTACGACCTCATCGAGCGCGTCGATGCGTCTGAGGTCGCTCCCGCCGCCCCGAAGACCTCTATTACCCGCAAGCCCGCCGTTACCCAGGAGGAGCCTGCCGCCGAGGAGTCCGATGACGGCGTCGAGGTCGATATCGGTACGACGATTCAGTTTGACCTTGAGGGTACCGAAATCACCGCGAGCGTTACTGCAGTCTCGGACGACGGCGAGAAGCTCACGGCTGAGTTCGAGGACGGTGGCGAGATGGTCGAGGTCGCTGATATCCCGATAGAGGATGTCACCGTCGTAGACGTTGTCGTTCCTGAGGAAACTCCCGCCGAGTCCGGTGTCTCGGAAATCCTTGCTGCTCTCGCGGAAGCGCAGGATGTTGAGGTCGCCTCCGACGATACGGACGTGACTGTCGGCGCGAAGCTCGGCGGGTTTATCTGGGAGTCGAAGGAGTTGACCGCCGACGAGGTCGCGGCCCTTGAAGCCGTCGGCGTCGAGGTCACGAAGCCGAAGCCGGTTGCCAAGAAGAAGGCCAAGGCGAAGGTCAAGGCCAAAGCGAAGAAGAAGGTGAAGAAGAAGGCCAAGCGCAAGTAGTACCGTCCGCTCCGCGTAGGGGCGCGTCTCCGTACGAGGCGCGTCCCCGCCGTAGGGGTATAGGATACCCTTACGACGGGGACGCATCTGGAAGGGAGCCCGATACCGTTGCGTGTATCTCGACGCAAGCGACCTATTAGCTACGATACAGAAACCACCGGCCTGAGCCGTTGGGGTCGTGACTATATGTTCACATACTCTACGTGCGATTGGAATGGCAAGACTGACGTACAACGGTTAGACGATACAACCGGAGAGGCCCGCCGGAAACTCGAATGGATTTGGTCCGACGAGAACAAAGACCTACCGAAGATCATGCACAACGCCCGATTCGATATCGGGATGACGGAGAAGCTACTTGGCCGTAGCCTACGCGGGCATACTATCCACGAGACGATGGCGCTTGGGCATATCCTCTACAATACACACCCAGGGCTCGGGCTAGATAAGCTCGCGTTTGACTTCTTTGGGTATCCGACTGAGCAAGATAGTGCACTAGAGCCTTACCTATCTAGCGAGTTCGCCTACCGCGATGTCCCGCCCGAGGTGCTCGACCCTTACCAGCGTGCGGATGCCGAGCGGACGATGATGCTCTTCCAGGGATTCCGCCCGAAGGTTGCCAAGGGTGGCTTCGACGAAATCTACGCGATGGAGCAGGCGTTGGTTTGGACGACGAATGATATCTGCCGCCGAGGCGTAATGCTTGACCGGAAGAAGGCCGTCAAGCTTATTGACTGGTGTAGAGAGCAAGCCGACGTTGCCCTTGCGGAGTTCCGAGCGATTACGGGTCTGCCTACGAGCAACCCGGAGAGCCCGAAGCAACTCGCGCATATCCTGTACGATCAGATGGGATTGCCGATTCTAAAACGAACTCCTAAGGGATCGCCGAGCACGGATAAGTTCGTTCTTGGTGACCTACGCGAGCAAACCGGCCACGCGATCTTCGATACGATCCTTCGGTATAGGTCGTACTCTGGCGGTATGTCTACAATCCAGAGTTATATTGATCTATCCGACGCCGACGACTGGCTGCATCCGAATATCAATCCCTACGGAGCGGTCACGTCTCGGGAGAGCTGTAGTAACCCGAACTTGCAGAACGTGGCAAAGGATGGCGTTCTCCTTAACCCGTTTCCGGTCCCGGCGCGGAGGTGCTTCCGACCGAAGCCGGGGTACGTGAACTTCCATATCGACTATAAGGGACTTCAGGCCAGTATCTTTACGGGTAGGTCACAAGACCAAGAATTCCTTAAGATACTCCTCGCAGGCGGAGATATGCACGAGGCTGCAGCGGTAGAGTTCCTAGCAGACCGGTTTACTAGTATAACAGATAAGGTGCAGAAGAAGACACTACGAAACGCAAGTAAGAACGGGAACTTTTGCGTTGCATTCGGCGGAGGTATCAAGAAGCTCGCGCGTTGTCTTGGGCTTACCGTTGAAGAGATGCAACCAGGCTATAATAGGTATAAGGCTCGCTTCCCAGGACTCGCTGCGCTAAACCGTAAGGACTCTGAATTCGTCCGCGCTAACGGTTTCGTCTTAACGTCCTTCGGGCGAATGCTTTCCCTCTCTCGTGGTAAGCCATACGCTGGAACGGTTACTGCCGTCCAGGGCGATGAGGCCGGAATCGCAAAGCGCGCGCAGAACCGCGTAAACGAATACCTACGCGAGGCGACCTCCGACGAGGCAGGGATTATCCTACCGATCCACGACGAGCTGGTAATTGAGTGGCCGCGCAAGCGACTCTCGGATGCGCCGGGGATTCTCCGCGAGGTCTGTAATCTAATGACGGACTTCCCGCAGATAAACGTACCGCTAGCGGTAGACGTAAAGATATCGACGTCGGACTGGGCGCACAAGCGTAACTATGAAGTAGCGAGTTAGGAGGGGCGAAAACCTTGATACCTAAGAAGGCGCTCGGGTTCGTTCAGCTAGGAGTTCGGTTCCCTGTAGACGCCGAGCCTAATGACCGTGGGCAGCTTAATGGTCCGTGCCCGTTCTGCGGGAAGAAGAACCACTTTGGTATCAATACCAAAACACTCCTATGGAATTGTAAGCGGTGCTCCCGCGAGGGGAACTTCGAGCAATTCATGGCAGACCGTGTAGAAACCTTCGCAGCGGATTTGAAGGGAAAGAACCTTACAGACCTCTGCGAGAACCGTGGACTCTCCCCTAAGACTATCCGGCGGTGGGAGGTCGGGTGGATTGCACACGCTAATCTCTACTCGATACCGGTACGGATCGGGGCAAGGGTTGTCGGGGTTCACCGGTATGATATGACTAACAAGAAGATGATCTCTACGACCGGAGGATGCGCAGGGTTCCTACGCGCGTCAGACTTAACCCTTGGAGAGGGTGGTACGACGGTCTGGATTTGTGAGGGCGAGTGGGACGCGATGGCATTAGACGAGGTTATTCGAGACACGAAGCGGAAGGACATAGCCGCTGTTGGTATCTGCGGTGCGTCGGGTCTGAGCGCGAAGCTCTCTCAAAAGTTTCAGGACGTGAAGGTAGTCCTCGCGCTCGACAATGACGAGCCCGGAGAGAAGGGGACCGCACGGGCGATCAAGCACCTCTCCGGTATCGCGGAAAGCGTAGGGATCGTGGCGTGGCCTCCGGGGCGGGAGAAGGGGTATGACGTACGGGATATGAGGTCGGAGTATCCGACGAAGCCGAATACGTTCCTCAAGGAGCTAGAGGGCCTCGTAGGGGATACCGGGGGAGTAACTACGCAACAGGCTACGGTGTTAACAGCAGGGGCGATACTAGCTCCAGCCTTCGTTACTAATACTCCTACGGAACCAACAGGCGAGGGCGTTCCTCGTGCGGAGGTCATCAAATCCTACCGCAAATGGTTATACCTTCCCGACGAGGACGTATTCGACGTCCTCTTCGGTAGCGTAATTGCTAACAGACTCGGCGGGAATCCGCTCTGGGTATTCCTCGTCGGCCCTCCGGGTTGTGGTAAGACGGAGCTAATCGTGAGCCTTAGCCAGGCGGCGCTCATGTTCCCGATTACTACGTTCACCCCGGCGGCGCTTATCTCCGGGCAGCAGAACGTAGGGATGAACGACCCCAGCCTTATCCCGCTCTGGAACGGGAGGGTAGTTGCGATTGAGGACTTCACTACGATACTCCAGATGAATCCACTCGCGAAGGATGAGATATTCGGTATCCTCCGTGCAGCCTACGGCGGGGTTATCGAGAAGCGATACGGGACAGGGGTCCACCGCAAGTACAAGAGCCGGTTCGGGATCATCGCAGGGGTGACTCCGAAGATCGAGGAGTACGGCCCTGAGCATACCGTAGTCGGGGAGCGATTCATCAAGTTCTATATGCGGCAGCCGGGTATACTCGATGTCGGCCCACGGATCATCGAGCGTGTCATAGAGAACCTCGGCAAAGAGTCTGATATGCAGCGCGATCTAAAGGACATCGCGCGCAGGACTCTCGACTTTTCCATCGATCTAACCGACGTACCGGAGATCGGGAAATCCGTTAAGGATAAGTTCATACGACTCGCGCAGTGGACGGCGAATATGCGCGGGATAGTTCCGCGTGATAGATATAAGGATGACAAAATCCTCTTCAGACCGACGGCGGAACTTGGGACGCGGGTCGCGGCTCAGTTCTGTAAGCTCGCGCAGGGGATTGCGATCTTCCGGGGTAGTAAGCGGGTCGGGCTTGACGAGTACCAGATCATCGCACGGATCGCACGGGATAGTGCACCGGACCTCGTAGAACTGTTCGTGGGGGAGATGTACACTAAACGCCGGGACGGGTGGATAACGACCGGGGAGTTAGTCAAGTGGACGCGCTACCCACAGATGACTATCGAGGGGATACTCAAGAACCTAGTGATGCTACGGCTAGTTCAAAAGGGCGGGCGAATCGGGTACGCGAGCGGCGGGGAGCAGTGGAAGTTAGCGGCGAGTTTCCTGCGGATGATGCGTGACCTAAACCTGTATAGTAGCAAGCAGCGATACCAGAGGCTTAAGGCGGAGCGGAAAAAGGAACCAAAGATACGGGTACAGAGAGTTAAGGCGAAGGTGAAGGTGAAGGCGAAGGTGAAGGCTAAGAGTAAGGCGAAGGGGAAGAAGCAGTGAAAATAACGCGTAGGATTAAGACCACGAGAAATGGGAATAACATGTTGATCGATGACAAGTCGCTGGCGGCGGTGCTTGCAAGTGGGGAGCGAGAGCACGGATACGATACGGACTACGTCAACCTGAAACCTGACGGGACGGTGGAGGCAACGGACGGCCGCATGCTTCTGATCGTGGAGCCGTGCGATCTAGATGATGGCGATTTCCCGGCTGTCGGGCAGCCGTCTGTGCCGCCGTCCGTGCCGCCGTCCGTGCCGAAGAAGGGCGTGTTGCTGTCGGCCGAGCTGTGCACCGACGTTCGCAAGAACATTCCGAAGGTATCCAAGCGGTACGGCAAGCCGGTGCTCGGGGCTACCGTGTTGACGCGTTGTAGCAAGAAGGATGGTGTCGAGCTCGCCACGACTGACCTCAAGCGGACGAAGAAGGAGGGCGCGCCGTGGGTAGACGGCAGATTCCCGAACGTGCGGGGCATGCTCGGTGGTCACTATGCGCATGTCGTTGCGCGCGAGTGGTTCAGCGTGTCAATACTAAAGAAGATGCTCAAGGCTGTGACGCCGATGGTCCAGAACGAGGGCACTGAGGCTCCGTCGGTCGAGCTTGGGCTTGCACGGTGGATGTATACACGACCTAATGGTGTTAGATCACAGCAGTCAGGGCTCATGATTCGCGGCAATATGGGTGCCGGTCGCAGGCTTGTCAGCTTCATCGCGCCGATGACTGTCGGGAAACGCGAGGAGTTCATCAAGCCGTCGGAGTGGGAGAAGAAGGCGTGCAACGCGAAGGACACAGTCCCATCTGATAAGCAGGTTCGCTTCGGGCTTGACGTGATAAAGAACTCACTGTCAGACAAGGACGGCGATGCTCTGACACTGACTGATGACGAGCGACGTTATATCGCCTTTATCGCGGAGCGATTGAGCAGTACTGAACAGGCTTAAAGCAAAAGGGGTAAAGATACGATGTTGGTAACACGTAGACCGAAGGTATCTCCGCGACGGCGAGTAGATACAGAAACCCGTGACTATCGATGCCCGAGGTGCGGTTCTGTATACATAGACATATACCTACGACGGTGTGCGTGCGACGACGTAGCCGACGCAGAGGAGCGCGCAGATATAGCGAAGATTGAGAATACGGCTGCTCAGGAATCCTGCGACGAGGCAGAGAAGGCGCTTGGAATTGCCGAGGATAGACTAGACGAACTTGACGCGCTCTGCACAGAATTGGCAGAGGCAACCGATACAAAAACGCTGAGGGAGCTACGGGAAAGGGCTCGTACTATCGTGGAGAACGCTGAAAAGGATGGAAAGCAATGAAGGTAGTTCGGAAACCAAAGGCGATGCGAAAGCCGAAACCTAAGATGGTATCAACTACTCTAGAGACGTTAGAGGTCTTGCTGGACGAAGGCCTCTGCCGGATAGTCCGCGCGGATATGCTAGAATACCTAGATAGTCTAGAGCCGGAGAGCTTCGATGCCTGCGTAACAGACCCGCCATATGAGTTGGGGTTCATGGGGAAATCTTGGGATACCTCGGGGGTATCATTTCGGAAGGAGACGTGGGAGAAGATACTACGGGTGCTTAAGCCGGGCGGGCACCTGGTTGCGTTCGGAGGGACACGGACGGTACATCGGATAGGGGTTGCGATAGAAGATGCTGGGTTTGAGTGTCGTGACTTACTAGTATGGCATTATGGGTCTGGGTTTCCAAAAAGTTTGAATATATCGAAGGCTATCGACAAGGCGGCAGGGGCAACGCGAGTGGTCATAGGTGTGAACCCTAACTATAGGGCAAACAAGGGAGCACATCGTAATACGATAATGCAACCAATGAGTCCCGGTGAAGCCGAAGTCCGCTCTATTCCAGCAACTCCCGAAGCCGCTCTCTGGGACGGTTGGGGCACTGGCTTGAAGCCGAGCACCGAGCCAATAATTCTCGCAAGGAAACCTATCTCCGAGAAGACTATCGCGGCTAACGTGCTCAAGCACGGGACGGGGGCGATTAACGTGGGGGTATGCAGGATCGGGACAGAAAAACGAAGACTCTGTGGGTCTAAGCGTCAGGATAGAGACGGCAAGATTTACGGTGTGTTCAATGGGATACCAGCAAAAGATGTTTCTGGCCGCTGGCCAGCTAATCTCCTCCTCTCTCACTCTCATGAGTGTATCTGCGTCGGGACGAGAGAGGCGAAGGGCGTTCAGCACGGTGCGGGCCGTGTGGGTTTCGGTGCGGAACGTGAGGACGGCTACGTGAAAGGACAAGGTCGCTCGTATACGCCAGACGAGACAACCGACCTCTGGGCGTGTGTACCAGGATGCCCAATCAGGATGATCGACGAGCAGAGCGGGAACAAGGGTAGCGGGCGAGGCGCGCCTACCGTGTCGGCCGGGACAAAGTCGGGACGCGGCACCTGGACATCGGGGGGCGGAAGCCACCGCAGCGGGGCTGTGAATGTGGGGGTGCGCGACTTCGGAGACTCCGGGGGTGCCTCCCGCTTTTTCTATTGCGCGAAGGCATCAACCGATGAAAGATCACTCGGACTCCCCCTCTCCCGCCGCAATATGCATCCTACTGTTAAGCCTATCGCTCTTATGCGTTGGCTAGTCCGCCTTGTAACTCCCCCAGGTGGAATCGTCCTCGACCCCTTCGCGGGCAGTGGTACAACCGGCGTAGCCGCTATCGCGGAGGGGTTCCGCGCCGTGATCGTAGAGCGCGATCCTGACTCCGCATCCGACTGTGTCCTCCGCGTCAAGGTCGCATTACGCGTCGGTAAGGATATCGACAAGACTAAGCGGTTCAAGCTCAAGGGAAACAGACTCAAGGTAAATCGTCGTAAGAAAGGAGACAGATCGTGAACGTCAGCAGGAAGCCGAAGGCGAAGAAGAAAGCGAAGCGCCGCGTAGCAACCACCCCGAAGCCCGTACCCGAACTCCGTCTGGAGATCGAGTACGTATCCCCCGATTCCGTCAAGCTCTGGGAGGGTAACCCCCGCCGGAATGACCGAGCCGCTAAGAAGATCGCGGAGGTGATCCGCGCGCACGGGTTTGGGGCTCCCGTGACGGTACGAGACGAGGACGATATTGTCTACAAGGGTAACACGCGCGTAAAGGCCGCGAGGCTGCTCGGCATGGACCTAATCCCCGTGATGCGTAGATCGTATACGGACGCCGAAGACGCCAAGCGCGACGCCCTAGCCGATAACCGGATGCAGGAGGCGGCGGAGTGGGACGTAGACAAACTCGCCGAGATGTTTGAGGAGCGGAGAGAGGTAGACCTGGAGCGACTCGCGGCGGAGACCGGCTTCGAGCAGATGGAGATAGAGGGGCTTCGGGACGGGGTGAGTCTACCACCTGAAGACGACACTGAACCGAAAGAGGCGAAGCAGAAAGTTATCAAGTGCCCTGAATGCTCGCACGAGTGGATCGAGTAGACGGAGAAGGTAAAACTACACAATGGGCGCAGCAAAATGGGCTGACGGACTCGTGACGTGGGAGGATGATAATATCCTCTACGTGTCAGTAGTTTTTACGTGGCGGTTGCAGCGCGCGGAGCGGATCGTAGCCAAGTACCGCGCGAAGAACCCAAGTGGTAGGGTGATCGCTGGAGGCCCTGCAGTATACTTACTCGGAGCACCCTGGGCCGACGAAGTCCGACGCACTGCAGAATACGACGTGCTTGAAATGCACAATCCGGAAGCTACGTTCACGACGCGGGGGTGCATCCGACGTTGTGAGTTCTGTGCGGTCCCGAAGATCGAGGGAAAGTTCCGTGAGTTGGATACGTGGAAGATAGCACCGCTGGTTTGTGACAACAATCTACTTGCGGCGTCAAAGGATCATTTCGCGAAGGTCATGAAGTCGCTCCACGGACTTGCAAACGTGGACTTCAACCAGGGGCTTGACGCTAGGATATTCACCCGTTGGCACGCAGAGCAGATCGCGACGATAGGACGGCCAGTAATCGTGCGGTTTGCGCTGGATCACTCAAGTAGTATTGACGCAGTCGGCAAGGCGATTGAGATAGCGCGGGGAGCGGGGCTTAAGGAAATCCGTGTGTATGTGCTAGTAGGGTTTAAGGACACTCCAGAGGACGCAAAGGAACGTCTAGATTTCTTGATGTCTATACGCGTTAAACCTTATCCAATGCGGTATCAACCTCTTGATGCATTAGAAAAGGATTTACACATCACACCTGAGTGGACCCATCAAGAAATACTGGACTTCAGGAATTATTATCACCAAGGTATACACTGCTCAACTGGAGTAACGCTTGAACGGTTCAAAGCGAAGCGTTCTCTTCTTAGACTCCGTCATGGGGATAACGCAACAAAGCGTGCGTTCCGTTCTTTGTCGAGGCGAAAAAAGAACCGTCGTTGAAAGGAGGCCCATCGTGGCCAAGAAGAAAGCTCGCAAGAAGTCGAAGGACGCCGTAAAGCCGTTGCCGTCCTCCGCCGTCGCCGGGGCTAAGGAGACACTCCGCGCGATCCGGGATGAGGCAAAGGATTGTCTCGGCTCTGGAAATCGTAGACCGCTCCAGACGATCCTTGCTCTCGTCGAGACGGGGCTATGCCAGCTCTCCGGGAAGCCAATAGCGTGAGCGTTCATAACGACAGGGCCCGAGCGAAGCGCGAGCGACAAGCCGACCGTGCCAAGGAAGTTCTTGTTGAGCAGTGGACGAATCTAGCTCGTGGCGTAGCGTTCAAAACCGCGCAGAGAGCGGGATGGTTTCGTCCGACGGAGGATCACTTTGCCGCCGGGATGCTCGGACTCATGCGTGCCATCTCGACGTTTGACGGTACGTATGAGGCCGCGTTCACTACTCACGTAGTCAATCACGTGCGATGGGCTGTCCTAGACGAGATACGAGGAGCTACGTGGTATCCTACGAACGGGTCGCGCGGGTCCGTCCCTCTCCCCGACGAGCGAATGATCTCACTTGACCTGCTCTATATCCCGCAGGATGCGGGAGACCGTAACGTAGGCCATACAGGGGGTCGGTCTTATAGTAGAGAAGCTGCAGACTCCCTCGGGGAAGAGGATGATTACCAGCAGAGAGACGAGCTACGGGAGTCGTTAGTCCGTGCGCTGTTGTCTCTACCGGAAGACGAGCGGGACGTGATCGTAAAGAATGACCTGATGGGGATGCGGCTGGTCGATATCGCAAAGGAGTATAAAGTGTCTCACGTAGCGATCTTCTACAAAAGGCGACGAGGGTTTGAGGCGATGCGGAAGCTCATGGAAAAGGAGGGATGGTAACGATGGTTGCGAAGAAGAAGAAGGGGAAAGTCTCAAAGAAGCGTCGCAAGAAACTCGCAAAGGCCGAAGCCGCACGGGCGGTAGATACAAAGGAGGAAACGACCGTACCGGAACGCTTGAATAATCTCGTCCTATTTTCCGACGTCCACATAGGGTGCCAGCACGCGATGTGTCACCCAGACGGGTTCAAGCTAGATGCTGGCGGTATACATATGCCGTCGGAAGATCAGGTTACCCTCTACGAGAAGTTCGTAGAGTTCTGGGAGGAGTGGGTTCCGGAGGTTACGATGGGAGAACCTTATGCTATCGTCAACCTCGGAGACGTGGTCGACGGAGTTCACCACCAGTCCGTTACACAGATCACGCATAACCTGGAGCGCCAGCGGGACCATGCCGTGATGCTCCTGAAGCCGTTTATTGAAAAGGCTACCGCGTACTATCACGTACGCGGTACGGAGGCTCACGTCGGGAAGTCCGGGCAGGAGGAGGAAACCGTCGCGAAGATGCTCGGCGCGGAGCCAGATAAGCAGGGGCGGCACGCGCGCTTCGAGGTCTGGGTTCGCGTCGGGGGTGATACTCGTGGAGGATTGGTGCATTGTATGCACCACATTGGTACAACAGGATCATCGCACTACGAATCCAGTGCGGTCATGCGCGAGGTTACCGAAGCGTTCGTGGAGGCAGGTCGTTGGCTTGACGAAGCCCCGCGCGTGATAGCCCGTGGGCATAGACATAGGCATCTCCAGATACGTATACCCGGCGGGAAGGGTGACGTGATCGGCCTGACGACTCCGGGCTGGCAGCTCAAGACTCCGTTCTCGTCTCGCATCGCCGGGGGGCGGTTGTCTCAGGCGCAGATCGGTGGATGTGTAGTGAGATACCACAAAGGCGAGTTGTACGTGCGGAATAAGGTCTGGCGCGGGGAGCGCCCGGCGGAAGTTGGGTAAGGAGGAAACGATGAGGATCGAGTTGGTTGAAGTACACGAGGTCGTTAGCCCGCTGACAGAGTATGGTGAGATCGAGCTGTCCGCCGACGGAGGCGTTGCGCATCATAACGCGGAGCGGGAGCGGCTAGCGAAGGAGCGACAAGTGAAGGTAAGCGCGCAACACGGATCGCTTGCACGAGAGCTAGGCGACGCGCCGAAGCGGAAGGCTGCGATTCGACGAGTGGAGAGGGGATCAGCGATTGCGGAGCATCTGAGAGATGTACTAGGAAGGAGTAGATAAAAACGAGGCGGGGCGCGGCGAGGCCTGGCAGGGCGAGGCCTGGCCGGGCAAGGCAATGACGGGGATCGTACAGATGCAAAACGCGGTGAGGCCGGGCCTGGCGGGGCACGGCGGGGCTCGGCAAGGCGTGGCGGGGCAATGACGGGGATCGTACAAGGAACTTTTGAAAGGAGACGGGCGAGATGACGAAAGCAAACCAAGGCGTTAAGACGGCGTTGGTTAGTGCGGAGATCGTCGGACTTGCAGACCTGCAGTTTGATCATTACATTGGTGCTGAGCAAGACCCGAAAGACCTGGACGCGAAGATGTACCTGGACGAGCAGAACGGTCTCTGTATCCCAGCCGAGAATATACTACACATGTTTTACGGTACGTTCTACGAGAGCGCGATCCACATCTGCGAGAAGAAGATGGAGTGGAAGGGTATCGCGTGGCAGACAAAGGCGATGGTATTCGTCGAGCCGAATATGGTCCCGGTCCTGCGAGATGGGGAGCAGGTCGTTCATAACGGTTGGAAGAAAACGAAGTCGGGAAGACCTCACGACCCCGATGCTGGTCTCTGGGTTGACAACTCGCTCCCCCGCGTTAAGGGTGGCGTCGTAGGTGGGGACCAGACGAAGCTACGGCCGACGCTAAAGTTGCCTTGGTCGATGAATTTCAACATCCGTGTGATCGAGGAAGATGGGTCGGTAGTTACTACGGAGCGCGTTCGGCGGTGGCTTGAAACCGGTGGGCTCAAAGTAGGCATCGGCACGCACCGGCCAGTTTACGGTAGGTTCGAGGTAACGAAGTACGCTGTATCCTACGTAGGTAAGGCGAGCGG